>Ga0208080_1000470_pt1 | contig 20255 bp, 17 predicted proteins | sample NGESurdeep092012_3_FD_184476 | JGI IMG/M metagenome (GOLD analysis project Ga0208080, IMG submission 184476) | Arctic peat soil microbial communities from Barrow, Alaska - NGEE Surface sample 210-3 deep-092012 (SPAdes) | ecosystem: Environmental > Terrestrial > Soil > Wetlands > Peat ...
CCCCACCTTGGGGAAAAGCTGATCGACCATGCAGGTGACGAACAGCGAAACCCGGTTGCCCATGTAGACTCAAATTGTAACAGGTGGGGAAGACCGGGACAGACAGGACTGGCAGACAGGACTGGCAGGGGGCCAACCCGGGGACAGACAGGACTGGCAGCGAATTTCCGGCAAAGTGCGCCAGAAATTCATGCCAGTCTTGTCAGTCCCCGTGGCAGAGGCAGACGCGTTCGTCGGACGTAGCCAGCCGCCCTGCGATCCATGCCTGCAAGGCATCGTCGATCGGCGTCCCGGCGGCCGCTGGCGAAACCAGCGGGCGAATCCCATGCGCCGCCAGCGATACCGCCGCGCCCTGCCCGATGCCGCCGCAGATCACCGCGTCGCACCCGGCCAGCATTTCAACGAAGGTGGCGTGATTTCCGCAGGCCTCCGTTCCGCGCGCCCGTGTCGCCCGCGCGCCGGGCACGCCCGAGTTTACTTCCACCACGACAAAGGCCGCCGAGCGCGCCAGGTGATCGCAAACGGAAACGCCGTCCGCGGTCGCGATCGCAATCCGAGTGCTTTCCATGCACCCTTACTGTAACTCAGTGGCAGCACGAAGCCGGCGAAGAATGCCCCCACGAATGGGGCCATGGCAGCCTAAAAGGCTACGCTACTTGCCGCGCCGGGCAATCGCCGCCCACAGGCCGAGCAGTGCCACCACTGCCGTGAAGAAGACAATCCGCGCCACGCCGATTAACATACCATTAAGACAGTGATTCCCCGGCATCCGCTTGAAACCGGAGCCGGCACCGAACCGTAGAAATAATCGTGCGTCTGCTTCTCCTCGCTCTTGCGCTGCCCGCCGTCCTGTCCGCCCAGGACCCGCTGGAGATTATCCGCCGGGCTACCGAGCTCGACCGGCGCAACACCGAGATCTCACGCAGCTATACCTTTCTGCAACGCCAGGAGCAGCGCGACCTGGACGCAAGCGGAAAGCTGAAAAAGACCGAGAGCACAACCTTCGACGTGACCCTGCTGGAGGGGTCGCCCTACCGCCGCCTGGTGGCGCGCGATGACAAGCCGCTTTCCCAAAAGGACGCGGGTAAAGAGGAGGCCAAACTCCAGCACAGCATCGAAGACCGGCGCAAGGAGACCCCGGAGCAGCGCGAGCGCCGCGTTGCCGACTGGAAACGCAAGAGGCAGAAACAGCGCGAGCCGCTCAAGGAACTGCCCGACGCCTTCAACTTCAAACTGGCCGGCGAGGAAGCGCTCAATGGCGGTGACGCCTTCGTCATCGAGGGCGCGCCCAGGCCCGGATACCGCCCGAAAAGCGCGTCCACCGCGTTCTTTCCCAAGGTCAAGCTGCGTTTTTGGATCGACAAGAAGGACTACCAGTGGGTCAGAGTCGACCTCGAATCGCTGGACACCATCACCTTCGGCGGTTTCCTGCTCCGCCTCGCCAAAGGCAGCCACCTCACCATTGAAAACGCGCGCATCAATAACGAAGTCTGGCTGCCTAAGCGGGCTGCCATCAAGGGTTCCGTGCGCATCGCCCTGGTCAAGGTGATGCGCGGCGAAATCATCTACACGTTCAGCGATTACAAGAAATTTCAGACCGATTCGCGCGTGCTGACTCAGTAACTGCCCGGCCCGCGCATCACGATATCGAGGCGCTTGCGCGCAGCGTCCCAGTTCAGCATCGCCACGCGCCTGGTCGCGATCAGGGCCGCCGCGTCTGGCCCACCGATGGGCTTCACGGTGAGATCGTTGCGCTCGTAGAAATACTTGAGCGTGCCTTCGATGCCCCACTGATGGAAGCCGGCGGGCGTGCCGGAGAACACGAACGCATCCACTCGCTGCTTGCCGGCGGCGAACCGGCCGACCGCGCTCATCCACGTGCGGACCTCGTCGTCGTTGGCCAGGGTATCGCGCCGCCGCAAGCGCAGTTCGTGGATATCCATGGGCAGCCACAATGCCAGGAACAGTCCCAGCGCGGCGGGCGATGCCGCCTCCGCCAGCCCCGTGATGGCGATGGCCAGGCCCGCGAACGGCAGGTAGCAGTACCCGCTGAATACCCGCCCCGGCAGAAACAGCACGGGGAAGAGGAACGAACCCATCGCCGCCAGTCCGAACCATGTGCGGCGAGCTGAAGACATATGGCCGCGCGCCAGAAATGCTATCGCGGGGACCACGAATCCGAGATACGGAATCAGGAAAACGCGTCCGGCGTAGAACACGCTGGTTGTGGCCAGGGCGGCGGCCGTGAAGCGAAAGGTGTAGTCGTTATCCCGATTGGGATTCCCCAGAATTCCCTGCACGCCGAAGGAAAGCGAGGTCAGAAAAAACGGCGCCAGCGGCTTCCAGCGCCGTTTGCCGAACCAGATCTCGAAGGCCAGCAGCACCACTGGCAGCATGACCGCCAGTTCCTTCGACTTGTAGGCCAACCAGAAGGCCGCGAAGCTCAGTACCCAACGCTCGCTCGCGTAGCACCACAGGCTCAGCAGGCAGAACGTGGCGCAGAGCACATCGAAGACGTACATCGGCTTCCAGAAATTGTCGAACAGCGCCATGTGCAGTCCGAAGAACAAGCATGCGGCGGCGGTGGCGAACGCCGTGGCCCCAAGCCGCCGCGCCAGCAGCCACAGCAGCCAGACGTTCAACAGGTGGAACGCATGCAGCACCGCGACATAAACCGGGAAATCCAGCCCCGCGAGTTCCTCCACCGCATGGAAATAGTAGTGGCCCACCGGGCGGAAATTATTGGCCTGAAACCGCGGCGTGGCGGCGCCCTGCAGGAAATCCAGCGGCCCGAGGTACGGCGCCCAGCTCAGGTTATCGATCTCGTCGTCCTGAAAATAGCCGCGATAGGCGTCGCGGTTCACCGTCAGGAACAGCGCCGCGAACGCCACGAAGAGTATCAGCCCCGCCCGCTTGGACATCGAACGACTATCGTAGCCCAGTGGCATAAGGCTCCGCCTTGTGCATCCGCTTCGCAGCTCGGACTTCTACTTGCCTTCTGGTGAATTGGCGTTCCCTTCGCCCGGGACGCGTGCGGCAATTTGTACAATTTGCTGCGCGATGTTCTCAGGTGAAAGAACAAAATCGATACACCCGGTTGCGATGGCACTCTCAGGCATATCTGGCTGCCCGGCCGTGTCGAGCTTCTGCGCGATGGTAATGCCCCCCACTTCCCGTATGCCGCACAGCGCCGCTGCCCCATCGCCATCATAGCCGGAGACAATGACAGCGATCAGTTTGCCGTCCCAGTTCTGCGTGAGGGAGCGCAGAAAGACCGTAATCACGTCGGGCCATCCCCTGGGCTTGGATATCGGCTTTAGACGGAACTCTCCGTCAAGAACGTGCAAATCCCGCTGTTCCGGGATGATGAACACATGGTTGGGCTCGATGAGTAGTTTTTCCGTGATCAGTTCAACCGGCATCTGTGTGTAGCGCGGAAGAATCTCGTGAAGGTGGGTGGCTACGCTTCTCAGGTGATTCACGATGACGATCGCCACACCCATATCGGCCGGCAGATGCTTGAGCAGCCGGGTATAGGCGTCGAGGCCGCCGGCCGAACCACCCACGCAAACGACGGGAAAGTCTTTTGCAAAACTCTTAGCTTTCATTGACAATCACTCCGCTTCGGATTCTCAATCCCAGTATGCAACGTTCTCGGTGCTCCGGGCGGTTTTTTGCCTTGCCTGAAAGGAATTCCGCTCTGGCGGCATTTCGCCCGTGGAGGTCTTCCGATGCCGTTCCACTCGCGTTTACTTTTTCTTGCCATCCTCGCCCTTCCCGGGTTTGCCGCCAACGATTCCGTCGCGCCCGGATCGCTCACCACGCCGAAGGGCATCTGCCCGCTACGCCACACGGACGTGCAGGTGCGCATCGCCGGTCCGCTCGCCCGCGTCACCGTCACCCAGGAGTTTCACAACCCGTTCGCCGAAAAAATCGAGGCCGTCTATACCTTCCCGCTGCCGCCCGATTCCGCCGTGGACGACATGACCATGCACGTCGGCGACCGCACCATTCGCGGCCTCATCAAACCGCGCGACGAAGCGCGCAAAATCTACGAGGAGGCCCGCCGCACGGGCCGCATTGCCTCCCTGCTCGACCAGGAGCGCCCCAACATCTTCACCCAGGCCGTCGCCAATATCCTTCCCGGCGCCACCGTGCAGATCCAGATCGGCTACGTCGAAACCGTGCCCTACGAAGCCGGCGCCTACTCGTTCAATTTCCCGATGGTGGTGGCGCCGCGCTACATGCCGCGCCGCGGAGTGCCCGACGCCGCCCGCATCGCGCCGCCCGTCACGCCCGAAGGCACGCGCGCCGGCCACGATATCGCGGTGGAGGTCCACTTGGACGCCGGCGTCCCCATCGGAGCCATCGAATCGCGCACCCACGATGTCGCGATCGAGCGCCCCAACCCGCGCCAGGCCGTGGTGAAACTGCGCGACAAGTCCGTTATCCCGAACAAGGATTTCATCCTCAAGTACGGCGTCGCCGGCCGCCGGGTGGAAGATGCGGTGCTCACCCACACGGGCTATTTCACCCTCCTGCTGCAACCGCCCGATCGCGTCCAGCCCGCAGAGATCGCGCCCAAGGAACTGGTGTTCGTGCTGGATACTTCCGGCTCCATGTCGGGCTTCCCCATCGAGAAGGCGAAAGAGGCCATGGGCCTGGCGCTCGACGGCTTGCATCCGCGCGACACCTTCAACCTGATCACGTTCTCCGGCGACACCCACATCCTGTTCCCCAACCCCGTGCCCGCCACGCCCGAGAATCGCCGCCTGGCGCGCGAGTTTCTGAACTCGCGGTCCGGCAGCGGCGGCACCGAAATGATGAAGGCCATCCGCGCGTCGCTCGCCCCCAGCGATGCGCCGGAGCGCACCCGCGTGGTCTGCTTCATGACCGATGGCGAGGTGGGCAACGATCTGGATATCCTCGCCGAGGTGCAGCGCCACCCCAACGCGCGCGTCTTCGCCTTCGGCATCGGCGGCAGCGTCAACCATTTCCTGCTCGACGGCATGGCGCGCTACGGCCGCGGCGAAGTGGAGTACGTCGGACTGCAGGACGATGGCTCCGCCGCCGCGCGCCGCTTCCACGAGCGCGTCAGCAGCCCACTGCTCACCGATATCTCGATCGATTGGGGCGGCCTCGCGGTCACTGGCGTCTACCCGGCGCGCATCCCCGACCTGTTCGCCGCCAAACCGCTGGTCATTTCCGGCCGGTACACTTCGCCCGGCGCCGGCGTGATCCGCCTGCGCGGCAAGATGGCGGGCCGCGAGTTCACTCGCGAGATCCGCGTCAACCTGCCCGCTTCGCAGCCCGAGAATGCCATGCTGGCCACGCTCTGGGCCCGCCGCCGCGTGGAAGACCTGATGTCCCAGGACTTCGGCGGCTTGCAACGTGGCGTCATGCGCGACGATCTCAAGCAGCAGATCACGCAACTGGGTATCGACTACCGCCTGATGACGCCGTTCACATCCTTCGTCGCGGTAGAAGAAACAGTGATCACCGAAGGCGGCGCGCCGCGGCGCGTCGAAGTGCCCGTGGAGATGCCCGACGGCATGAGCTACGAAGGCGTGTTCGGCAGAGGGGATCGCTTGCAGGCCGTCGCCGCCCCCATGGCCATGATTGCCGATCGGGCCTACTTCGGCGGCGGCGGCGGCGCCAGGTCCGCCCCCGCGATGGAATCCCGCAAAGTAGCGCCCCCGCTGGCACCGCAAACGCCGGCGTCGAATCTCGATCCGGCGATTGCCGCCCTGATCGCGCGCGTCAAAGCCGGAGGCCGTCCCAGCGTGGACGAGAGTAAGTTCGTATTTGGCGAAGAAGCCTATGTAAGGCTCACCATCGCCGACTTATCCACCGGCGCGTTAAACCAACTGCGCCAGGCAGGCCTGGTAATCACCAGCCAGCAAGGCGCCACGATTCAAGGCCACATCCCCATCGCTCGCCTGGAGGCCTTGTCCAAGCTGCCCTTCGTGCAGCGCATCGCCCCAAGATAGGGCAGAGACATTTCTCGCTTGCATATGTGTTATCGTTTTGATAACATCTATTTGTGAACGTGGTCAGCCGGCACGGGCTCAAAAAACTCACAGCCAAACATCCGGGGACAGAATCCGACGCGCTGAACTGGTTCCGCACCGCGGCCGCCGCCAATTGGACTTGCCTCGCCGACGTGCGCATCAAGTTTCCTGGCGCGGACCTGATTGGCGAAGTGCTCGTGTTCAATCTGGGGCACAATCGCTACCGGCTGATTACGACCGTTTTCTTTGCCGGCCGTGAAATCTATGTGAAAGCGCTGTTGACTCACAAGGAATACGATCGAGAGGAATGGAAGAAATGGTGCTAACCCTAAGCCCTGCCAAATATGGAAAGTTGCTCTCCCGGACGATGCCCAAGCGCATCGAGACGGGCGAGGAAATGGATCACTTCATCGAAATAATGGAGCCACTGAGCCGAGCGATTGAGCACGGCGCCGCAGGCCCAGAGGAAATCGCGCTCCATTCCCTTCTCGCCACCCTCGTCAAAGAATACGATGAGCGCACCTACCCGCTTCCGCCGGCCGATCCCATCGGCATGATCCAATTCCTCATGGAACAGCGCGACTTGCGGGCGGCGGACCTGACCCCCATCTTCGGTGCGCGCTCCATCGCCTCCCTGGTCCTGAACGGCAAGCGGGAACTCAGCAAGGCCCACATCCGCAAACTCGCCGAGTTCTTTGACGTTTCCCCGGCAGTATTCCTGGCGTAAAGAGCACCCCCACGCCCAAGATAGCCCGTGGCATACGGCTGACCCGTTGGGCCATAGTCGATGCTGGTATCGGGTATGGTATACTGAGGCGTCATGGAGACAGCGCGCAAGATCACCGTCGAGGTGCCACCGGAGCTGCTCAAAAAGGCACAACGCGCCACCGGTAGCGGCATCACCCAGACTGTTCGTACCGGCCTGCAACTGGTTGCCGCATCGCAGGCCTACGCGCAGCTACGCCAACTCCGGGGCAAGGTTCGCTTCACGCTCACGTCAGATGAGCTGAAGGCCGACCGGTGATCGCGGTCGACACCAGCACCTGGATCGCCTTCCTGCAAGGAGATGGCGGCGAGGACGCGGAGTTGCTCGATAGGGCGCTCCAGGACCGGCAGGTGCTGATGGTGCCCGTTGTGCTCACCGAAGTGTTGAGCGACCCGCAGCTTTCTGTAGAGGTTTCGCAAACTCTCTCGGAACTGCCTCTCATCGAGGTCGGGCCTGGCTATTGGCAACGGGCAGGCGAGTTACGCGCAAAGGTGTTGGCAATGCGCCGCAAGGCCCGCCTCGAATACGTCCTGATCGCCCAAAGCTGTATGGATCGCGGGATTCCTCTGCTTACGCGAGACCGGGATTTCCGGGCATTCGCCGACGCTGCCGGCCTCGATCTCGTCATTGGGTCCGCAGCCGGCTGAACCGATCTCTTCCAGCGGCCAGGCACTAAATCTCCTGTTCGATTTTTCTTCGCCCTGCGCTACACTGGAGCCGATGCGGTTGCTCTCGGGACCCGCCGGCTCGGGCAAAACCACCAACATCCTGGATCGCTTTCGCCAGGCGCTCTCGGGCAATTCGGCCATTCGCCTCCTGGTGCCCACCGACACCATGGCGCGGCACCTGCAGAATCGTCTCGCCCGCGAGGGCCTGGTATTTCGCGGCAGCCTGATCCAAACCCTCTCCAGCTTCGTTCGCGACTATGCCGGCGGCGCTGCCGAGGTTCCCCGCGCCGTGCTTTACCTCCTGGTGGAAGAGGCCGCACAACGCGTCGCGCGCCCCGAGTTTTCCCGCGTCATCCGGTTCCACGGCTTCTCGAACTCGCTGGCGCACACCATCGAGGAGTTCGCCTCCGCCGGCTGCGATAGCGCCCGCCTCGCCGCCTCTCTCCCCGATGTCCCCCTCGGCGACGCCTTCCTCGCCGTCTACCAGGAGGTGGATCGCCAACTCGCTCGCCGCGGTCTGGCGATGCGCGCACGGCGTTTGGAGCTGGCCGCCGCACAGATTGCAGCGCACGGGTTACACGGTATCTCGACCATCTGCATGGATGGCTTTCACGCCCTCCCCGATCCCGAACTGCGCGTGGTGGCCGCCATGGGCAGGCACGCCGATCTCACCCTCACCCTTGGCGACGAGGATCTCACGCCCGCCCTCCGCACGCGTCTCACCGCCATGGGCTTCACCGCTGTGGTAGACCAGGAGCGCACCCGTGCCCGGCGAGCCCGGCCCGCTCTGGCGCTGGTCAAGGCGCCGGGCATCGAGCGCGAAGTCGAAGAGATCGCGCGCCGCATTCTTCTTCAGGCCGCCGCGGGCCGCCCCTTCCGCGAGATGGGCGTCATCGTGCGCGCCCCCGAGATCTACGTGCCGGCGCTGCGCTCCACGCTGGAACGCTTCGGCATCCCGGCCCGCTTCTATTTCGATACCAGGCTGGAACGCCACGCCGTGGTGCGCTTCCTCGCGGGCGCCATCGAGGCCATGCTCGGCGGCTGGGACCACGCGCGCACCCTCGCGGTCCTGCGCCTCACCCCGCGCTTCGCCGATTTCGCCATGGCGGACACCTTCGATTTCGACGTGCGCGAGCAGATCCCCAACGCCGGCCTGAGCGAATTGCGGTCGCTGCTGCTCGCGGGCGATGGCCAACCGCGCACGGGCGCCGACCGTCTGCTGCACAAGCTGGAATCGCTCGCCGCGCTCGAAGAGTGGCGAGGCTTCGCGCTCACCCCCAGGAACTGGGCGGCGCGCTTCGGCACGCTGCGCAATCTCTTCCGCCCGGCGCCGCCCGCCGAGCCCGCCACCCATGAACTCGCGCTCCAGTGGCGCAGCCAGTCGGCCGCGCTCCAGCTTTTCGATGAGGCGCTCGCCGACGCCGCCTCGGCGCTCGATGGCGCGCGCGAGATCGGTATGGAGGACTACTGGCGCGCCGTCAAAAGCGTGCTGCGCCTCAAGCCGCTGCGCCTGGAGGACGGACGGCGCAACGTGGTTCACGTGATCGGCGCCAAGGAAGCGCGCCAGTGGGTGCTGCCCATCGTGTTTGTCTGCGGGATGGTGGAGAAACAGTTCCCGCAGATCCACCAGCAGGACCCGTTTTTCCCCGACCCGGCGCGCTGCCGCCTGAATGCCGGCGGCATCCGTGTGCGCACCGCCGCCGAGAGCGAGCGCGAGGAGCGCGCCCTGTTCTCTACCGCTACCAGCCGCGCCACCATGCTGGTCACCCTCTCCTACCCGGAGTTCGACGCGCGCGGGGAACGCAATTTGCAGTCGATCTACCTGGAAGATCTGCTCGAGCCGCCGGTGGATGCGGTGGCCGTGCGTCCCGCGCCGCGCAGCCTGCCCGCACCGCGCGGCGCGGCGCGGATCGCCGCGCAGATCGCCGCACCTGACCTGCTCGATTTCCTGCGCCAAAAGACGGCCCGCCTTTCGGCCACGGCGCTAGAGACGTTCCTGCAATGCCCGTTTCAGTACTTTACGCTACGCCTGATGCGTCTCGAGACCGCCCCGCCGCGCCCCGAGGAGCGTCTCTCCTTCCTCGAACAGGGCAACATCGTGCACGAGGTGCTGGCCGAATGGTGGCAGCAGCCGCGCGACATGGAGCCGCTCTTTGAACAGATTTTCGCGCGCCACCTGAAAGCAGCGCACATCCCCAACGGCTATCACACCGAGCGTCTGCGCAACGCCATGCTGGACGACCTCAAGCGCTTTACCAGCCTGGACGCGTGGCCGCGCGGGGTGTTCCAATCGCAGACCGAAAAAGACTTCGCCTTTCCCCTCGCCGAAGGCGTGGAAATTTTCGGGCGCATTGACCGCCTGGATGTCGCGCCCGACGGCCGCGCCTTCGTGCTGGATTACAAGTACAGCGCCGCGCAGCGCGTCAAGGACAAGCTGAAGAATGAGAACCTGATGCAGGCGCCCCTCTATATGATGGCCGCGGAGGACTTGAACTTCCGCCCGGCCGGCATGTTCTACGTGGGAGTAAAAGGCGGTATCGAGTACGCCGGGTGGAGCGACGCTCCGTTGATGGACAGCCTCGCGCTGCCCGAGAAGTGGCTGGAAGCCGCGCGCGAGCGGACCCTGCGCATCGTGGAGGAGATCCGCCGCGGCCGCGTGGAGATCGTACCCGCCGACCGCGACAGTTGCCGCTTCTGCGATGCCAAAGACATCTGCCGGATCGAGGTGGCCGCCGCCGCCGAGCAAGCGGAGGGCGCATGATCACCATCACCGCATCTGGAAAGTGGTGGGGCGGACCCCCCGGTCCGCGCGGGGCGCCCTCGTCCCGCCTCCGGAGCAACGGCATCAGCTTTATGCAGGGCGCAAGAGGCCGACGGGGGCGTCGGCCGCGGACCGGGGGGTCCGCCCCACCAATTCGGCCGACTGTGCGGTACTTGGAAAAGCTAGTGGCATTGGGCGCTTTCGCCTGCCAACCCCGCAATCTTACGGAGGGCGCATGAGCGGCATCCCGTTCACCGCCGATCAGCTCGACGCCGTCGATGTCGCCCAGCGCCACCTCGATGCCTGTGTCGTGGCCGGACCCGGGTCGGGCAAGACCACCGTGCTGGTGGAGTACTTCCGCCAACTGGTGGCCGCCGGCGTCGATCCGCTGCGCATCCTGGCCATCACCTTCACCGAGAAGGCCGCCGGCAACATGCGCAAGAAGCTGGCGCAGGCATTCCAAGAACTGCCCGAAACACGCGCCAAACTGGAGCGCGCCTGGGTCTCCACGGTGCACGGCTTCTGTGCGCGCCTGCTGCGCGAGAACGCCGTGTTCGCCGGCATCGACCCCGAGTTCGGCGTGCTCGATGCCACCCAGTCCTGGCGCATGCAGCAGGAATCCATGCGCGGCGCCATCGACGCGCTGTTTGAGCAACACCGCGAAGCCATGCGCGGACTGATCCGCGGGCTCTCCTCCAACGAATTCGAGCAGGCCGTGCTGGCGGCGTACGATACCATGCGCGGCGCGGGCGTGCGCGTCCCGCAGTTGCCGGACTTCCGCGCGCCCGCCGGTGTCACGCTGGACGAAATCAACGACACCTTGAACGCCATCCGCAATGAAAGCCTCGGTGCCTGGAGCTTGGCGCAGAAGGAGCACCTGGAGGCCGCGCTCGAGGGCGCCGAGCGCATTCTGAGCGCGCACAGCCCGCTCGCCGCGTTGCGCGCCACGAGCGCGTTTACATGCGACCTCCGGAAGTGCAGGCGCGGCAACAACGCCTACGATCTGGTGAAGATCATGCGGGAGCAGATCGAAGCGGCGGAGTACGGCCTGATTACCGCGCACTACGCGCTCGAGCGCGAACTCCTGATGGAGATTCTGCGCCGCTTCGACCGCCTCTATCGCGAGCGCAAACAGCAGGCCGGCGCGCTCGATTTCGCCGACCTCGAAGAGTTCACCGTGCGCCTGCTGGAAGAGCACGCCGATACCCGCGCCCGCCTCCAGCGCCAATTCGACCACATCCTGATGGACGAGTTTCAGGACACCAACGGCCAGCAGGCGAAGCTCATCCAACTTATCCGTCCGCCCGACCGCTTCTACGCCGTGGGCGATATCAATCAATCCATCTTCGGCTTCCGCCACGCCGACCCGGCGGGCTTCGTCCACTACCGCGACGATGTCCTGGCGCGCGGCCGCCACCTGGTCCAACTGGTGGACAACTTCCGCAGCCGCGCCGAAATCCTGCGCGCGGTGGAAACCGTGACCGCCGGGACTCCTGGGATTGAAGATCGCTCTCTGGTGGCGGGCCGCAAATTCCTCGACGCGCCGGACTACTCCGTGGAGGTGATTGCCGCTCCGGAACTGGCGATTGAAGCGCAGTGGGTTGCTCAATGTGCCGCTCAATGTGCCGCGCGCCGCGCCTTGGAGATCGGCGAATCCGCGTTCCGGGATATCGCCGTCCTGGTGCGCAACACCGAAGTGATTCCCGCGTTCACCGCCGCGTTTGACGCCGCCCGAATTCCTTACCTGGTGAATCGCGGGCGCGGGTTCTATGCGAGCCGCGAGGTCAACGATCTCACCCATCTGCTGCGCGTCATCGCCAACCCGCGCGACGAGATTTCGCTCGCCGTGGTCTTGCGGTCGCCTTTGGTCAACGCATCCGAAGAAGCCCTGCTCCGCCTCAAAATCGGCGGCGAGACGCTGGGCAGCACGCTCGGGCGCACCGATCCCGCCGCCTTCGCCGACGAAGACCAAGCCCGGCTCGCCCGCTTCGCCGCCCGGCTCCGTGAATGGCGGCAGCGGCGCGAGTACGTCACCTTCGACCGCCTCCTGCTCTCCGCCATCGACGATTGCGGCTACCCGTCCTCGGGCAATCTGGATAAGTTCCTGGCACAAGCCCGCGACGCCGCAGTGCGCATGTCGCTCGATGAATTTGTCGCCGAACTGGCGCTGGTGCGCGAGGAAAACCCGCGCGAACCCGACGCTCCGCCGGAAGATTCGTCCAACGCGGTGAAGATCATGACGGTGCACTCGGCCAAGGGTCTGGAGTTCCCCGTGGTCTTCGTGGCTGCTATCCACAAGGGCGTGAACACCAGCGTGCCCGTGGTGGCCTTCTCCCGGCATCATGGGCTCGGCGCGCGCTGGCGCAATCCCGCCGGCGGACCCGATAGCGGCAGCGCCATAGACGATCTGTTCCTGCACGCCCTGCGCCAGGAATGGAGCCGGCGCGAAGAGGAAGAAAGCAGCCGCCTGCTCTACGTGGCCATGACGCGCGCCGAGCATCACCTGGTGCTCAGCTTCTCGGTCACCGGCCGCAAGCCCGCCAATTGGGACAAACTCGTCGTCGGGCGCCTGGCGCTCGACCTGAGCGCGCCACGCGACCAAGTGGTGGTCTACCACGCCCCGGATGGCCAGCCGTGGAAAGCGCGCATTCGCATCGTGCAGGAAGCGCCGGAGCAAGCCGCGCCGGAACTGCTCACGCGGCCGCGTGCCCCCCAGCAGGAGTCCCCCGTGATGCAGGTCTCCCTACCCGTGGTGGAGGAGCAGCAGGATAGCAACGCCACCGTGACCGCGCTCTCCGTGTTCGCCAGTTGCCCGCGGAAATACTACCTGTCGCATTACCTCGGTTTCGTTGGCCGTCCTCGCAAACCGGGAGAAGCCGCGATCGCTTCCGGCGCGCCCGAAGATCTTTCCGCCGGGGAGTTCGGCACCCAGGTGCACGCCCTGCTGGCCGGCAATCCTGTACCCGAACCCGCCCCCGACGCGCTCCGCCTGGCCGAAGTCTTCCGCCAAAGCCCGCTCGCTCGGCGTGCCGCCCGAGCCACCCGCATCGCCCGTGAGTTCGATTTTCTGATGGCCATGGAAGATCTGGTGATTCGCGGGCAGGTGGATTTGTGGTTCGAGGAGGGCGGGGAATTGGTGGTGGTGGACTACAAAACCGATGAGGTCTCTACAGCCGAAGCCCATCATCGCGCCCGGGATTACGGGCTGCAACTACGCCTCTACGCACTCGCCGTGGAGCGCGTGGCGGGTCGCGCCCCCGATCGGGCCTGGCTCCACTTCCTGCGCCCCGACACCCTGGTGGAAGTGGACCTGACTCCTACCCTAATAGAAAGTCCCGAACAGACTGTTCGGGACTTTCAGGAAGCACAATCCAAACTCGACTTTCCGCTAAACGAAGGCGAGCAGTGCAAGCGCTGTCCCTACTTCCGGGACCTCTGCCCGGCCGGGACCGTAGCGTAGTATACCGATACCGTTCCAGAAGTTCACTAACGTATCGGGAGCGTTCTTGTCACGACCGGCGCTCGGACTACCTCTTGCGCTGGACTCCCATCCCTATCTTTTTCTGGGGATGCAGCATCTGTTGGAAAACATCCTGCGGTAAACTCGCCGCGATGTTCACTACGTTGCCGCTGGTGGTCACACTCACCGATTTGATCAGCGCCGCGGCGGTGGGGTCCTGGCCGGCCTGCATCTGCGCGAGGTTGATCAGCAGCTTGACCACATCGCCGAGCGTTGTGGCGTTCTGTGCGGTATCGCACTGCGCTTCGCCGGTGAACACCACCTGCGGGCCGAACTTGACGCCGCCCGCCGCCGACTGGACGTTCTGCCCGGCGTTCAACATGGGGTTGTTCGCCGCGCCGGCCTTGGCAGGGGGAGCCAGGCTGGCCGGCGGTACCGTCGTGATGCCCCAGGCATCCTGGGAATTGCTCCACTGGTTCACCTTGACGGCCACCGTCGCGGACAGGGATTGCTTAGTGCTCAAACGGTCGATGGCGCCCTTGACGCTGGCGATATCGCCGGCCGCCACCGTGGTCGCGTCCAGAAAAGCCATGCCCGCTTCTTGCTTCTTGGGATCTTTCAGAATGGTGACGCCGTTATAAACTTCGGTGACCACGCCTTGCAGGGTAGCTGCCGCCGTGATCTTGGCAGCATCGAAATTGCCCTTCGCCAGCGCCAGCCCGGTCTGGCTTCCCGGCACGCCATCGGAGGCCACCAGCAGTTCGCGGACGTCGCGCCGCGGGTCGAAGCCGGTCAGCGCCACCAGTTGCTGCAGTTGGGCGTCCTGGGTCTGCATTTGGTTCAGCACGTACTGGCCGAACTGCGTGCTTTTGGCCCGTTCCACGTTGACGCCGGCCAGAACCTTGGCGTCCGGCATCACCAGATTCAAAAGCTGAGGATCGGCGGCTGACAGCGCGCCGGAAAACGCCGTGAGCAGCGTCGCGGTAAGGATTTGTGCCTTCATACCAATCATGACGGGTGGCCCCCTACATTATTAACGCACCCGGCTGGGGGAAGTTCCGGGGGTGGGCGAAGCCGCGCCCCGCTAGTGCCCCAGCGGAATCTGGTCCACCACCTCGATGCCGAAGCCTTCGAGCGCCACGATCTTCCTGGGATGGTTGGTCAGCAGGCGGATGGTGTGCAGCCCCAGGTCGGAGAGAATCTGCGCGCCGATCCCGTGCTCGTGCTGCAACTGCCGCTGGCCATCTACACCCTGGTAGTGCATAAACTCGCGCCCGTGGCCGAGCATCTTCGGCGTGCCCGTGACCTCGCGGTCGATGCGGAAACCGGGGCCGGTCTCGTGCAAGTAAACCAGCACTCCCAGCCCCGCTTCGGCGATGGCGCCCAGGGAGTTCCGCACCAGGCGCGCGCACTCGCACTGGTTGGAATCGAAAACATCGCCGAAAACGCACCGCGAGTGCATCCGCACCAGTACGTTTTCCTTGCCGGACACATCGCCGCGGACCAGCGCCAGATGGTACTCGGGGTTCAAATCGCTGGCGTAGGCGATGGTGCGGAACTCGCCGAAATCGGTCGGGATGGCGCCTTCCGCCACGCGGCGTATGAACTTCTCGTGCTTCATCCGGTGGCGGATCAGGTCGGCCACCGAAAGCATCTTCAGATTGTGGAGCTTCGAGAACTCCACCAGTTGCGGCACCCGCGCCATGGTGCCATCGTCGTTCATGATTTCGCAGATCACGCCGGCGGGGGTGAGGCCGGCCAGGCGGGCCAGATCGACGCTGGCCTCGGTCTGCCCCGCGCGCACCAGCACGCCGCCTTCGCGGGCGCGCAACGGGAACATGTGCCCCGGACGCGCCAGGTCGGCCGCCAGGCACGCCGGATCGACGGTTTGCAGTATGGTGCGCGTGCGATCGGCCGCCGAGATCCCCGTGGTGACCCCGGCGCGGGCGTCGATCGATTCGCAGAACGCCGTCCCGAACATGGAAGTGTTGGTTGGGCTCATCAGCGGCAGGCGGAGGTAGTCGCAGCGCTCCGCGGTGAGCGCCAGGCAGATCAGCCCGCGTCCCTGGACCGCCATGAAATTGACGATCTCCGGCGTGACCTTCTCCGCCGCGATGGTGAGGTCGCCTTCGTTTTCCCGGTCTTCATCGTCCACCACCACCACGATGCGCCCGGCGCGGATCTCCTGGATGGCGTCTGGTACCGAAACGAAAGGCATAATTCATTGTATCCACAGGGACTTGATAATCGCTCTAGGTGTGCCGCTCGGCCATCTTGGCGGGTTAAGATAGTCGCAGGATCGTTGATGCCCAACCTGGCGCGTTTCATCCCGTCGCTGCCTACCCTGGACCTGACCGGCGCGCTCGACATTCTGCTGGTCGCCTTCGTGGTGTACGAGGCGCTGATGGTGGTGCGCGGGACGCGCGCCGGACACATCCTGATCGGCATCCTGACCATGGTTTCGATCTACGCCCTCGCCAGTTGGGCCGGCCTGGAGGCGCTGCGCTGGCTGCTTTCCAACATCGTTCCCTATATTGGACTGGCCATCATCGTGCTCTTCCAATCCGAGATTCGGCGCACCCTGGCGCGCATCGGGCGCAAGAACTGGTTCGGCTTGGCCAGAGGCTTCCGCGCTCCCGAAGCGCTCAGCGAAATCATGATGGCGGCGGAGCACTTCTCCCACGAGAAGATCGGCGCGCTCGTTGTGCTGGAGCGCGACATCGGGCTGCGCACGTTTGTGGAAAGCGGCGTGCCTCTGGAATCGCGCATTTCGCGCGATATTCTGCTCTCCATCTTCCAGCCCGGACTGCCGCTGCACGATGGCGCGGTGATTATCCAGAGGGACCGCATCTCGGCGGCGGCGTGCTTCCTCCCGCTGACCACCAATCCGGCGCTGGCGCGCCAGTTGGGCACGCGGCATCGCGCGGCCATCGGTATTACCGAGGAAACCGATTGTCTCTCGCTGGTGGTTTCCGAAGAGACCGGGCGGATTTCGGTGGCGGCGTTCGGCGAATTGTCCCCGGGGCTCTCCGTCACCGAAGTGGTGGAGCGCATCAACCGGCATTTCGGCGTGCAGCAGCCCACCACGCCGCAGATCGAGGATTTCGCCGGCGATATCCCGCTGACCACGGAAGCCAACCGCAAACCGCCGGCGGAGCGGGTGCATCCGTGATCCGCCCTTTCAAGTGGATCCGCGATCTGTTGTTTCAGAATCTCGGCTGGAAGCTGCTCTCCCTGGCGATCGCCGTGGTGATCTGGGCGTTGGTCGCCACCGAGCCCGAACTCACCACCATGGCCAACGTCCGCCTGGAGTACAAGAATCTGCCCGAGGGACTGGAGATCAGCTCCGAACCGTCGGCGAGTTCCATCGAGCTCGAACTGAGCGGCCCTGCCGGCGCCCTGCGCGGCATGGGAGAGGCGAATCATCCCGCGGTAGTGATCGATATGTCGGGCGCGGCCGGCGGGGAGCATACCTTCAGCATTGGCGATCGTAACGTCAAGGTCATGCGCGGTGTGCGCCTGGTGCGCGCCATCCCCTCCGGAGTGCGCTTTCATTTCGAGCCGCGGCGGATGAACACGGTGCCGGTTCATGTCCGCTTCCTCGGCGAGGGGCATAACGGCTATGCCGTCGCGGAGTACCACGTGGACCCGCCGGAAATGGAAATCACCGGACCGGCCAGCCGCGTGGCGCGCATCGCCGCGGTGGTCGCCGATCCCATCGATCTAGCGAACACGACGGGCACGGCGCAGTTTCATGTGAACGTGTTCACGGAAGATTCCTTTGTGCGTTTCCAGAACACTCCGGAAGTGGTGGTCATCGTTACGATGAAGAAAAAGTGAGTAATGTGTGCGGCTCTCCACACCTATTGTAGAGGAAGGTAGGGCGGACCCCATGCGAGCCGGTCAAGGAGAAGGTTTGGGCAAACAGTTATTCGGAACCGATGGAATTCGCGGGGTGGCGGGAGAGTATCCGCTGGACCCGCGGACGGCCTATGCCTTCGGAGTCGCGCTGGGCAAAGACGCTGCCGCGCATGCCGGGCATCCTGAGATCCTGATCGGCGCGGACACGCGCGAGAGCGGTCCGTGGATCGCGGAAATGGTGGCCGGAGGCCTGGCCAGCCAGGGCGCGCGCGTGCGCTACGCCGGAGTCATCACCACCCCCGGGGTGGCCTACCTCACGCGCACCGGTTCGTTCGTGGCGGGCGTGGTGATTTCGGCGTCGCACAATCCATATCGGGACAACGGTCTGAAAGTATTTGGCCACAACGGCTTCAAGCTGCCGGATGCCGAAGAGCACCTGATCGAACAGGAAATCCTCGGCTTGCTGGCCGGACCTGTGGCGCCTGCTCCGCTGGCGCTTTCGGTGGAAGAGGACCTGGACCGGCAGTATCTCAATTTCCTGCTGGGGATTTCGTCGCTGCGGCTGGACGGCGTAAAAATTGTCGTCGATTGCGGCAATGGCGCGGCCTACCGGCTGGCGCCGGAACTGTTCCAGACACTGGGCGCCGAGGTGGTTGCCATCGGCTGCGCGCCCGACGGCCGCAACATCAATCTCAACTGCGGCGCGCTCCACCTGGAAGGCTTGCAGGAGGCCGTGGTGGCCCACGGCGCGGCGTTCGGCGCGGCGTTCGACGGCGATGCCGACCGCGCCATCTTCGTTTCGGCCGGCGGCAAAGTGGTCAACGGGGACGCCGTGCTGCTGGCCACGGGCCGCGCCTTGAAGGCGGCGGGGCGCCTGCCGGGAAATACCGTGGTATCCACCGTAATGTCCAACCTCGGCCTGGAGAAGGCGTTCGAGGCGAACGGTATCCGCATGGTGCGCACGCCGGTGGGCGATAAGTACGTGCTGGAGGAAATGGTGCGCCTGGGCGCGGCGCTGGGCGGCGAACAATCGGGCCACGTAATCTTTCGCGAGTACGCCACCACCGGCGACGGCATGCTCACCGCCCTGCGCCTGTTCGAAATCGCTCACCACGCGGGCGTGGGCCTGGACCAGTTGACGGCGGATTTCGAGATCTATCCGCAGTTGCTGGTCAACATCCGGGTGCGCGAAAAGAAGGGGCTCCTGGAGTTGCCCGCGGTGGCGCGGGAGATCCGCTTGGCGGAGGAGGCGTTCGCCGGTACGGGCCGCGTGCTGGTGCGCTTCTCGGGCACCGAACCGCTGGCGCGCGTTATGGTGGAAGGCCCCGACATGGAACAGGTGGAGACTCTCAGCGGCAATATCGCCGACGCCATCCGCCGCGCCATGGGCGCATGATGGGCCGCGCGGAGGGGTGCCCCCGGTTCGGGCGGGGCTGGGGGATATACCCCAGTCTGCAACCTTTCCGGATATTCCAACGTCATATAGAGTGTAAGAAGTTCTTACGACTTGGTCCGGCGGAGAGATTTGGATTTCCGCTGACCAGACGGGCGGGCGCTTTCCTCCGAGCGTCCGCCTTTTTTTGTCTCGGCCGCACAAACCCTCATGGCTCCTCGGGCTTCCCCAACTCGGCCTCAATCTCCTCGATAGTCGGCAGCGTTCCTTTGAGCTGCTCAGGGAGCTTCTCGAGGTGTTTGAACTCGGAAATGCCCATCGGAGTCGTTGTGTTCCTGAGAGCGTATTCGGCAATGATTCGATTCTTCGCTTTGCAGAGGATAAGACCGATGCTTGGCTTGTCGTCAGGATGACGAAGGAGGCCATCGACAGCGGAGAGGTAGAAGTTCATCTTCCCGGCATACTCGGGTTTAAACCGGCCCATTTTGAGATCGATGACAACGAAGCATCGGAGCTTCAGGTGGTAGAAGAGCAGATCGATCTTGAAATCCTCACCTCCGACCTCAAGAGGCACCTGACTTCCGACGAAGGCAAATCCTACGCCGAGTTCGATGAGAAACTGACGTAGGTGCGCAAGAAGCCCTTGTTCGAGGTCGCGCTCCTGTGCCTGCGTCGCAAGGGTGAGGAAATCGAAATTGTACGGATCTTTGATGAGCTGTTGGGCGAGATCCGACTGTGTCGCTGGCAAAGTCGCCTGAAAGTTCGTGAGCGCCTTCCCCTGCCGCCGGTAAAGGCCACTCTCAATCTGCATGACGAGAACGTTCCGGCTCCAGCCGTTGGTGGCGGTCTGTTCCGCGAACCAGAGCCGTTCCTCTGGACTCTCCACCAGGTCAAGGAGCCTGACATTGTGGCCCCAGGGCAATTGTGCAACAGGCTGTTGCACAATTGGCCAAGCCTCCGCGAAGGCCCGCATGTATTTGAGATTCCTCGGCGAAAGCCCCCGCATCTCCGGGAACTCTACGTGGAGATCCTTAGTAGTGCCGCAATAATAAAGACAAGAGTCTGGGCGTCATTCAATCAATTGGCTATGCGATCTCCGTATTGAACCGCGGGATCCGTATATTGCTATGGGCCTGTAAACAGCGTTGTTCGATCCCCCTGGAGCGGCTGGACGAGGTACCCTCGATTCTGCTATAGTTCCGCTTGGATATACCGTGAAAGGCGGAACTTTAGCATTATGAGAACCCCAGTCTTCCTCTCCGATCGTCTGCGCGACTTCCTCCGCGTGCGGAAAATCGCCACCCTGCCCGAGTTGAAACAAGCCCTGGGAACCGC
>Ga0208080_1000471_pt1 | contig 20201 bp, 20 predicted proteins | sample NGESurdeep092012_3_FD_184476 | JGI IMG/M metagenome (GOLD analysis project Ga0208080, IMG submission 184476) | Arctic peat soil microbial communities from Barrow, Alaska - NGEE Surface sample 210-3 deep-092012 (SPAdes) | ecosystem: Environmental > Terrestrial > Soil > Wetlands > Peat ...
GGTGGGGACTGGTCGCGCTACGCCGCCGAACTTGCCCGGATCGGCGGTCACGGCACCTGACGAGTGCCCCTGCGTCAACACCCCGACCTACAGGCACTCACGTAGTTGGAACACTGCTGGTTACCAGTATCGCGTCGGGCGCGAACGTGAAGGTCGTGCAGCAAATGCTCGGGCACAAGTCCGCGATCATGACGCTCGACCTGTATGGGCACCTGTTCCCGGACCGGCTGGACGAGGTCGCCGACCGTCTGGACGCCGCGGCTCGCGCTGTTGTGTACCCGTTGTGTACCCGGGCCGACATCATCCCGATGTCGGTGAGCTGAGAAATGACCAATCCCCCCGGAAACCGGGGGGATTGAATGTAGCCCCGACGGGATTCGAACCCGTGCTACCGCCTTGAGAGGGCGGCGTCCTAGGCCACTAGACGACGGGGCCGTGCTGGGTCAGAAGTGCTGACCCGACGTACTGAGGGTGGCCCGAGACCGACCCAGGCTGCTCGGCCCGCGCCGTGGCTGGCATGGACCGCTGGGGTACCTGGACTCGAACCAAGACTAACTGAACCAGAATCAGTCGGGCTGCCAATTACCCCATACCCCACCGGGCGCACCGTGCGGTCCCCCGAAGACCACGCCGGCATCGCCGCGTAGCGAGAATACCCGACGCGCGGACGGCCGACCAACTACCCCCGGCCACGCCTCATCCCACGACCGGCAAGCCGCCGCGGGACAGCCGGGGACACTGGCGTACTGTCACACGCGGCGCGACACCGGTCCGGTCCGTTGACCGGCAGTGAACCGGTGCCCCCGCCCGTGTCCTCCGCAGGGGATGACGACGTGCAGCAGTACCGGGAGAGGGTGACTGTCGTGGCCATCGCAGACAGGCCGACGGAGCTTTCCGAGCAGGTGCTCAAGTCAGTGCAGAAGGGGCAGCAGGATGCCATCGAGGCCGTGCACTCGTTCATGGAAGCGGTCGACGACGCCCTGCCCAGCATCCGGCCGGAGAAGCGCCAGCACGTGTTGGAGTCCGCATTCTCGATGACCGACCGGCTCGTCGAGACGCAGTACAGCTTCCTGCGCGACGTGGTACGCGGGGCCGGTGAGTCACTGGGAGCCACGAAGCATTCCGACAGCTGACCGGACGGGCGACCGGGGCTTACTCCTCCGGGACGACGTCCAGCGCCGCCTGCACTCGACGCAGCGTCCGCTCCCGGCCCAGCAGGGCCATCGAGTCGAACAGTGGCGGCGCCACCCGCCGCCCGCTCACCGTCACGTAGAGCGGGGCAAACGCGTGTCTCGGCTTGATGCCGAGCCGGTCGACCAGGGCCGCCCGCAGCACCGCCTCGATTCCCGCGGCGTCCCACTCGGCCAGGCCGGCCAGTGCCGCGGCGGCGGCCGCAAGCTGCGGTCGGGTCTGCGGGAGCAGCGTCTTGGCGGCCTCTGCGGGGTCCACCACGAACGCCGACTCAGCGACGAACAGGAACCGCAGCAGCTCCGGCGCCTGGGTCAACCGGGACAGCCGGGTCTGCAGCAGCGGCGCCACCGCGGTCAGCAGCCGGTCCTGCTCGGCGGTCGGGGGGTGCGCCACCAGCCCGGCGGCCTGCAGCATCGGCACCAGCCGAGCCCGGAAGTCCGCCGGCACAAGCCCGCGGATCTTCTCGCCGTTGACCGCCTCGAGCTTCTTGACGTCGAAGCGCGCCGGGTTCTTCGAGACCCGCTCGAGGTCGAAGCTGGCCACCATCTCGTCCAGGCTGAACAGCTCCACATCGTTCCCCGGCGACCAGCCGAGCAGCGCCAGGTAGTTCACCATGGCCTCCGGCAGGAACCCTTCGCGCCGGTAGTAGGCGATCGAAACCTCGCCGTTGCGCTTGGACAGCGGCCTGCCGTCGTCTCCGGTGATCAGCGGCAGGTGCCCGAACCGCGGCATGTCATCGGCGGCTACGGCCAACGCGGCGTACAGGGCCAACTGCCGCGGCACGGAGGACAGCAGGTCCTCGCCCCGGATGATGTGCGTGATCTTCATCAGTACGTCGTCGACCGAGGCCGCGAGCATGTACAGCGGGTGGCCGTCACTGCGGGTCAGGGCGAAGTCGGAGATCAGCGCATGGTCGAACGTGACCTCACCACGCACCAGGTCGGTGAATGTCGACGACCCGGGCGGCATCCGGAACCTGATCACCGGCGCCCGGCCCTGCGCGCGGTGGGCGGCGACCTCGGCCGGACTCAGCGACCGGCAGTGCCCGTCGTACCCGGGCGGCCGGTGGTCGCGACGGGCCTGCTCGGCGCGGGCATCCAGCTCCGCCCGACTGCAGAAGCAGGGGTATACCGCGCCCTGCTCCAACAGCTGGGCCACCACGCCGGCATAGATCTCCAGCCGCTCGCTCTGCCGGTACGGCGCGTACGGCCCGCCGCTGCCCGGGCCCTCGTCCCAGTCCAACCCCAGCCAGCGCAAGACGTCCAGCGCCGCGTGGTAGGCCTCGTCGGTGGCCCGGGAGCGGTCGGTGTCCTCGACCCGGAACACGAAGGTCCCGCCGTGGTGACGGGCGAACGCCCAGTTGTACAGCGCGGTCCGCACGTTGCCCACGTGCAGGTCACCGCTGGGCGCCGGCGCGAACCGGACCCGGACCGCGGCCGTTGAGCCGCCGGCGTCGTCAACCACGCGCGACCACCGGGTTGGTCAGCGTGCCGATGCCTTCGATCGTGACCGCAACCTCGTCGCCCACCCGCATCGGCCCGATGCCGGCGGGGGTGCCAGTGAGGATGACGTCGCCGGGCAGCAGGGTCATGCAGGTGGTGATGTAGGCGATCAGCGTCGGGATGCCGTGCACCAGCTGCGAGGTCCGGCCGGCCTGCTTGACCTCGCCGTTGAGCGTCGTACTGATGGCCAGATCGTCCGGCTCGATGTCGGTGGAGATCCACGGCCCGAGCGGGCAGAACGTGTCGTAGCCCTTGGCCCGCGCCCACTGCCCATCGGCGCGCTGCTGGTCGCGGGCGGTGACGTCGTTGGCGCAGGTGTAGCCGAGCACGACGTCGTACGCCGTCTCGACCGGCACATCACGGCAGAGCCGGCCGACGACGACGGCCATCTCCCCCTCGTAGTCCACCCGCTCGGATGACGGCGGATAGGCGATGGGGTCGCCCGGACCGGTCACGGCAGTGGACGGCTTGAGGAAGATCAACGGTGCGGCCGGCGCATCCCCGCCCATCTCAGCGGCGTGCTCGGCGTAGTTCTTCCCGATGGCCACGACCTTGCTCGGGATGATCGGTGCCAGCAGCCGGACGTCGGCCCGCGGCAGCTGGCGGCCGGTGAGTCGGAAGGTGCCGATCGGATGTCCCTCGATCTCCGCGATCGTGGCCTCGGCGCCGTCGCCCTCGACGACACCGAACGCGGGGTCGCCCCCGGCGGAGAACCTGGCGATGCGCACGGGGCAAACGCCCTTCCATCCGACGCCCTTCCATCCCACCTGGAGGCACCCCCAGGCTATCGCCCACCGAGCCGTGCCATTCCCGGCCGGTCAGGGTCATTCCCGGCCGGTCAGGGTCATTCCCGGCCGGTCAGGGTGGTGGCGACCGGACTGAGGCCGTGCGGTTCGATGGGCTCGACCAACCAGAAGCACCCTGTCGAGGGAGCACCCATGTCCGAGGAGTCCTACGGGATCGAAGCCCCCGAGCCCAAACCGATCGACGAGGAGAACTCGCTCAAGCTCGGTCACCTGGTCGAGGACGCCGCGCTCCGGGGCAAGCCGTACGGCGATGAGCGCTGCGGCAACTGCCTGTACTTCTTGGACGACGACCAGGACATCTCCTACTGCTGGCACCCCGAGCTGCGCATCCTGGTCGGCGACGACTGGTGGTGCCAGTGGTGGGAGGATATTCCGGCCGAGGCCTGAGCCGCGTCGGCCCGCCGAGCCTCGTCCCGCGGCGGTCCCGCGCGGATGGCGTGTCGCGGCGCCGAGGCGGGTATGGGGCCGGCATGACGACAGCGGGCATGCCGGCCGAGCAGCCGACCTCCGCATCGTCGGGGCGCGGGGTCATGGCGGCTTCGGCGGGTTGCTGCTGGGGTCGGTGAGCGCGCAGGCGGTGCGCCATGCGCACTGCTCCGTGCTCGTGTTGCGGACGGCTACCGACTAGCTCGCCCAGTGCCCCGGTCGGAATCTTCGCCTCTGTTCCGGCGGGTCCCTGGCGAGTCGCTGTCCGCGGAACCCTATGCTGCCGGGCGTGACCGACACGGCGTACCCCGTCCGCGTGACTGGCCGGCTCGATTCCCCACTGTCGCGCTGGCTGTGGCTGGTCAAGTGGGTGCTGGCCATTCCGCACTATCTCGTGCTGGTCCTGCTCTGGATCGTCTACGCGGTGATCTCCGTGATCGCCTTCTTCGCGATCCTGTTCACCGGGCGGTACCCGCGGTCGCTGTTCGACTTCAACGTGGGAGTGCTGCGCTGGCACTGGCGGGTCAGCTACTACGTCTTCGACGTATGGGGCACTGACCGCTACCCGCCATTCACGCTGGCCGACGTACCGGACTACCCCGCGCGTTTCGATGTCGTCTACCCCGAGCGCCTCTCGCGCCTACTGGTTCTGGTGAAGTGGTGGCTGCTGGCCATCCCGCAGTACCTCATCGTCGGGCTGCTGGCCGGCGGCGGTAGCTATGTCGCGACGCAGACCGGCCATGGGAACTGGGCCTCCTGGAATCCCGGCGGCGGGCTGATCGGCCTGCTGGCGCTAATCGCCGTGATTGTGCTCGCGGTCACCGGCCGCTATCCGCAGGGACTGTTCGACCTGCTGATCGGACTCAACCGCTGGGTGCTGCGAGTGGCCGCCTACGCCGGCCTGATGACCGACGCCTACCCACCGTTCCGGCTGGACATGGGTGGCGGGGAGCCTGCCGACGGACCCCTGCGCCCGGAGTTGGGGTCGCCGGGGTCGGAGTGGGTGCACCCAGAAGCGCTCGCGCCGGGGTCGACATCGTCACAGCCAGTGGGCGCCGAGCCGGTTGCACCGGTCGAGCCGGGTGGTCGCGGCCTAACTGCCGGCCACATCGCCGCCATCGTGATCGGCGCGCTGCTCGTGGTCACCGGCCTCGGGCTTGCAGGCGGTGGGGCCGCCGTCGGCTGGCTGAACTCGCATCGCGACCGGGACGGCTTCCTCACCACCGGCACCGATCAGGTCGCCACCCCCACGGTCGCGATTACCACCGAGCGGATCGACCTTGCCGTAGGCTCGGAGGACTGGCTGTACAACCAAGACCGATTCGGCACAATCCGCATTCACGCCACCAGTACGACGGGAGCTCCGGTCTTCGTCGGGGTCGCACCGCAGGCGGATGTCGACCGCTACCTCGGGTCGGTGGCGCACGACAAGATCACTAACCTCTCGCTGCGCCCGTTCCGGGTTACCTACCAGCGGCTGCCCGGTGCCGCCGCCCTGCCCGGCGACCCGACGGCCCAGTCGTGGACCGCATTCGCCGCCGGACCCGGCGAGCAGACGCTGAGCTGGCGGATAAGCAACGGACAGTGGGCGGTCGTGCTGGCCAACGCCGACGGCAGCCCCGGGGTCAACGTGCGCGTCCGGGCCGCGGCTCAGGTGCCCGGACTCGGCGGGATCGCGATCGGCCTGGTGATCGCCGGCATCGTGGCGCTCGTGGTGGGCGTCCTGCTGATCGTCGCCGGCGCCCGCCGGCCGCAAGCTGCCCGCCGTACCGCCTGACGGTACGGCGGCCAGCTCCCCCGCTGCGGGGCGCGGCGGCACCGGGCCCAGCCCGGCCTGGCCTGGCTCAGGGTCGGGACCCCTCGACCGACTCCGAGGGGTCAGCCTCCCGCTGCGGCAGCAGGGAGAAGTACCCCTCCTCCTCCTGGGCGAAGTGCAGTCGCAGCACCGCATGCAGGCTGTACAGCAGCGCTCGCAGCTCGCGCAGCTCCGCTTGCGTCGGCGTTGCGGCGATGTCGTCGAGCAGCGTGCCGAGGTGCCCACACAGCGCCGCCAGCTCCACATGTTCGCGACTGAGCGACGCGGTGTGGTCGGCACTTCCGGACGCGCGGTTGAGCAGCGGATACAGCTCGCGGTCCTCCGCCTGCTCGTGCGGCAGCAGCTGCTCGACCAGGAAGGTGTAGACCTCCCAGACCCGGTGCAGGGCCTGGTCGAGGTCGGGCTGATCGACAAGGTCGGCGGCCTCCCGCACCGCTTCGACGCCGTCGCGCAGTCGGGGGTGTTCCCCGGCGAACCGTGAGGCCATCGACGTCGTCGCCGAGTCGAACGCCCGCTCGCGGCCGTCGGGCCGCAGGGCCCGCAGCGCGTTGAGGATCACGCCGACGTCGATGCCCTCTTGCAGCACGGCGCCCCAGGCGGGCGGGAGGTAGCCGGCCGCGGCCACGGCCATGGCGACCAGGGACAGACCCATGCCGACGCCGATGCTCTGCAGGGCGATCCGGCGCGAGCGTCGGGCGATGGCCACGACGTCGGCGAGCCGGTCCAACCGGTCCACCGTGAGCACCACGTCGGCGGTCTCCGACGACGCCGTGGCCCCGCGAGCGCCGAGCGCCACGCCCACGTCCGCCGCCGCGAGGGCGGGGGCGTCGTTGACCCCGTCTCCGACCATCACCGTCACCCCGAACTGGCGCAGCCGGGCGACGGTAGCCAGCTTGTCCGACGGAGACTGATCCGCGAGCACCTCATCGAGCCCCAGCGCGATCCCCACCTTGCGCGCCGTCCGGTCGTGGTCGCCGGTACACAGCACCAGCCGTTCCAACCCGACCGCCCGCAGCCGCCGGACCGTGTTCGGCGCCTCGGCGCGGATCGGGTCCTCCACGACCAGTACGGCGACCAGCTCGCCGTCGACCGACACCCCGGCGATAGCGGATCCCGAGCGGGTGGCGCGCTTGCGCACAGCCGTCGCCCATTCCGGTGGCGGCGCCGCGCCGCCGGCGAACTCCAGCTGGCCGACCCGGATCTCCCGCCCGTCCACCCGTCCGGACACCCCGCTGCCGTGGGTCTCGCGAACTCCTTGCGGAAGGGCCAGGACCAAACCCCGCTGGGTGGCCGCGCGCACGACCGCGCCGGCGAAGATGTGCGGTGAGATCTGCTCCACGCAGGCCGCGAGCCGCAGCGCTTCCCGACCGTCTTGGTCAGGTCCCGCGACCACCTCGCTGACCTGCGGGCGACCCGCCGTCACCGTGCCGGTCTTGTCGAAGATCAGCGCACGTGCCCGGCCGAGCTGCTCCAGCGCGGCCCCGCCCTTGACCACGACTCCGCGGCGGGCGGCCCGGGCCAACCCGGACACGATCGCCACCGGTGCGGCCAGCAGCAGCGGGCAGGGCGTGGCCACGACCAGCACGGCTACGGCGTTGAGCAGCCGGCCGGTGACCAGCCACGTGCCGGCCGCCAGTGCCAGGGAAACGACGAGGAACCCAGCCGCGTACCGGTCGGCGAGTCGGACCAGGGGCGCGCTGTCGGCTTCAGCCTGGCTGACCAGGGCGACGATGCCGGCGTACGTGCTCTCCGCCGTGCTGGTGGTGCACCGCAGGTCGAACGCGCCGCCGGCGTTGACGCAACCGCTGCGGACGAGCTCGCCGAGACCTCGCTCGACCGGCAGCGGCTCGCCGGTCAAGACCGATTCGTCGAGAACGGCCGGGGACGCCTCCACCCGTCCGTCGCACGGGACCACCTCCCCGGGGAACACGACTAACAGGTCGCCCGGTCCTACGTCGTCGAGCGGCGGGCTGGTCAGCTCGTCCCCGCAGCGTCGGTGCGCCGTCTGCGGTGCCCGCTGCAGCAGCAGGCGCAGGTCGCGTTGGGCGCGCGCGCCGGCGCGGGCCTCGAGCGCCCGACCGGAGGCCAACATAAGGGCGATGACCGCACCGGCGAACAGCTCGCCGGTGACCGCCGTCCCGACCAGAGCGAGCACGGCGATCAGGTCGACCCCGAGTTTGCCCCGCCGGATATCGCCGACGGTCCACGCGCAGGCAGCGACCAGGCCGATGGCGGTACCGGTTGCCCAGAATGCGGTCCGAACGGCGTCCGCTCCGGCCGCGTGCGCCGCGACGCCACCGACGAGCGCCGCCGCCGTTGCCGTCAGCAGGAATGCCTCGGCCGATGGCCTGCGCCTTGACACCGGTTGGTCCACAGTTTGTCGATAGCACTTCCGGCGGCCGGGGCGGTAGAGGCGGAGGGCCCGGCGAGAGTCGTCCCGGGCGTGGACCCCCCGGCGAGCCGGCGACGGTCGATGCCGTAGCCGGGTGAAGCGGGCTCCCCCTTCCTGCCGTGCGACGATCCACCCGCGAGCCGAGCCGGGACGTGGACGGCGCTTGGACGGAGCTGCGGCGGGAGGGCGAAGCCGATGCTGGCGAGCTACGCAGCCGTCTTCGCAACCGTGTTCGGCATCAATCTCATGCCGGCGTTCGGACCGCCTACCTGGGCGGTGCTGGTCGGATTCAAACTTCACCGACACCTCAACCCGGCGGCGCTGGTCCTGATTGGGTCTGTCGCCGCTGGCGTCGGTCGGTATTGCCTGGCGCTCGCCACCCGCCGCGTTCGTCGTCGGCTGCGGCCGGAACGACTGGCCAACCTCCGGGCCGCCGGCAGTTACTTGATCGACCACCGCGGTCGGTCCGTGCTCGGGTTGGCGCTGTTCGCGGTGTCGCCGCTGCCGTCGGCGCAGCTGTTCGAGGCGGCCGGTCTGCTCGACGTACCCCTCGTACCGATCACTGTCGCGTTCTTCGCCGGCAGGGTCGTCAGCTACTCCCTCTACATCGGCGCCGCGAGCCTGGCCGAGCGGAGCCTGGGCTCGGTGTTCCGGTCGGCGTTGACATCGCCGGCCGGAATCGCTGTGCAAGTCGTCATGCTTCTCGCCATCTTCATGTTGGCTCGCGTCGACTGGGCCACGTATCTCCATCGCCACCAGCGAGCGTCCGAACCGCGACCCGGACCGGACCCGCATAACGGCGACCGAGCCGAGGAAACTACCGACGAGCCTTGATCACACCTCGGGACGTCGCCCGATCGACACCGTCGCCCGGGTCGATCAGCAGCAGTTCGCGATGATCGCCGAGGGGTGCGTCGCGTCTGTTCCACTCACGGTGCTTCGGGTGCGGCCGGTCAGTCGCCGTCGCGAACATGCATGGCGGTCTCCTCGGCGGTGCGTCCACCGGTGTCGCCCGAGGCGACGGCGGCCACCTCCTCGCTGGTGCGATCCGGGCCGGCCCCCTCGTCGTCGGCGACCAGTCGCCCGGCCTCCGCATCGGGACGGCTGTAACGATCCCCGTCTCCGTCCCCGTTCGCGTCCCAGGCGGGGTCGTCAACATCGTCCTCGGGTTGCTCTTCGGCCAGCCGCTGATCGAGCGACTCGCCTTGGCGGGCTTCGGCTTCGGTGTTTCCGAAACCCTCACCAGCGGAGTAGCGATCCCCGGCATCGATGGCGTCGTCCAGCGGATCACCGGTCATGTCCTGGCTGGCCAGGGTGTCGGCATCGTCGAGCACGCCGTCGTCATCGGGCCGATCCCACGCGGCATACGTCTCGTCGGTCATTGGGTGTCCTTTCTCGACGCGATGCACGGGGGTTCAGGTCCTACGCTCGAGCGCGGCCCGGTCCCAACGCGCGCACGTGGCGGCGGCCTCGTAGGTGCTCTGCAGGAACTCCAGCAGGACCCGGTCCGGGGCCTCGGCGGTTCGGACCAGCTCGTAGGGCAGCATGAACTCGCCGAGCTCGTCGCTGTAGGCGGCACCGGCCGGTCCCACCGGGAAGTCGCGGAACCCGTCCGGTTCGGGGTAGGCGTAGGAGTAGAAGATGCCTTCACTGTCCCCGCCCGGCCAGTAGCCGGCGCTGCTCAGCTCGTGGGAGTACGCCTCATGCATGACCTGCGGCCCGCAATTCGGCGCCCCGCCGGGGTGCGGCGGCGCTGGCCGACCGGAGAACCGCGTGACCGCGAGATCCAAAGCCCCCCAGAACAGGTGGACGGGGCTGGCCTTGCCGAGGAAGCGGCCGCGAAACGTCGAGAACACCCGGTCGACCTCGACCAGGGTGAGCCAGAACCGGTGTGCCTGCTCGGCGTCGTACGCCGCGTGCCGCAAGTCGCCGGTAAAGGGGATCGCACCCTCGATCTCCACCGGCATGGGCCAGATCGGCGTCGCGACCCCCAGCTCGCCCAGGCACCGCATCACCTCGGCGTAGAAGTCCGCGACCGGCCGTGGTGTCAGCGCGACGGAGGTGGCCACCCCGGACGTCGTCACGATGTCGAGCCGGTGCTCCTGGAGATCAAAGTCGATCTGAAAGCTGCGACCCGAGGGGTGCGGCATCAGCGAGGTAGTCAGCCCGGTGGCGGTCACGTACAGGGTGGAGTTCCACCAGTGGTTGACCAGCGGCGCGTTGGCGAGGCGAACCTTGCCGACCACCTGCGTGCACAGCTGCAGGGTGTCGCGGGTCTCCCGCCAGTCCGAGACGGGCAGCGACGGCCAGGACGACGCCACCGGATCCGTGTCCAAACTCTCCTCCGCTCAAGGCGCCACCGGGGTCGCAGTCACTCTGCCACCCCCGCGCCGGGGTCGGAAGAGTCGGAGACCTCTCCCGGTGTACGTCGGGTCCATGGCCTGACCCGGGTGGCCGGTCAGTCGACGGCGGTGAGCCCCGCCTCGAGCTCCCAGAGTCGCCGGTACAGGCCGGCGCTGCGAACGAGATCGGCGTGCCGTCCCCGTTGGACGACGCGACCGCGATCGAGCACGACGACCTCGTCGACGGCGTCCAAGCCGACCAGCCGGTGCGTGATGAGCAGGGTCGTCCGCCCTTCGGTGGCCCGCAGCAAACTGCCCATCAGCGCCTGCTCGGTGATCGAGTCCAGGTTGGCCGTCGGTTCGTCCAGCAGGAGCACCGGCGGATCGGCGAGCAGGGCCCGGGCCAGCGCCAATCGCTGCCGTTGGCCGCCGGAGACCTGCGCGCCGCGCTCCCCCACCCGGGTGTCCCAGCCCGCCGGCAGGGACGCGATCCACGGTCCGAGCTCGGCCCGCTCGGCGGCGTCGGTCAGCTGCTCGTCGGTGGCATCCGGCTGGGCCAGGCGAATGTTCTCGCGCACGGTCGTGTCGAACAGGTGCGCGTCCTGCAGACACGCGCCGATCACTCGGCGGACGTCGTCCTGGGCGTAGTCGCGCAGATCGTGCCCGGCCAGAGTGGCCCGTCCGCCGTCGAGCTCCACGAAGCGCAACAGCACCAGCGCGAGCGTGGTCTTGCCGGCCCCGCTCGGACCGACCACGGCGATCCGGCGGCCCGGCTCCAGCCGCAGGTCGACGCCGTCCAGCGCGCACGCCGCGTCGGAGGCGTACCGCAGCCGCGCCGCCTCCAGGGTGACTACCGGCGTGCCGGCGGGCACGGGCCGGGGCCGCGCCGGGTCGTTGACCGGCGCGGGCGCGTCCAGCACACCGAAAACCCGACCGGCGGCCCGACGTACCCGCTCGAGCTGCTGGGCCGCGACCGGCAGCGGCGCGACGACCTCGAAGACGGCCAACGCGGTCAGCACCAGCACGGCCAGCCACACGCCGTCGAGCGAACCCGCGGACACGGCCGGTACGGCGACCCGCAGCGTTCCCCACAGCGCCAGCCCGGCGGCCACGCTGCCCAGGCCGGCGCCGAGACCGGTGGTCAGCGCGGTCGAGCGAGACAGGCCGGTCAGCTCGGCGTCGGAGCGGGCCACCCGGTCGAGCTGGGTGTCGGCCGCGCCGTAGGCCAGCAGCTCCGGGGCACCGTGCAACAGGTCGACGACGTGCATGCTGAGCTCGCCGCGGGCCGCGGCCACTCGCGCCGAGGCCCGCCGACCGGAGCGCATGGTCAGAGCCGGTACGGCGACCCCGGCCAGCAGCAACGTGGCGGCCAAGACCGCCCCCGCGCCCGGCAACAGCGCCCACGCCAGGACCACCGCGGACCCGCCGACGATAGCGGCGATCAGCGGCGGTGGCAGCACGCGCAGGAACAGGTCCTGCAGCGCGTCGACGTCGGCCACCAGCCGGCTGAGCAGGTCCCCGCTGCGGAAGTCCGCCAGGCCGGCGGGCGCCAGCGGCTCCAGCCGGGTGTAGACGCGCACCCGCAGGTCCGCCAGCACCCGAAAGGCCGCGTCGTGGGAGATCAGGCGCTCGGCATACCGGAAGATGCCGCGGCCGATGCCGAACGTCCGGATGGCGACGACCGCGACCGCCAGGTCGAGCACTGGCGGATGCTGCGCTGCCCGGGAGATCAGCCAGGCCGAAACCGCCATCAGTCCAACGCTGCTGGCCACCGCGGCGGCACCGGCAACCACCGACAGCGCCAAGCGGCCGAGCTGCGGACGGGCCAGCCGGAGCAGCCGCCACATCACCCCGACACCTCGGCGCCGACCGCGCCGACCGCGCCGGCCGCGCCGGCACTGCCGGTCGCGCCAACACTTGGTCCGGCGGCCGCGACCAACGCGCTCCACGGCCCCTGGACCGCATCCAGCTCGGCCGGAGTTCCGACCTCGACCACCCGCCCCGCGCTCATGACGACGATGCGATCGGCACCCCGGGCCAGCGCCAGCCGATGCACGACGAGCAGCACGGTGCGGCCGGCCATCAGCCGCTCGAGCCCGTCCTGGACGGCGGCCGCGCTGTCCGCGTCGAGGTTGGCGGTCGGCTCGTCCAGCAGGAGCACCGGGGCGTCGCGCAGAAACGCCCGGGCCAGGGCGATCCGCTGCCGCTGGCCCGCGGACAGCCCCACGCCGCGCTCGCCGACGACCGTGTCATACGCCGCCGTAAGCGACTCGACGAACTCCGCGGCGTTGGCCAGCCGAGCCGCCTGGCGCACCGCCTCCACGCCGGCCTCCGGTTCCCCGAGCCGAATGTTGTCGGCGATGGAGGCCGCGAACAGGTACGGCCGTTGCGACACCCAGGCCAGCTGTCGTCGCCATTGCACCAGCGGAAGGTCGGCGAGGTCGGTGCCGCCGACGGTGATGCGCCCCTGCTGCGGTCGGGTGAAGCCGAGCAGCAGCGAGACCAGGCTGCTCTTGCCCGCGCCACTGTCGCCGACCAGGGCAACGCGTTCGCCCGGGTGCAGCGCCAGCGACACCTCGGCCAGTGCCGGTACGTCGCGAGCCGGCCAGGTGAACCAGACGGCCTCCACCGAGACCGTGGCGGCGCGCAGGTCGGGAACCGCCGCCGGTGGCCGCACCGAGGTCGCCGACCGGTCGGGACCGGACGTCTCCAGCACCGCGAAAACCCGCTCGGCAGCCGTGACCCCCTCCATGCTCGCGTGGAACTGGGCGCCGACCTGCCGGACGGGCAGGTACGCCTCCGGGGCCAGCAACAGCACGAGCAGCGCGGTGTGCAGGCTGACGCGACCGTCGACCAGCCGCAGCCCGACCGAGACGGCGACCAACGCCACCGCGAGCATGGACAGCAGCTCCAGCACCAGGGCGGAGAGGAAGGCGATCCGCAGCGTCGCCATGGTGGCGATGCGGTATTCGTTGGTGATCCGGCGTACCGCGGCGGCCTGGGCCTTGGCCCGGCCGAAGATCCGCAGCGTCGGTAGCCCTTCGACGACGTCGAGGAAGTGACCGGCCAACGTGCTCAGGGTCGACCACTGCCGCTGGGTACGGCGCTGGGTGCTGATCCCGATCAGCGCCATGAACACCGGGATCAGCGGCAGGATGACCGCGATGGTTACCGCGGACAGCCAGTCGGTGGTCACGACCCGGGCCAGTACCGCCACCGGCACCAACAACGCCAACACCAGCTGCGGGAGGTAACGGGCGAAGTAGCCGTCCAGCGCGTCGACGCCCCGGGTCGCCAGCGCCGCCAGCTCGCCGCTGCGCTCGCGGGCCAACCACGCCGGCCCTAGCGCGACGGCGTGGCGGAGCAGGCCGGCGCGCAGCTGGGACTTGACCCGGGCCGAGGACAGGTGCGCCGCCACCTCGCCCGCCCAGGCGATCCCGGCTCGACCAAGCAGCACCGCCGCCAGCAGCGCCATCGGACCGGTGACCTTCGCCAGCGGGGCCCGGTCGAGAAAGACCCGCGGCAGGATGTCGGCCAGCAGCGTCGCCTGGCCGAGGATGAGAACGGCACTGGCCAGGCCCAACCCGACAGTCAGGGCGAGGTAGACCCGGGCGGTCGCCGCATGGCGCAGCAGCCGCGGGTCGAGCGGCTTCACGCCCGTCACGCTACGTCGGGCCGCCACTGGTCCCGTGGTTGGGCTGGCCGGATGGCCTACCGCTGCGCTCAGGTGGTCTTGGGTGCGGTGGCGGCCGCGAACTCCTGGTACGCCGCCCATGCCCGCGGCCCGTAGACGGTGGTCGGTCCACCGTTCATCAGCATCACCACGCCGAGCGTCTCCGCCACCTCGGCTGCACTCGCGCCCTTGAGCACGGCGCCGCGCATGTGCGCGGCGATGCACCCGTCGCACTGCTTGGACACGGCGATGGCGACCGCCATCAGCTCCTTGATGTGGCCGGGCACCGCGCCCGGCGCCATTGCGGCGTTGTGCAGCTGGGCGAAGCCCGCCCAGGTTTCCGGGATCGCCTCTCGCAGCGAGCGCTGCGGTCCCCGCAGCTCGTCCAGCACCTCGCGACCGTGACTCATGGGTTCCACCTCTTCGGCCTGGTCAGTACATCGGCGGGTACGCCGACGCCGCCCCACACGGTACCCTGGGGGGTAGAGGTCCAGAAGCCACAACCCCCGCCCGGTCGCCAACTCGGCGGTGGCGGGCAATGGGCAGCGGAGGACGTCCGCACCACGACGTCCCGTACCACAGTGACGTCCCGTACCACAGTGAGGAGCGGCCATGCCGAAGGACGACGTTGCCGGCCCGACCGGCGCTGCGCCGGGGACGACCGGACCTGGTCAGCACGCGGTGCCGGCCGAGGTGGTAGCCCGACTTCGCCGGGTGGAGGGCCAGATCGGCGGCGTCATCCGCATGATCGAAACTGGCCGCGACTGCCGCGACATCGTCACGCAGCTCGCCGCTGCCTCCCGGGCGCTGGACCGCGCCGGGTTCAAGCTGCTCAGCACCCAGCTGCGCTACTGCCTGGCGGCGACCGCCGCCGGTGAGCCGGCGCCCATCGACGAACAGGCGCTGGAGAAGCTGTTCCTCAGCCTGGCGTGAGCCTGGCACCACCGACGTACCCGACATAGGAGCAACTCATGAGCTACGGCACGACCATCGCCCTGGACATCCCCTTCGCCGAGGCCGTTTCCCGAACCCGCGACGCACTGGCTGGTCAGGGGTTCGGCATCCTCACCGAGATCGACGTCCGGGCCACCCTGCAAACCAAGATTGGTGCCGAGATGGAGGACTACGTCATCCTCGGCGCCTGCAACCCGCCGCTGGCCCATCGGGCGCTGGAAGCTGACCGCAGCATCGGTCTGCTGCTGCCGTGCAACGTCGTCGTCCGGTCGCATGGCGGCGGCAGTGTGGTGGAGGCGCTCGACCCGCAGCTGATGAGCACACTGAGCGGTGCCCCGGAGCTCGCTTCGATCGCCGACGAGGCAGGCCAGCGGCTGGCGGTCGCCCTGGATGTCATCAAAGCTGGCGTTTCGGGGTAGCGACCGGCCACCCGGACTGCTGCGGCGTCTAGGCCCAAGTCGGTCTAGGCGAAGGCGGCCTGGTGGTCGGCGAAGAAAGCCGCCGCGGTGCGGGCCGGCCGGCCGGTGGCCGTCGTGACCTCGTCGGTCACTGTCGCGAACTCGTCGCGGCCGATGACGGCCTGCAGCTCCACCAGCGCGCCTGCGTGCCACTCCGGCATCCCGGCCGAACGGTCAACCGCGTGCCCGTCGGTGCACAGCACATGCGCGGCGACCGCCGCGACGTCGCGAACATCGACGTAGCTGGCCGCCCGTCCCCGCCGGCGCCAGACAGCACACCGGTGGACTGCACCACCGCCGCGCTGGCCGCCCACGTTGCCAGTCGCGCCGGTGACGAGAATCACTGCTTCTCCAAGAGGTTAGCCGGGCGCCGGGCGCCGCGGCGAACGCTACCGGCCGACCGCGGGGGTCGCCCGGTCCAACGCGGGCTAGTCCGGCGGGGTGCCGCCTTGGCGAAGCAACCCGTAGGTGTAGGCGTCCTCGAGCGCCTGCCAGGAGGCGGCGATGACGTTCTCGTCCACTCCGACGGTGTCCCACGCGGTGGTGCCGTCGCCGGTCTCGACCAGCACCCGGGTCACTGCGCCGGTGCCATGGGCGCCTTCCAGGATGCGCACCTTGTAGTCGAGCAGCTCCAGCGTCGCCAGTCCCGGGTAGCGCTGCTCGAGGGCCTGGCGCAGCGCCATGTCCAGGGCATGCACGGGACCGTTGCCCTCGCCGGTGGAAACGATCCGCTCCCCTTTGGCGTGCAGCTTCACGGTGGCTTCGCTGACCACCTCGCCGGGCGACTTGGCGGCGCCCGAACGGCACTCGACGATCACTCGCCAGGACTCCAGGTCGAAGAACCGGCGGCGGCCCTCGACCTCGTCGCGCAGTAGCAGCTCGAACGACGCCTCGGCAGCCTCGAAGGAGAACCCGACCGACTCCAGGTTCTTCACCCGCTCGATCACCCGACCGACGGCGGCCCGTTCGCCGGACAGGTCCATCCCCAGCGCACGGCCCTTGAGCTCCACCGTGGCCCGGCCGGCCAGCTCGCTGACCAGCAGCCGCATGTCGTTGCCGACCAGCGCCGGTTCGGTGTGCTGGTAGAGCGCGGGCGCGACCTTGATGGCGCTGACATGCAGCCCGGCCTTGTGCGCGAACGCCGACGCCCCGACGTACGGCGCGTGCGGATCGGGCGCGACGTTGGCCACCTCGGCGATGGCGTGCGTCACCCGGCCGAGCTCGGTCAGCCGCCCGGGCGGCAGCACGGCGCGACCCATCTTGAGTTCGAGGTTGGCCACTATCGCGTTCAGGTCGGCGTTGCCGCAGCGCTCGCCGTAGCCGTTGACGCAGCCCTGCACGTGGCTGGCCCCGGCCTGGATGGCGGCGAGGGAGTTGGCGACCGCGCAGGCGGTGTCGTTGTGCGCGTGAATGCCCAGGCGCAGGCCGGGGACCGTTTCGGCGACGGCGGTGACGACCTCGCCGACCTGGTGCGGCAGCATCCCGCCGTTGGTGTCACAGAGCGCCACTACGTCCGCACCGGCCTCGGCCGCGGTTCGCAGCATCTCCAGTGCGTATGCCGGATTGGCGGCGTACCCGTCGAAGAAGTGCTCGGCGTCGACGAACACCCGCTGCCCCTCAGCCCGCAGGTGGGTCACGGTGTCGCGGACCATGGCCAGGTTCTCCGGCAGCGTGGTGCGCAGCGCGTCGGTGACGTGCCGGTCGTAGGACTTGGCGACCAGGGTCACGACCGGCGCGCCGGACTCGCGCAGGTGTGCGACCTGCGGATCGTCGGCGGCCTTCGCCCCCGGTCGGCGGGTCGCGCCGAACGCGGCCAGCGTCGCTGTCCGCAGGGTCAGCTCGGTGCGAGCCCGGCGAAAGAACTCCTTGTCCTTCGGGTTGGCGCCTGGCCAGCCGCCCTCGACGAAGCCGACCCCGAGGTCGTCGAGGTGGCGGGAGATCGCCAGCTTGTCGTTGACCGACAGCGACAGTCCCTCCCGCTGGGCGCCGTCGCGCAGCGTGGTGTCGTAGACGTGAAATGCGTCACTGGGCTTAGGCACAACGCCATCCTTCGGCCAAACAAAAAGACCTTCCGCGGCTGCGGAAGGTCTGCGCGCACGCGGGGGCGAGCGCGCTAGGTGCTAATGACTACGTCGATGAGGCAGTCGATCAGCCAGCAGAACCGGCTCGGGGACGACGTCACAACCGGAGTATGCCAGAGGTAAAGCCGGGACGTGACGGGTTGCGCGTGCGGGCACAGTCAGCCGAGACAGCGTCGTGACTCGCCCGACTGCTCGGCATCCACATCAGCGTCGCCGTCGCCTGGCAACGGGCCAGCAGCGGAGACTCAGACCAACTACGCCGCCGAACTACAGCCGCCGCAAACAGACCCCCCGGCGAACCCCGCGAACCCCGCGAACCGGTCCTCAGGACTTCGAAGTAAGAGGCATTCGGACAGTTGCAATAGCCGACTCCGCCAGAGGATCACTCCGAACGGGCCGCCGACGACGACCTCCCCGGATGGTGCCGCCGGCGTACTCGCTGATCAGCCAAGATCATCCCATTTGCGGTTGGTGACAGCGTTCTGATCAGATCTGACCGTCTGCCGTGAGTTCAGCCCGACTGAAGATCTCTCGGCGGGAACTCCCGGGTGTTTGGCGTTTGAGGCCCGGTGATGTCCGTGAGTTCGTCGGAGCCTGGTGGTGACGGATGGCTACGGCTCCGCGGCGTGGTCGAGCTGGTCATCGAGCAGGTTCTGGGCGATGGCCGCGTATCGGTTTGCGATGGTATGAGACAGGTTGAACACCATGGCCAGGTGCAGCGGGTCTGGCCCGATGGTCAGGGCCTCGTGAAGGATCCGGTCCCCGCGCAGCGAGCTTGTCGCCTCCCTTGCGCCGGCCGGGACGTGGCCACGGTCTGCGGCGCGAACCACAGACGGTGAAGCGGGTTGTCCCAGACGCAGCTGGCCCGGGCCGCGCGGCCGTCCCCGGTGCGGCAGCGCTGCAGCTAACGACGCGGTCGCCGAGCCGGTCGTGGCCAAGGCGTCGAGGCGGGATATCGGCGAAACGGCCGCTGCCGCGGCCGGAAGGAGGCGGCCCGGGCGGTGTCGCGGCGAGCGGGTGGCTCATCATGGTGCGGACCATGAGCGGCCGACCGAGTGAGCACCGCATCGCCATCCTGGAGCGTGGCGAAGGGCGAGTGCAAGCCAGTTGTTCCTGCGGCTGGCGCAGCGTAATCTTCGGTGCAGATAAACGTCTCGGCGTGATGGACGCTCTGCAGCAAGCTGCGGACGCAGCAGATCTGCACGAGTGGGACGTCTCCCTGCCCTAGGCCGGTCACCGTCCGCACGGCGGAGCCGGTGCGCACGTTGGGGGCGCTGCTGGACTGGGCGCGGGCGGCGCAGGTTGACCTGCCTGGGCTGGAAGTGCGCCCACCCAGTCTCGAGGAGATCTACCTGCGGTTGGCGGGAGGCGTGTCATGAGCACCGCGACTGTCGTACGACGGGAGGTCCGCTGCGCGCAGAAGGTGACGCTGCGCGATCCGCAGGCGGCGTTCTTCACCGTGGGACTGCCGCTGCTGTACCTGTTTATCTTCGCCACCGTGTTCGGCAATCAGACCGCGCAGCTGCGCGGCCAGCTGGGAGCCATGAAGGGTTCGACGATGATGGTCGCCTCGGTGATCGTCATCGGCGTGGTGTCGGCAGCCTTCCAGAACCTGGCCACATCGCTGGTGCAGGACCGGGAGGACGGCGTACTCAAGCGGCTGCGCAGTACGCCGGTGCCCACCGGGGCGTTCCTGGCCGGGCCGGTCCTCAACGGGATGACCACCGCGCTGTTGCTGGCGGTCCTCGTCACGGTGCTGGGCCGCGTCGCCTACCAAGTCTCGTTGCCGGCCGGCCATTTGCTGGCCGCGGTCGTCACGGTCCTAGCCGGTGCGCTGGCTTGTTGCGCCCTGGGCTGCCTGTTCACCGTAGCCATCCGCAAGGCCACCGCCGCGATGCCGATGGTCACCCGCGGTCACGCTCACTCTGTTCTTCCTGTCCGGCAACTTCTTCAACACCGACCAGGCCCCGGCCGGCCTGCGCACCGTGGCCGCCGTGTTCCCGGTCCGGCACTTCTATGTGGCGATGCTCACCGCCTTCAACCCGCACGTGAGCGGCGGCGCATTCGCGGCGCGCGACCTCGCGATCCTCGCGATCTGGGGGGTCGCCGCGGCCATCCTGGCGACGCGCCTCTTCCGCTGGACGCCAGTCGGCGAGAACTGATCTCTCGCGCCGAGAGGAGTCGCTCGGCACGCCGAGGTGATGGCCGCCCGGCGGGAGCTCCATCGCGACCAGCGCGGCACTCTTGACTCAAGGCACCGCCCAGGGACTAGTTCGAGCGCCCGGCGGTGTCGACGGCGGCCACGTCGCCGGGCGGAACCCAAATCCGGCGGGCATATCTCGTGCATATTCAGGTTGCCATCCGCTTCGATCACCAACGCCACATCGAGTTTCGAGAGGTTGGCGATCCGGCTGCCCACGCTCGGGTGCGACTTCAGGTCCGCCAGCCGCCGGCGCTCGTGGAGTAGCTGCGCGTGCTGGGCGCCGGGGTCACCCCTCACGGGCCGCGGCTCAGCGCGGCGTCGCGATCGGTGCGGCTCGCTGGCACCGCCCACGGCGGC
>Ga0208080_1000474_pt1 | contig 20126 bp, 24 predicted proteins | sample NGESurdeep092012_3_FD_184476 | JGI IMG/M metagenome (GOLD analysis project Ga0208080, IMG submission 184476) | Arctic peat soil microbial communities from Barrow, Alaska - NGEE Surface sample 210-3 deep-092012 (SPAdes) | ecosystem: Environmental > Terrestrial > Soil > Wetlands > Peat ...
GCCTCGGCCGTTTGCGGGCCGTAGAACGATGCGTGGCCGGGGTCAACCCGTTCGGCGCAGTCTGGCCGTATCGTTTGGAACGTGACCGATGCCGAAGTCCGTTGGCTCATATCGGGCGGCGAGTCCGATCCGCTCCAATGGGTCGCATCGCTGACCAGGCGACCGGAGTGGCACGCGCGGGCAGCATGTCGAGGTGCCGGCCCCGATGCATTCATCCTCGGCAGTGGCCGCAATGCCGCCATCATGGACCGGGCACGGGCCATCTGTGCCACCTGTCCGGTCACCGAGGACTGTCTGGCCTACGCAATGGGCGACGTGGACACCGTGGGGATCTGGGCCGGGACCACCGGCCGGGAGCGTCGGGCGATGCGGGCCGAGGTGGCGTAGGGTCGGATCACGTCGCCGTGACCTCACCACGGCGCAACGGAGCACCGTCTACCGGGAGCATCGGAAGCGGTAGGTCAGACCCCAGTCCGCCACCGCCAGACAATTTCTTGTGTCCTATTCGTGTCCTGTGGGCCGATTCGGCGATCTCGGCCGGTACAAACAGATGCCTGACCTGCGGGAAAACAGGTCAGGCATCAGTGGAGGTGGCGGGAATCGAACCCGCGTCCCCTAGCTTCTCAGTGGGTCTTCTCCGAGCGCAGCCGGTGTTGGATTGTCAGGATCATCACCGCTACCGGCGGCAGCGAAGTTCCGTATCCGACTGAAATGTCCCTGGTGGTCAGTCGGCGAAACCGCTCAGGTGAGTCCTACTTGATGGCGCCCGGTTCCGACCCGTAGGACTGAGGCCGGTCGGACGTCGCAGTTTCTAGGCTGCGAGCGCGAGCTGAGGCTCGGCGTTTATTTTTTGTTCCGGCTCTTTAACGTGGCTCCGGAGACCACGGCTCGCTTCTCCCACATCGACGACCAGAGTCGAAGCCTGTCACCCCCTGGTGATGATTGGTCCAATCGACCACGGTGGTCGATTGGTTCCCCATTCTACTCGGAGAGTCTGGTTTCGCTTCCCCGCCCAGCCGTCAGCGGTAACCGGAGCCCTTGGTCGCCGCCCGGACTTCCCTCGCCGCTTCCCGACTGGCGTCCCGACTGGCGATGGCATGACGCTTGTCGTACTGGCGACGTCCCTTGGCCAGCGCCAGCTCCACCTTGGCCCGCCCGTCACTGAAGTAGATGGAAAGCGGCACCATGGTGAGGGACTGCTGCTGACTACGACCCATCCACTCATCGATCTGCCGTCGGTGGAGAAGCAGCTTGCGTCTCCGATCAGGATCGTGGGCACCGACCCCGTTGGCTTGAGCGTAAGGGGGAACATGCACCCCGAAGAGCCACACCTCGCCATCAATGATGCGACCGTAGGCATCTTGTAAGGCAATGCGACCCTCACGCAGCGATTTCACCTCCGAGCCCTGGAGCACCACCCCGCACTCGATGGTGTCGATGATCTCGTAATCGTGGCGGGCGCGCCGATTGGAGGCGACCACGCGGTTGGCGTCGCGCCCGGCCTGGGCGCCGGTTCCCTTGGACGAACCTTTGGCGCCGGCTGTTTTGTTGGAGAGTTTGGCTTTCGTCGCGGCCATGACCCTCCGGACGGTAGTCGGCGATTGGCGCTACGCGTGCACCGGGCCGGGGTGGCAGTTGTTGGAAACAGAAACGTCTGCCCACCCGTGACGTCCTCTAGCCTGAGTCCCACCATGTTGCACTTAACGGAAGCCGTGTACCACCAGATGGTTGCTCACTGCCTCACCGGGCTTCCCGATGAGGCCTGCGGCCTGTTGGGAGGCGATCCAGAGACTGCGGCGGTCGCCACCTGCTACCCGACCCGAAATGTGGCGGCCTCGGCCAAGCTGTACACGGTCGATCCGAAGGAACACCTGCGGGCCGACCGCGACGCAGAATCTGCCGGTCACTCGATTATCGGCGTCTTCCATTCTCATACCCACACCGAGGCATATCCGTCGCCCACCGACGTCACCCAGGCCCCCGACCCGACCTGGCACTACGTGTTGGTGTCACTCCGTGACATCCGCTCGGTGGTCCGGAGCTACCGGATCGAGGGCGACGTGATCACCGAAGAACCGGTCACGGTATCGTCCCGGTAGAATCCCCACTGAAGTAGTCAGCTTTTGCCACCCGTCGGGACCCAATCCATACTCGCGGTCACGATTACCCCAACACAGCAACAATAGGGAGGACCAGTGTCCGTCACAGTGCATCTGCCGACCGTCCTACGGTCGCATGCCGGAGGAGCAAAAGACGTCACCGCCGACGGTGCCACCGTGGGGGAGGTCCTGACTGCGTTGGCCAGCGAGTATCCCGGGCTATCGGGTCAGGTCATCAATGGCGACGGCACGCTCCATAAGTTCGTGAATGTATACGTGAACGACGACGACGTTCGATATATGTCGGCACTCGACACCCCGGTCACCGACTCGGACGAAGTGTCGATCCTCCCCGCCGTCGCCGGGGGTGCTGTCGGCTCATCCCGGTCCCTACCGACGTGACTCTTTACGGCTCGGTCCTCGACCTCATCGGCAATACGCCGTTGGTCGACATCACCGCGCTCAGTCCGAACCCCGACGCCCGCATCCTCATCAAACTCGAGGGTCAGAATCCCAGCGGTTCCGTCAAAGACCGCATCGCTCTGTCGATGATCGAGCAGGCCGAGAGCGACAGGCGCCTGTCTCCCGGGCAGACGCTCATCGAGCCGACGTCGGGTAACACCGGCATCGGCATGGCCATGGTCTGCAAGCTGAAGGGTTACCACCTCACCGTGGTCCTTCCGTCCAACGTCTCGCCCGAACGTCGGCAGTTGCTCGAGGTGTGGGGAGCCGAGATCATTGAGTCCCCCGGGTCCGAGGGCTCCAACGGTGCGGTGAAGATGGCCCGGGACCTGGCCGCCGATCACCCCGAGTGGGCATTTCTCTACCAGTACGCCAACCCGGCCAACCCCAAGGCGCACTACCAGGGCACCGGGCCCGAGATCTGGCGGGACTGCCCCGAGATCACCCATTTCGTGGCCGGACTCGGCACGTCGGGAACCCTGCTCGGCTGTGGCCGCTACCTGAAAGAGCACAATCCTGATGTGAAAATATTGGCCGTCGAGCCCCCGGCCGGGGAGATGGTCGACGGCCTCCGTAATCTTGACGACGGCTATATCCCCCCCATCTTCATAGACAGCGGGGGGGCCGAACTGCTCGACGGGAAGAAGATCGTCCGACCCAGGGAGTCGATCGAATGGACCCGGAGATTGACCGAGGTGGGCATTTTCGCCGGCATCTCTTCGGGTGCAGCATTAGCCGGCGCCGCAAAGTGCGCAGAGTCGATCGATAGGGGAACCATTGTGGTGGTGGCGGCCGACGGCGGCTGGAAGTACCTGTCGACCGGGGCGTGGACCGATGACCTCGATGTCGTCGAGAAGCGGGCCAAGGAAACCATCTATTTCTAAACGGAGAGCCACGGGTTCGGAGACGGTGCCTAACCTGAGTTGATGGACGATCTGATTCCGGGAGACAGTGATGCCCCGATACTTTCGGTGGTGGTGCTCGGCTGCGATGGGAGTTGGCCAGGTCCCGGAGGTGCCGCCAGCGGGTACCTGATTCGTTCTGCCACCGCCTGTCTGCTGGTGGACGTCGGACCCGGCACCTTCGCCAACCTCCAACAGGTCGCGGATCCTGCCTCGGTGGATGCCGTTGTGATCAGCCACCATCACCCCGACCACTGGACCGACCTCTACGGTCTGGCCACCCACGCCCAGTTCGTCTCCGGCCGGACCGACATCCCGGTGCTGGCTCCCCAGGGGATGGCTTCCCGGGCCCACCTCGAGGACTCCCGGGTGCTCGAGTGGCGCACGGTGGCTGATGGGGACCGAATCGAAGTCGGCGACATGACCTGTGGGTTCCGTCGGACCGAGCACAGTGGCGAGACGCTGGCCGTCCACATTGACTGCGGAGGTCTCTCTCTGGGCTACTCTGCCGACTCCGGGCCCGGTTGGCCATTGGCTGATCTGGGGAGCGACCTGGATCTCGTCCTGTGCGAGGCGACCTACACCTCCGAACACGAAGGAACGGCACAACACATGAGCGGGCGACAGGCGGGGGAGCAGGCCAAAAGGGCCGGCGCCCGGCGCCTTGTCATCACTCATCGGTGGGCGACCGTAGACGCGGCCGCGGTGCTCGAAGAGGCCGAAGCCGCCTTCGGCGGTCGGGTCGAACAAGCCGTTATTGGAAAGGAATTTACGCTGTGAGCCAAGCAACCGAGGGCAAAAAGAACGGTCTACGTGGAGACGGTCGGAAGACCGACGAGCTTCGCTTGGCCCGGTTCGAGCGCGACTTCACCGTGTTCGCTCCGGGCTCGGTATTGGTGTCGATGGGACGGACCCGGGTGTTATGCACCGCCTCGGTGGAGGACCGGGTGCCGCCATGGATGCGTGGAACCGGAAAAGGGTGGGTGACCGCCGAGTACTCGCTCCTCCCGGGCTCGACAGCAGAACGGGTGTCACGAGAAGCGGCCAAAGGGAAACAGTCGGGCCGCACCCAGGAGATCCAACGCCTCATCGGTCGATCCCTGAGGTCGGTATGCGACATGGTTGCGTTGGGCGAGATGCAGATCACGGTGGACTGCGACGTCCTCCAGGCTGATGGCGGAACCCGCACCGCGTCGATCTGCGGTGCCTACGTCGCCCTCCACGATGCGCTGACCCGGTTGATTCAGCAAGGAACCCTTCGGACCAATCCGCTGACCGAGGCGGTGGCGGCCATATCGGTGGGCGTCGTGGACGGGGTATGCATGCTCGATCTCCCCTACGAGGAGGACAGCCGGGCTGAGGTGGACATGAATGTGGTGATGACATCCTCGGGCCGATTCATCGAGGTGCAGGGAACCGCAGAGGGAATGCCGTTTGCCAAAGGCGAACTCGACGAGATGCTCAGCCTGGCCGAGCACGGGATCGCCCAACTTCTCGACCTGCAGATCGAGGTCCTCGCGGTGCCACCTACCCCCCGATGACCGAGGGAAGCCTGCGGCTGGTATTGGCGAGCTCGAATTCGGACAAGGCGGCCGAAATCGGTGCTCTCCTCAAAGCGGTTCCGGGCCTCATCTTGCTGCCTCGGCCCTCATCGGTTCCCGACGTCGAAGAGACCGGAGCAACCCTTCTCGACAATTCCCGGCTGAAGGCCCGGGCGCTGGTCGACGGAACCGGTGAAGCGGCAGTGGCCGACGACACGGGTCTCGAGGTGGAGGCGCTCAATGGCGCACCCGGTGTCCATACCGCCCGGTTTGCCGGTGAGCATGCGACGTATGCCGACAACGTGGCCAAGTTGTTGGCCGAGCTGGCGGCGGTGGGGGCGGACGGGACTGATCGTCGGCGGGCGACATTCCATACGGTGGTGCTGGTGGCGTATCCCGATGGAAGCGAAGTATGGGCCGATGGCGAGGTGACCGGGGTCATCACGGCTGAAGCGGCAGGTGACGGAGGCTTCGGCTACGACCCCGTGTTCGTTCCCGACGGAGGTGGTGGGCGGACCTTTGCCCAGATGTCGGCCAGCGAAAAGCACGAGGTCTCCCATCGGGGCCGGGCCTTCCGGGCCCTTGCGGCCAAACTGGTGGGAGATGCTTCATCCCCGTAGCCTCGCATTGCGGGGGTTAACATCTCGAGGCATCGATGAAGGAGACAGTGCATGAGCGATGTATCCCAAGGACCTGAGTGGTGGCAGGCGTCGGATGGGAAGTGGTACTCGCCTGACCAGGTACCGGGAACTGCGGCCGCCGATGCCGGCCCAGCGGCCACCCTCCCCGGTCCGGGCGAACTCGCACCGGCACCGGCACCGTCGTATGGGCCACCGGGCGCCGGAAGCTACGGATATCCACCGGCAGGGGCCCCGTATGGCTACCCGCCGACGTCGAAGAACAACGGTCTGGCCATCGCCTCGCTGGTCTGCTCATTCTTCTTTTGGATCTACGGAGTGGGTGCGATTCTGGCCATCGTCTTCGGCTTCATCGCCCGCTCCCAGATCAAACAGTCGAATGGGACGCAGCACGGTGGGGGAATGGCACTGGCCGGTATCATCATCGGCTTTGTCGGCATCGTCATCGGCATCGTGGTTGTCATTGTGGTGGTAGCTGTGGTTCACCACTGCAACCAGACCGGTACCTGCTTGACCAACACTACCTACTGACGATCCACTCGAGAGGGACGCCCGACCGTTCAATGTGCGGTGGGCCTCATCGATCCAACTGCGTTCCGGGTGTCCGGCACCGGATGGCGCCCTAGGCGCCAGGCGTGTCGGATGGCGCAATGATGGCGACTTCGGCCAGGCTGGCCGCCTGGGTGTCCCCTTGGTCGTCAACATCGTTGGACACCGGTGGCTCGGCATGCGTCGGAATCTCGGTAAAGAATGGCGGGACTGGCGGTACGGCGTCGGGAGTGGAGAACGGCGAGGCAGTGGGCACAAATGGTGGATTCTGCGCCTGGCCCGATGCGAACGGAGTGCCATCGTCGGTGGCCTCAACGTCGTGGCGATCCACCTCCAATGTGACCAGACGGGCATCGTGCAGGTCGCGCAGTATGCGGAGCCCTGAAATCCGATCCTCGCCGGAGGCTCCGAGCACAGCTTTGACCGAGGTTGCGGCGTTCCCGATGGACGTGACCATTCGCCATTGGTCGCCGCGTAGCTGGACATCGCCGCTCGGTGGATTGGGGGAGAGGGCCACCGTCGACTCGAACGGCATCATTTCGAGGAGCTCATGCCATTCATCGACTTGCGGCCTCACTTCATCGAGGACGGCGCGTACCGGAACCCGGGGTTGACCGCTCGAGGACGCCATGCCGGAGGTGAAGTAGAACCAACCGTCGTCGACGATGGCCAGCTCGAATACGGCCCGACCGATGGTGGCCGCCGATCCGACGTGGGCATTGGAGAGCTCTCCCCCTTCGAGCCATACCCGTCCATCAATTTCCGATCCCACCACTTGCAGTTCGCCGGTCTGAGTTGACTCGGCCAGAAGCGTAAGGACGTCGGCCAGGGTGAACACCCCCAACGACCCGACAAGAGACGCGGCAGGGGCATTATCGAAGGACTGCATCTGGCTCATAGTGGTTCCCTTCCCGTTGACGCTGGACAAGGCGAGGATAGACCGGAAATGAGGGCGGATCTACCCACGACTAGTCTCTCGGCATGCCGTCGCGTCGATGGAGGCCTATCGTCGACGGGGTCCGCCAGGTGATGGAGTGGGGAGCCACTTCCAACGCCGGGGTGCGCCGGATGATGTCCCTGGTAGCACGTGAGCTGGCCCGAGCTTCAGAGACCGGCCAGGCGGTGGCCGAGGCGCGGGCCGCCGGTATCGACGCCACCTATGGGGCCAGCTATTTCGGTGAGGGACGCGACTCGTCCGGTGATCGAGGTGGTCATTCCGGCTATGCCCGCTACGACCGGGTTGCCTCGAACGCAGATATCGCCGGGTGGCTGCTGTGGCGTAATTTCCGGGTCGGCTGCTCCCTCGACGTGGGGTGTGCCACCGGCTATGTGGTCGAGGTGCTCCGTGAACTGGGGATCGATGCCGAGGGCTGCGATCTCAGTCCCTTTGCCATTGCCCACGCTGCCCCGGGGGCCGAGGGCCATATTCGGGTTGGCAATCTCTTTGTGGGTCTTCCCTGGGGGGACGGGGCGTTCGAGCTTGTCACCGCGCTCGAGATTCTCGAGCACCTCCCGCCCGATCGGGTGTCGACCGCATTGGCTGAGCTCCGCCGTGTCTGCGGTTCCTATCTCTACGCCACCATTCCCTCATTTGGGACGAATCCATCGGGTCCCGACGGCCATTTCGAAGGCAAGGTCCGGCCCGAACGGCTAGATCACTACCGCCAGTTGTCGTCGGACTACTCGGGCCCGATTCCCGAAGCAGACCTGGCGGTCGACGCCGATGGGCACCTGGTGGAGGGTCACCTGACCATCGCGTCATTCGGTTGGTGGACAGATCGATTCGCCGAGGCGGGCTTCATCCGCTGCATCGACGTCGAACGTCTCCTCTACGCCGATATTGCCCCGGCCGATTTGGCGCCCTACTGGAATCTCTATGTGTTCCGGATCGACGGAGCCTCACCCGGGATCTTGGATCGTCGTGAACCCGGCCGAACCCTGGCCGATCTCGGCCTCAAGCATCCGCTGATCGGGACCTGAAACCCACCCGGCAGTTGGCATCCACCCGCTGGGGATACCAGGCTCCGGGGATCTGATCAGGAAACGGTGACCAGGGTGCCGATGGGGGTGAGCGGGTACACGACTGCGGCGTTGGCGGGAGGCATCTCCACGCATCCGACACTCTGAGGAGTTCCGTAGCTCGACCTCACAAAGCCGTGAAGCGCATCCCCTCCGTTGAAGTAGCTGACCCAGGGGATACCCGGATCCGAGTACTTGGAGCCGTCGGGATTGGTGCCCGACATGGTCGTGGTGAGGTAACGAAGGTAGACCGGGAAGGTGCCCGACGCAGTCTCTGCACCGGTGACGCCGGTGTTCGCCGCGGTGGTGTAGACAGCTGCACCGTTGCTGTAGACGGTGGTGGTTTGCGGAATCGTCTTCGATACGTACACGTAGTGGTAGGGCGCGGTGTTGATGGCGCCGCTCCCGACGTCGGCCAGCAGCGCCCCCCATACCGCCGGGCCGGCAACGCCGTCCGTCTTCATCTTGTTTTGGTCTTGGAAGGCCATGATTGCGCCTCTGGTAATGGTGTTTGCTGTCCCTTCGGTCCAGAGCGCTTGGAGTGAGGCAGGCTCACTCCCTTTCCACGCGAATACGCCCTCCTGGGCTTGGGCTGCTTCTTGAGGGGCGGCCAGCGGTCTGGCCGGTGTGAAGCTCAAAGGGAGATACCCCAAGGTCGCCAGCAGCTGCTGCAGGCGACTGGTTCCGCCATCGGCCACGGCGAACTGCACCGACTGGTCGGCCCCGAGGGTCTTCCCCGATGTACTGGCGATGGCGCCGGGGATGGTGACCATCTCGGTGGAGGTCGGGACGAAGGGTGTGGTGGCCACAAAGGTAAACGTGGTCGGAGTCAGGAGTTGCCATACGCCGGCCACAGCCGGGGTCAGGATTGGCTCGGGTGAGTTGGGGTTGAGGGGAGACGAAAACTGCAGCGAAATGGATGCGTCACTCGGGATGCCGGTCGCCGCGTTGGCCGGTATGGAGGACACCAATGTCAATGGTTGGTGAGTGTCAGCCGCGGGTAGCGCGTTGGCCACCGAGATGGGCGATGCGACGGCGCGACTCAGGTTGCCCTTGGTGGCGATGGTGGCGATGCCGACGCCGACGACCAGCATCGCCACCACCACAATGCCGATGGTCAGGGACCGCAATGTCCGTCCGCGACCCGACCCGACCTCACCTGACCCCTGAGAATGTGAGTGTTCTGTAGGCATTGCTCTCCCCGCTTGCCCGGCAGCATACCATTTGTGGCTGTGACCAGGGCCTTGTCCTTCTAGATGCTGCTCTAGTCGTCGTCCCCCGACTGGGCGATCCGATCACGCACTCTGCGTTCGACCGAGGCGATGGTGTGGGGGTCGATGAGTTTTCCTCCGTCGGGTCCCCGCACATAGAAAGCGTCAACCACGGCCGGACCGAAGGTGGACACTTTAGCCGAGATGACGTCGAGTTGGCAGTCGCCCAGAGCTCGGGTGATCCGGTGGAGCTGGCCTTCGACGTCCTCGGCGCGGACCTCCACCACCGTGGCATTGGCCGAGGCATTGTTATCCACGGTGACCTCGGTGGCGACGAGCTGGGGCGTGGTGGCTCGGTTGGCGTTCCGGTAGGTACGGGTCCGCTCGGCCAACCGTTGATCGAGCGAGAGCGTGCCGGCCATGACCGCGGCGATGTCATCGGAGAGTCGGGCCGCCGTTGGCCACCGACCCCGGGAAGCCTCCACCGTGAACATTTCGACGGCGACCCCATGCTCACCGGCCACATTGGCCGACCGCACATTCAGCCCGTGGAGGGCTAGCACCCCGGTGACCTCGGCCAACAGCCCCTGCCGGTCCGGAGCGATGACGGTGATGGTGGGCGCGTCGATGGAGATGGCGGGTGCATAGTGAGCGCGGACCGTCTCCATGATGCTCCTGAGGTCATTGGTCACCCAGGTGGTGGGAGGAGTCACGGCCTCCCCGGCCAGTAGCTTTCCCGTGTGCTCGACCAGATCAGCCAGAAGCCCGGCCTTCCATGAGCCCCATGCCGATGGTCCAGTGGCGAGACTGTCCGCCTCGACCAACGCGGCAAGTAGGTCGAGGGTCATCCGGTCGCCCACCTCGTCGGCCACCCGCTGGGCGGTCGCCGGGTCATCGAGATCCCGACGGGTTGCAGTGTCGGGAAGCAGTAGGTGCAGCCGCACCAGCGAAATCAGAACCTCGACATCCTTGGGCGAAAAACCCAAACGCGCCCCGATGTCGGCTGCCATCGTCACCCCGACCTCGGTGTGGTCGCCCGGGAATCCCTTCCCGATGTCGTGGAGGAGGGTTCCTACCAACAAGAGGTCCACCCGTTGTACCCGGGGGGCCAGGGCGGCGGCGTTGGCGGTTGCCTCCAACAGGTGACGGTCGACCGTGTAGCGATGATACGGATTGCGTTGAGGCTTGTTTCGCACCGCGCGCCATTCGGGAAGATACCGGGCGAGTAGCTCGCGTTGGTCAAGGGCCTCGAGGGCGGCGATGGCTGGGCGACCGGCGGCGAGTACCCGAACCAGCGTGGTACGGAGCGACTCGGGCCACGGAGTCGGTGGAGGCGGCGCTTTTCGACCGAGGAGGTTGAGGGCGTCTCGCGAGATGGGCAGATTCTGCTCGGCTGCCACCGCGGCCAACCGCAGCGAAAGGGAAGGATCGTGGGTGACATCCCCCGAGTCGGTCAGCACCACTTCACCGTCGGAAATTCCGATATCGGGATCGGAGGGGACAGGGGTGATTCCGTCCGCCGGTGAGCTTGGCGATCCGCCCCTCCGTCCGGGGCGCGACCACCCTTTTCTCGTTCCTAGGGAGCGGGACCATGCACTCCGCCTTCGCCATGCATCGTCTGCTTCCCAGGCCACCGTGCGGCCCGCGGTGGCGACCGCCGCCATCAATGAGTCGGCATCGGGCTCTCCGAGCGAAGTCGCCACCTGATCCTGCTCTTGAAGCAGGAGTTTGTTGAGTTCGCGACCCGATTGGCGGTGGAGCTCTACCCGGACGCGGGTGAGAACGGAAGAAGCATCACTGATGGCGGCGGTGTCCACGTAGTCGGCGAGCACGGGTACCGCCTGCATCATGGCGAGCAGCGCGGTGACGTCCCGAAGACCGCCGTGTGACTCCTTCAGGTCGGGTTCGAGCAGAAACGCCACGTCACCGTGAGCGGCGTGACGCTCGGCCACCAGATCGGCGAGGACGCCCAACCAAGGTGGTTTTTGTTTCGCCCAACGTTCACGCGCCTCGACAATGAGGGGCTCGGCCACTTTCTCGTCCCCACACACCACTCGGGCATCGAGCAGGCCGAGAGCGGCTCGCAGGTCCTCGTTGGCCACCTCGATGGCTTCGCTGGGTCGTCGCACACTGTGGTCAAGAGCGATTCCCTCGTCCCAGACCGGATACCAGATCTTGTCAGCGGTGGCCGAGATGTCCCGGCGCCCACGATGGAGCAGCACCACGTCTAGATCGCTGAATGGGCAGAGCTCTCGGCGTCCATATCCCCCCACCGCCACCAGTGCAATCCCCCGGCCATCACCGCTGGTGGCCTGTTCGTAGAGCTCGGTGAGCCACTCGTCGGCGATCTTGGTATAGGCGTGGCAGAAAGCGGCGCCGTGGAGGTCGAGATTGTCTATGAGCACCTGTCGGCGCGCACGCATGGACACCGGCGGACCGTACCATCACCACGACTGATCGGGCCTCGCGGCCGGTCACGGGTTCCCTGCCACCAGGTCTCTCGGCCCGCCGGTTAGCATGGCACTATGGCTGAAGGCGAATCCTCCGGGCTCAAGCTGCTTGACGCAGTGCTGTTGGTGGGCGGGGCGGTCATCGCCGTGGTGGTGGCGTTCGCGATACTTAGCTCCATCGTCGGGCTCATATGGTTTTTGATCAAGGCGGTGGTGGTGGTGGCGATCATCGGGGCGTTGGGCTGGTTTCTGCTTCACCGCCGGGCCTGATCACGCCTTCTGAGGCACCTCTGACCAGACATTGATTTCCGTGGCGCCCCGATAGGTAGCTGCTTCGAGACTCAGTTCACCAGGGTTTCGAAAAGATCGATGTGCTCGGCCACCATGCGGTTGGTGGAGAAGTAACCCTCCACCGATAGCCGACAATCGGATCGCTTCAAGTCCCCGAGTCGACCGATGGCTTCGACCATGGCTGCTTTGTCGTCGCAGAGAAATCCGGTTTTGCCGTCGTCCACCACTTCGGGCGCCGCCCCTTCTGGGAAGGCGAGCACCGGGGTGCCGCAGGCCATGGCTTCGATCATCACCATGCCAAACGGTTCGTTCCACCGGATGGGGAACACCAATGCCGACGCTCCAGCCAGAAGTTCGAGTTTCCGCTCGTGGGATACCTCGCCCAGGTACACGGCGTCGGGCCCGAGCAGAGGTTCAACCTGTTCGGCGAAGTACTGCATCTCTTGGGGTTCGCGCATCTTGGCCGCCATCAGCACCCGGATTCCGGCGGCGCGGGCGATGGCGATGGCGCGGTGAGCACCCTTTTCAGGGTTCATCCGACCCAAAAACAGGACATAGGGCCCCTCGGCGTCTCCACTCCCGTCCCCCACCGGGAACTGGTCGGCGTCGACACCGTGATGGATGACCCTGGCCACTGGCACGTCGGGAGCGGCCCGACGTTGGGCATGTGAGATCGCCACGATCGGAACCCGGTGGGCAATCGCTCGGTAGAGGTCAGTGAGCTCTTCATTGAACGGGCCATGGATGGTGGTGACAACCGGAAGGTCGGGGTAGTGCTCGGCATGGAACGGCCCCATCACCGTGTGGTCGTGCACCACGTCACAGTCGCTCAGCGCCTCATAGGCGTGGATCACGTGTCGGATTTCGGGAACGGCCATACCGATCCGCATTCCCTCGGCTTCGGGGAGTATCCAATCCCGCGGCACCGGGCAGGTTGAATCACCGGTGGCGTACAGAAGGACATCGTGACCCGCATCCTGAAATCCTCTGGCCAGTTGGTCGACCACCAGTTCGATGCCACCGTAGAGCTTGGGCGGGATGGGGGTCCACGGTGGGGCAATCAATCCGATGCGCATAGGAAGATTCAACCATCATGTCGAAAGGCTAGGATCCCGGGACGCCACGGCGGCGTGGCCGAGTGGTTCAGGCAGGGGCCTGCAAAGCCCCGTACGGCGGTTCGATTCCGCCCGCCGCCTCTAGAAGGGTTGGATGCAGAGGGCTTCGACCAGAGGCCGGATCGCCCCAGCACCATCTGAGATCGTCGAGAACATCTGGGCCGATCAGACAATTGCGACCTAGGCTGCGCCGTGACGGCGTCTACCTGAGGAGCCAGTGAAGAGCAGAAGGGGCAAAATGCGATGTCTGTCCCCATTGTAAGTGAATGGGCACCTGGCGCTGGCATGAGCGCCGAGTCGTACTGGAGGCTCACCGACGACATGGATTTGCGGGAAAATCTTCCCGAGGGCTGCGAATACCACATGTCGGGCTCCAGCGATGAGGGCGGCGCAATCCTGTCCGAGGTATGGACCTCACAGGAGGCCTTCCAGACTTTCTTGGAGAACAAGCTCGGCCCCGCATCGGCGGCCGCGGGTGTCCCCGGTCCGACCAAGGTGAGCGTTCTTCCGCTGATCCGCCACCTCTGACCGACCCACACGGGTGCCCCAAACCGGGTGCCGTGGGGATTCAGCTGGCTGACGGTTTGGCGTAGTCCCAAAGCAGAAATGAGTCTTCCGAGTCCCCCAACAGGACATTCGCCGGGAGATGTTTGTCGATGTGGCCGATCAGGCCGTTGTAGATCCCGTACCCGACCAACTGTTGCAACCGACGAGGAAAATGCTTGGCGGTTTCGCGGGGGATACCCAGCTGCTGGTTCTCTTGCTGCCGGATGTAACCGGCGCAGTAATTCATGGCGATGCCGACCCGACGGGTGTCAGTGGTGTTGGCGCCGCCTCCGTGCCACAGGCTGCCGTGCCACACGAGAACGCTCCCTTTGGGCATTTCGGCCGGAATCGAGTCGTAGCTGGTGACAAGGTCGGGTGATTCCGAAGCGAGGTGGGAGCCGGGGATGATTCGGGTGGCTCCATTTTCCTCGGTGAAGTCGGTCAGCGCCCACATGGTGTTACAGACGGTGGCCGGATGTGGCTTCGGGAGAGGGAGCACCTGATCGTCAGCGTGGATCGGCTGGGGTGTCTCACCGGAGCCAATGGCGATGGAAGAGAGCGATGACGCCAGCAAGCCTGGGTCGAGCACCTTCTCGCAAATGGGGAGAATGCTCGGGTGAACCGGGATGCCCTCATAGAGGGGTCCGTGGACGAGCAAGTTGTAGATCCGGGTGGTGTGGGTCCCTTCGAACACGTTGCCCGCCGGGACGATATCCAGGTCACGCTCGAGACGCCGCAGATCCTCATCCAGTGAGTTGATGAGATCCATATCGATGGCGTCCTCGACAATCGTGTAACCCTGGTCCGCGATGCGTGCGGTGTGGGTGTTGACGTCGATCTCCATGACCACCTCCTCGCTTGTGCCGGCGGATAGCAGCCTATGGTGCGGGGGGTGGCTCACGCCGGATGACCGACCAACCGCTACGAGTTGTTGACCTGTGCGTGGCGAGATCACGTGGTTGTTGGCAAGGATGCCGCTCAGATCACCAGGGACGACCATCTGTTGGTTCGAGAGATAGACGGCATTCGCTGGCTCCGCTGCCTTCGCTGTGACGGCTGGTTCCCGCATCAGATACCCAGTTCGACGACAGGCGATCCGGTTCCCATCCGCGCCGAGATCGAACTTCCGGATCGGGGTCCGGTGCTTCGTGATCGCTACGTGCTCAGGCTGATCGCCTTCGATCGTGCCATTCACGTGGTAGTGCCCACCGCGCTGGCCGCAGCCCTATTTACCTTTGCCCGGCATCACGCCGCGGTACAGCACGACTACAACCAAATCATGAACGACCTGTCAGGAGGGGATCCGGGGGCAACAAGCGTGAGGGGGGTGCTGGGTCACCTCCGCAATGCATTCCATTACTCACCTCACCATCTGGTGACGATGGGATTGGCGATTTCCGCCTATGCCGTACTGGAAGCGGCCGAGATGGTCGGGTTGTGGTTGGCCAAGCGGTGGGCCGAGTATCTGACCTTCGTGGCAACCACCATGCTGGTGCCGTTCGAGATCTACGAACTGGTGGCCGGGGTCAGCGTATTCAAGGTGGTTACCCTGGTGATCAACGTGGCTATCGTGATCTATCTGCTAATGGCGAAGCGGTTGTTCGGCGTGCGGGGCGGACACCAGGTGGAGATAGAAGGGCGAAACAGACTGGGCGGGTGGGAGGCAATCGAGCGGGACATGCCACAAGCCCTAAGCCAGGTGTGAGCGCGGGTCGTTGACCGATGACGATGCCGATGCAACTCGGCAATCGACCCAAGGGCCAACCATTCGGCAACTGCGGCGAAGAGAACGCCCACGATGTGCTGTGCCAGAGAGGGAAACTGAATCGAAATGGTGCCGGCGGGGAATGCCGGCCGCGAGATGTCGCTCACAACTCCGACGATGGCCGCCGCCAAGGTCAGTGCAGCGATCACGGCACACGCCCGGCACAGGCGGGTCGTCTGGCCGTTGAGCTGAGGGCCGTCGGCGGCTTCGGTGGTGCCGATCATGTGGGATGCAAGCACTACCGCACCGATCAGCAAGATACTGGCCAACGGCGCGGCCCACTGGTTGGCCAGGACGAATCTCGAATGCAACGCTTCCGAAGCCCCCGCTTCTGTCGCGGTGACGACTCCGATGGGTTGTTCAAACCCGGCAGCTACGCCGACAGCCAGCTGAAGAGCGACCGCTCCGAGTAGTGCTCCGCTGATCACGACCAGTCGAGTGGGCCACGTCTCGGGGGTGCCCGCGAGAGACTTCATTACCCGGCGAGACAACGACACAGTGGGGCCGAGGATCGGGACCAATCCACTCGTTCTATGCGTCCGCCAACGGATTTCCGTCGGTCTCGCCCAGCCTCAGTGGTATCGTCCTCCTTCACGGGCCGTTGGCGCAGCTGGTAGCGCACTTGCATGACGCGCAAGGGGTCACAGGTTCGAGTCCTGTACGGCCCACCAAGAAATCCCTGGTCAGAAGCTTTTGGCCGGGGATTCTTTCGCGTCCGAATGCTGTAGAATGCCAAATTACAGCAACGATGACAGCAACGGCAATGAATCTTGCTGAACGGAGGTGAACTTGGCTGGACAGCGGATGAACGGAGAGGGGAGCCTCTACCAGCGGGCCAATGGTCGTTGGATCGGCGCCGTGACCCTCGGTTTCAACGAGAACGGCAAGCCTGATCGCAGGACGGTCAGTGCCAAGACCAAGACGGAGGCTCGCGAAAAGCTTAAGGATCTCCAGGACAAACTTGACGGTGGGTATAAGCCTCCCGTGCGCGAGGAGACACTCGCGCAACTATTCGAGCGTTGGGATCGCGACATCTTGAGCACCCAGGTGCAATCCGATGCTCGAGACAACTACATGACCATTGCCAATTGTCACATCATCCCGATACTTGGCAAGAAAAAGGTGTCCGCCGTCACCGTGGCCGACGTGCAGCATCTGACTGCGTCGAAGCTGCGAGGTGGGCCGGACAACGAGCCGCGACCGCTTTCGGTGTCAACGGTGCGCCGCATCCGTTCCGTCCTGGCTCAAGCGCTCAATGTCTGCCTCATTGAGGGAAGCTTGATGAGAAACGTGGCCGGACTGACCAGCGCGCCGAAAGCCGTACAGACCGAGGGCCGCACCCTCACTGCCACCGAAGCCAAGCGATTTCTCAAGGCATTGGAGGGTAACCGGCTCGGACTGCTCTTCGTGGTGATGTTGGCCACAGGCCTGAGACGGGGAGAGGCTCTCGGCCTGCACTGGGAAGATGTCGATTTTAAGAAGTGCACCATCGGGGTGCATCGCCAGCTCCGCAGAATCGATGGGCAGTTGATTACCCGAGCAGTTAAAGGGGGCAAGTCGGGGAGGACTGTCTACCTGCCCGATCAAGTGGTGGAGCTATTGAAGGATCATCGAGCGGCGCAGGCCGCTCACCTCGAGACATTGGGCATCGAGAACTCCGGGTTTGTCTTCACGACGGGGCAAGGAACGCCCCTTGATCCACGCAATGTGAATCGGGTTTTTCAGGCGGTCTGCACCAAGGCCAAGTTGGGGAAGTGGCACCCCCACGAACTTCGGCACTCGGCCGCCAGCCTCATGTTGGCAAAAGGGGTTCCGCTCCAAGTGGTATCTGAGGTGTTGGGCCACTCCTCGATACGTATGACCGCTGACGTCTACGGGCATGTCCTCCAACCCCAACGCAGGGACGCGGCTCGGGCGATGGGCAATACGCTATGGGGCTAAGTTGACGTCGATCTCAAGGTCGCCGGGGAAAGTAATGCCAGGGGCTCGACTTGAGGACGTCAGAATCGAGCTGAGAAGTCCGTTTTCGGGCCCACTGCCAGCGCCGAGCTAACCCGCCCGGAACGGCACCCTGGGGGCACCCTCGAGGTGCCGGATCGTCGGGATATTGGGGCAGTGTTGCCCGAGGCGACGAGTAGGCGTATGATCAGGCGTATGCCACGGCTGCAGGTCTATCTTCCCGACGAGCTGTACCGCGCCGTAAAAGAGCGGCAGCTCCCCGCCTCAGAGCTCCTGCAAGGCGCGGTTCGCGCCGAGTTGCGACGTCAGGAGCTCCTCGAGGAGACGGACCGGTATCTCGCCGAGCTCGTTGGCGAGGTGGGAGAACCTTCCCCGGCGTCGGTGGCCCGAGCCGAACGGCTTGCCCAGCGCGTGCGGGGGGCGAAAGCCGGGGCGTCCAAGGCGAGCTGAAGGTGCTCATCTTGGACTCCGGGGGAGTGAGCTTCCTCGCCAAACGGAACCACGATGCAGTCGCCGCCATCCGTGCGCTCGTCCGCGACGGAGAGTGGCCACCGCTGGTTCCTTCCGTCGTTCTCGCCGAGTCGATCACGGGACGTCAGCGCGATGACGCGGCCGTGAACCGGCTGCTCAAGACCTGCGATGTCAGTGAGGAACTACCAGCGTCTCTCGCCCGTCGCGCAGGTGAGCTCCGCCACCTGGCCCGGCGCGGCTCCGCCGTGGACGCCATCGTCGTGGCCACTGCCGAACCGGGCGGCGTCGTGCTCAGCGGAGACATCGAGGACCTCGGGGCACTCGCGTCCCACGCGATTGCCGTCCGCATCGAGCGGATCTGAAATCGCCCATACCTCTCCCATCCCCCTGTGCCGAGTGAGCTGGCCATGACAGCAACCGCCGGGGGAGGGACCCGGCCTGGGAACATCACCGGTCAGTCCTCTGACGCGCTTGGCGACGCGGTGGGCGGATCCAAGCCGCCCTACCTTCGTGACATGGGTCGGTTCGAGGGCACCGAGATGACGAACCCAGCCGGATAACGGCGGGCGAGGCGGATGGACAACAGGGCGTCGGGACGGAGAGGGGACCCCCGGGAAGTCTCGCTCGATAGCTTCGTCCTCCGAGCCCGCACCCTGGCCGCCCTGCACCGCGCCGGGATCACGACGGTCGGTCAGGCCCGCTCCCTCTCCGAGCAAGACCTTCTCGGAGTAGTCAATGTGGGCCCCAAGAGCGTGGCGGACCTGCATCGGGCACTGGAGGAGCGGAGCCTCGGGCCCGAGGATCCGCTCTCGTGCCTGGCGCTCCCTCGACCGCTCTCCGATCGGGACGGGGCGATGGTGCACATGCACGCGTCGGGCACGGGACTCACGGCGATCGCTCGACACTTTGGCATCTCTCGGAGCCGTGTCGAGCAGATCCTCGACCGTGCCGAGCAGAGCTCCGATTGATCGGGGCCTCCCATGATCGCCCATCCCACCTATCTCCGGGTTTGGCCCACGTAGGCTTCGGTCGTAACGCCGCGCCACGGAGCCCACGTCCGGATCGCGATCGGCGGAAGGTGCCTCGATGAGGTCCGCATCCGCCAGGCTCAGACGGACGTGCCCGGGTCGCTCTCCTACCTTCCCCGCCCATCGCCACCGGGCTTCGGTCGAGCCAGATCACCTCGTCGTGTCAACGCAGGCGGCGACGATGGTCCAGCTCTTTGCCGATGGCGTTCTGGTACCGATAGGCGGACCTGCCGTGACGATGCAGATCGGCGGCCAAGCGTTCGGACCGTGCCTGCTCGAGGCGGTCGAGACCGACGGTGCGAGCCCCTTGGATACCACGATCATCCTGCGCTTCCGGCGTGCGGGTGGCCCATGATCGAGCGTGCGTTCGTCCATGTCGGAGGGACGCCCGGCTCCGGGAAGACGACGTTCATCGAGGCGTTGCTGGCTGGAGCCGACGCCTTGACCCTGGCGGCACGTTGTCTGCGGGTCGACACGCTCGCTCAGGCTCGGGAGGGCGTCCCCCGGACCCACCCCGAGCTTCGCCGCTACCGGCAGGCCGGTGCGGCAGGTGCCGCTGTGTACACCTTCCCGGGCCAGCAGAGCGACACCGACGACTTCTTCATGACGAACCTGATGATGAGCTATACCCAGGCCGTTGTCCTCGAGGGGGAAAGCCCTCTCGCCTACGTGGACCTCTGCGTCTTCGTTGCGCCCGCCCCGGCCCGCACCGAGCAGCTCTTCGTCCGGCGCACTCGCCGCCAATACCCTGACGAGGCTGCGGGCGGCGCTGCCCTGCACCGCCTTCTATCTGAGCCGGGCGACCCGGTGGAGGCCCTCGCCCGGATATGCGGTGAGCCGCTGGCCGAGTTAGCACGTAACAGCCCCGCGCTGGTCGAGAAGATGCGCGCCATCCTCGATGAAGTCAGTGCCGAGCCGGCGATCGCCTCGCCACGGGGCTCCGAGAAGCACTGGAGCGTCGCCGACGCCTACGCCGGCATCGAGCACGCCCAGCTCGTGGTGGTCAACTCCCGCCACGGTGGCAACCGCCGGGCCGCCGAAGCTCTCATCGCCGACGTGGTCCGGCTGCGCAAGGACAAA
>Ga0208080_1000476_pt1 | contig 20100 bp, 16 predicted proteins | sample NGESurdeep092012_3_FD_184476 | JGI IMG/M metagenome (GOLD analysis project Ga0208080, IMG submission 184476) | Arctic peat soil microbial communities from Barrow, Alaska - NGEE Surface sample 210-3 deep-092012 (SPAdes) | ecosystem: Environmental > Terrestrial > Soil > Wetlands > Peat ...
GGCGCAGCGAAAGTGGTCACCGTTGCCCCGTTGCAGCGCCTTTGTGGTCAACTGGTGGACAACGGTGGAACCAGTGCGATAACGGAGCAGGTCAGAGCGGTGCGTGGTGCGCTCTTGAAAACCGCTGTGGGGTCAAAACCCACCGAGAGTTCGAATCTCTCGCCCTCCGCCCATGTTCGGCAGCGGTCAGACGTGCACAAGTGGCCGTGGGGTGGGTGTTTCACGGTGTCTGAGCACGGGTCGGGGCGCTGGACGGGCGTGGTGCACGTTTGACCGCAGGCTGTTTGGGCTCAGTCGCCGTACATCAGCGATCCAGGCGTGGTGAGCAGCTCGCCCGTCTCGAGCCACGTCTTCAGGCCGGAGAGGATCATCGGCCAGCCACCGTACAGCTGGTTGTTCGCGCCGTCGCGCAGCTGGTCGTGGGTCACGGTCAGCCGGCAGGAGTCGCCGATCGGCTCGATCTCCCAGGTGACCCTCGAGGTGCCCTCACTCTTAACGTCCTCGCCCCACAGCGCGACCATGCTCTGAACGAGCCTGCGAGGCGGGTCCACCTCAAGGTTCACCCCTTCGCCCAGGGGTCCGGTGGCGCCTTCGTGAGTCATCTCGAAGCGGGAGCCGGGCGTCCAGTCCGAGCTGAACCGGTTGCCGAACTGGTACTTGCTCCTGATCTCGCTGTCCGTGATCGCCTCCCACAGACGTTCAGGGGTCGTGCGAATGTAGATCTCGAAAATCTTCTCCATGGGGCTCTCCAGTCTGTTCTTGAGGCCGCTGAGCGAAGCCGCCCAGGGCTCGGCGTACTTGCTCACCCACCGGTCATGGACGAGGCGGATCGGGACGGGGTTCAGGAAGTGGAGCTTTTCGCGGCCTCGTCGTTTGGTGACCACGAGCCCAGCGTCCTCGAGCTGTTTCAGGTGCTTCATCACCCCGAAGCGCGTCATTGAGAAGCGCTCCTCGAGCGCGCTCAACGTCTGTCCATCCTCGCGAAAGAGCTCGTCGAGCAGGCTCCGTCGGGTCGGATCGGCCAAGGCTCTGAACACCACGTCCATGCACCGACGTTAGGTGACTGTTTAGTCACATGTCAAGAGCGGACCTGACGCCGGCGAAGAGATAGTCCGGGCCGGCAAGCTGACCATCCCGGTGCCGGATGCCAGGCAGCCACCTGACCGGCCGGGCAAAGGGTAAGGCTCACCACGCACGGACTCGAGAGGGATCCATCACCGCCGGGTCCAGCCCCTCACGTCGTTGGTGGATGCCGCCGCCAATGCTTGGTCGTATGCCGCCAAGAACGACCCGTCGTCTGCCTGCTCAGCTCCAATCAACAGATCGAGTGCGAGCGCCTGGCGCTTCGTCACCCGATCGGCAAGATCCTGAATGAGCGCGCGGACCATGAGGCTGTCTTGGTGACGACCGAGCACCGCCTGCAGCTCCTCCATCCGCTCGGCCAACGCGCGGGCGGCAGGCCCTGACGACGAGGCCACCTCGGCGGCATACCGGGCTCGCTTCGCTGCCTTGCGCACCTCATGGAGCTCGACACCGCCGGCCTCGGGCGCGCCCTCGTCACCGCTGACCACTTGGGCCACCAGGCCTGTCCGAGCCGCCCGAGCCGCCCGAGCCGCCAGGGCCGCCCGGTCGACACGTTCACAGGCCCGCCCCACCAACGCCGGCACGGTCAGTCGCGTCGCAACCTTCGGGGCTTGCCTGGCCCAAGGCGGCGTGGTCACAAAGCCTTCGAGCGCGGCCAGCAACGCGGCATACCGCGGGCCGTCCATCGCTGTGTTCATCTCTGCCTGCGCGCCTGAATGTCGTTCTGCCAGCTCGCGATCCAGCTGAGCGAGGACGGCAGCGAGATCTTCGCCGCCGACCAAGTCCGCAACCGTCTCGTGCAGATGGGCCCGCATCACTTCGACGTCGCGGACCGGCCCGAGCACGGTGCCCAGCCACTGAAGCTCGTCGCGAAGACGCTGCGCCTTCGAACCTGTGAACAGCGGTCGGAACGTCGCCAGGCTGCTGCGCAGTCGACGGGATGCCACGCGCATCCGGTGGACGGCGTCAGGGCTGTCGATGCGGGCTCCCGCCTCACGCGACCGCAGCTCGTCGATCTGCCCCGACAGGTATGTCAGGAGCAGTCGACGAGTGCTCCCCCGCCAGTCGCCGCGCTCTTGGTCACGTCTTCCTCACGTCGTGAAGATGGCGGCGATGTCCTGCAGGCGGCTAGGAACGAGGGTGAACCAGGCCCAGGATCCGCGTCGTTGGCGGGTCAGGAGGCCGGCTTCGGTCAGGACCTTGAGGTGGTGGCTGACGGTTGGCTGCGACAGGTTGACCGCGTCGGTCAGGTCGCATACGCACGCCGTTTGAGGCACAGAGGCGCGAATGATGCTGAGCAGCTGGAGCCGCACGGGGTCAGCGACGGCCTTGAGCAAGGTGGACATCTCATCGGCCTGGGCCCGGTGCAGGGGCGCCGTGAGCGTGCCGGTACAGGGCGCGGCCGGCCTTCCCGGGGCGGCCGTCGTCACCGTGGTGGCCATCTGTTCGCTCCCATTCTCGCCTGACCTCCGGATCGACGTGGGTCTATATTGACATGCGACGATGCTACTGGAACGCTTCTGGCATCGGAAGTAGTCACGACCATCGCGTCGATACCAGAAGGGCACTGCCCGAGTGAATATGCGCCCCGATGTGGCAGCCAGGCACGACTCGGTCACCGGCAAACTGTCCTCGCTTGACCGTCTGCTGCCGGTCTGGATCGGCTTGGCGATGGTCGCCGGACTGCTCCTCGGGCGGCTCGTGCCGGCGGTGAACACGGCACTGCAGGCGGTTGAGGTCGACGGCATCTCACTGCCCATCGCGGTCGGACTGCTGGTCATGATGTACCCGGTCCTGGCCAAGGTCCGCTACGACCGTCTCGATTCGGTGACCCGGGACCGCAGGATGCTGGTGACGTCACTGCTGATGAACTGGGTCCTCGGGCCAGCCGTGATGTTCACCCTGGCCTGGATATTCCTTCCGGACCTGCCGGCGTACCGAACCGGGCTGATCATCGTGGGGCTGGCGCGCTGCATTGCCATGGTCATCATCTGGAACGACCTGGCCGGTGGGGACCGCGAGGCGGCCGCTGTGCTTGTTGCCATGAACTCGGTGTTCCAGGTCTTCGCCTTCGCGCTGCTCGGCTGGTTCTACCTCTTCGTCCTGCCCGGGTGGCTCGGCCTCTCTCAGACCAACATCGATGCGTCCACGTGGGACATTGCGCGCTCGGTGCTGATCTTCCTTGGCATTCCCCTGGTGGCGGGGTTCCTCTCTCGCCGCTTCGGCGAGAAGGTCAAGGGCCGCGACTGGTACGAGGGTGCGTTCCTGCCCCGCATCGGCCCGTGGGCGCTCTACGGGTTGTTGTTCACGATCGTGGTGCTGTTCGCCCTCCAGGGTGATGCCATCACTTCCCGTCCCTGGGACGTGGCCCGTATCGCGTTGCCGCTGCTGGCCTATTTCGCGCTCATGTGGGGTGGTGGCTACGCGTTGGGCGCCAGCCTCGGCCTCGGCTACGAACGCACGACCACCCTCGCCTTCACCGCGGCCGGCAACAACTTCGAGCTGGCCATCGCGGTGGCGATCGCCACGTTCGGAGCCACCTCCGGGCAGGCGCTCGCGGGGGTCGTCGGCCCCCTCATCGAGGTGCCCGTGCTGGTGGGGCTGGTCTATGTCAGCCTTGCGCTGCGCGGACGATTCACTGACGCCAAGGGGCAGTCTCATGGCTGACAAGCCCAGCGTGCTGTTCGTGTGCGTGCACAACGCGGGACGAAGCCAGATGGCGGCCGCGTATCTGAGCCGGCTCTCCGGCGGCGCGGTTGAGGTGCGCTCCGCGGGTTCGCAACCCGCCGACCAGGTCAACGCTGTAGCAGCGGAGGCCATGTCCGAGGAGGGCATCGACATCACCGCAGAACGGCCCAAGATCCTGACGAACGAGGCCGTCCTGGAGTCCGACGTCGTCATCACGATGGGCTGCGGCGACACGTGCCCCATCTTTCCCGGCAAGCGCTATGAGGACTGGGTCCTCGACGACCCTGCAGGGCAGGGTCTGGAGGCGGTACGGCCCATCCGGGACGAGATCCGGCGCCGGATCCTCACGCTCCTGGGCGAGCTGGGTGTTCCGGCGCGAACGTGAATGTTCGAGTCAGACACTTGCGCTTGGTTACCGGCCGGTAGCATCATGGGATGTTACTGGCCGGTAACGGTGAGCACGAGCGGCCGACTGCGGCCTCGATCAGAGCACGGAGGACCCTGATGGGCCACTACAAGAGCAACCTGCGCGATCTCGAGTTCAACCTCTTCGAGGTGTTCAACCGTCAGGAGATCCTGGGAACTGGTCCCTATGCCGACGTCGATCAGGACACTGCGCGCGAGATTCTGCATGAGGTCGGCCGCCTGGCCGAGAACGAGCTCGCCGAGAGCCTGCTCGACTCCGATCGCAACCCGCCGGTCTTCGACCCGGCAACCAGCTCGGTGAAGCTCCCGGAGTCGTTCGTCAAGTCGTACAAGACCTATCTTGATGCAGAGTGGTGGCGCATGGACGTCCCCCGCGAGCTGGGCGGCACGGTCGTCCCTCCGTCGCTGCGTTGGGCTGTTGCGGAGCTGGTCCTGGGCGCGAACCCCGGCGTGCACCTGTACTCCGCTGGCTTCGCCTTCTCCAAGGTGCTTTATGGCCTTGGCACCGAAGACCAGAAGAAGCTGGCGCGTCACATGGTCGACAACAAGTGGGGCGGCACCATGGTGCTCACCGAGCCTGACGCGGGCTCCGATGTGGGCGCCGGTCGCACCAAGGCGGTTCAGCAGGCCGACGGCACCTGGCACATCACCGGGGTCAAGCGCTTCATCACCTCCGGCGAGGCTGACTTCTTCGACAACGTCGTGCACCTGGTCCTCGCGCGCCCCGAGGGCGCCGGCCCCGGCACCAAGGGCCTGTCGCTGTTCGTCGTGCCCAAGTTCCACGTCGACCTCGAGACCGGCGAGCTCGGCGAGCGCAATGGCGCGTACGTCACAAACGTTGAGCACAAGATGGGGCTCAAGGTCTCTACCACCTGCGAGATAACCTTCGGCGACAAGGAGCCCGCGGTGGGCACCTTGGTCGGCGACGTCCACGACGGCATCGCGCAGATGTTCCGCATCATCGAATTTGCCCGAATGATGGTGGGCACCAAGGCTATTGCCACGCTGTCGACCGGATACCTCAACGCGTTGGACTACGCCAAGCAGCGGGTCCAGGGAGCCGACCTGACCCGGATGACGGACAAGGCCGCACCGCGAGTCACCATCACCCATCACCCCGACATACGCCGTTCCCTCATGCTGCAGAAGGCCTACGCCGAGGGCCTGCGCTGCCTTGTCATCTACACCGCCTCCCAGCAGGACGTCATCGACCAGGTGCAGTTGACCACCGGCTCCGATCAGCTCGAGAAGGACTCTCCAGCAGCAATGGCCAACCGGGTCAACGACCTGCTGCTGCCGATAGTCAAGGGCGTCGGCTCTGAGCGTGCCTGGGTGCTGCTGGGTACTGAGTCGCTGCAGACCCTCGGCGGGTCAGGCTTCCTGCAGGACTACCCGATCGAGCAGTACGTCCGGGACGCCAAGATCGACACGCTCTACGAAGGCACCACTGCTATCCAGGGCCTGGACTTCTTCTTCCGCAAGATCATTCGCGACAAGGGGCAGGCCCTGGGCCACATCTCGACACAGATCAAGGACTTCGTCAAGGCTGGTGACGGCACCGACTTCCTGCACACCGAGCGCGAGCTGCTGGGCAAGGGCCTTGAGGACGTCGAGGGAATCGTCGGCTACATGGTCGGCGAGCTGATGAAGTCCGACCCGAGCCAGGAGGGAGGCGACCCGACCAACCTCTACAAGATCGGTCAGAACACCTCTCGTCTCCTGCTCTGCGCCGGTGACCTGGTCGTCGGTTGGTTGCTGCTTCGACAGGCCGAGATTGCCAAAGCGGCCCTTGACGCCGGCACGGCATCGACCAAGGACCAGAGCTTCTACGAAGGCAAGATTGCGGCGGCATCCTTCTTTGCCCGCACGGTTCTGCCCAAGATCGCAGCTGAGCGACAGATCGCCGAGGCGACGGACAACTCGCTGATGGATGTGGCCGAGGACGCGTTCTAGACAGGAGTCAGGTTCGACATAGCGCAAGCCCGTCATTGACAGCGCCGCCTCGCTGGTGCTCGATCAATGACAGGCTTGCACTAGGTGGTCAGTGGGGAGGATGGCCTGCTACGCGCCTCGAAGATCCAGGTGCAGCTCGGCTGGGGCGTCCGTGTCAATCACGACAGGGATGCCCCAATCCTGTTGGTACATATGGCAAGCCGCATGCTCCGGGACCTCGCCGGTGTCCGGATCGCCATCGCAGGCCGCGGCCTGGACTGAAACGTGCAGTATGCCGCCGCCGACGTCGCGCGCGAGCGTGAGCTCACGGGTCAGTCCGCGTGCACTGCCAGAACCCTGGACCAGGAGCTCGGCAGGAGTGGAAGAGACGATGAGCCGTGTCGGGTCGCCCCAGCGGTGGTCGAGCTTCTGTCCGGTGGGCGGGATGAACGAGACCACCAACCAGACCGGACCAGAAGGCAGCAACGTCGCCGGCCGCAGACTCTGCCGCGCGGGTCCTTCGACGCGTTGGGCGGCGGCAGGGATCGGTACGCGCACCAACTGATGTCCGGCTGACTCCACCACCACCAGAGACGCCAGCCCGTCAACGATCTCGACCACGGCGTCGCTCGGCTCACGCAGGTCGGTCATCCACGTCGAGACCTCACGTGTCGTCGGGTCGAAGCGACGGATGGCACCGTTGTAGGTGTCGCTGATGGCCACCGAGCCGTCCGGCACAACGGTGACGCCCAACGGGTGCTGGAGCAAGGCCTGATCGGCGGCGCCATCACGATGCCCGAAGTCGAAGAGGCCCCGGCCGATATGGGTCTCGACCTCAAAACCGCTCTCGGTCAGAGAGATCGACCGCAGGGCCGAGGTCTCTGAGTCGACGACCCACAGACGCTGCCCGTCCTCGGCCGTGGCCAGCCCGGATGGTTGGGCGAACCATGCCTCATGTGCCACACCGTCTCGGATGCCTTCGGCCGAGGTGCCGGCCAACACTGCGACCGTGTTGTCGGCCGGGTCCGTGGCCAGATGCAGCACCCAGAGCTGATGGACCCCTGCCATGGCGATGACGACCCGGTCGATGAACCACGCGACATCCCAGGGGGTCGACAGATCCTGGTTAAGCGCAGGCCCGCTGCCTGAACGTTCGCGCAGCTGTCGGCCGGTCCCGGCCAGGGTCAGGACGTGTCCGTCGGCCAGGCGTACGCCCTTGATCTGGTGGTTGCCGCTGTCGGCCACCACGACGTCGTACCCCACCCTCGTGGCCACGTCGGGCGGGAGAACCACGAGGCCTTGCGGCTCCTGGAAGTGGGCTGGCCCGCCGATACGGGTCCGTTCGGTGTCGAGATCGGCCTCGAGATGGACCAACTGATGGTGTGCGGTGTCGGAGACGAGGAATGAACCGTCAAGCAGGGCAATGGCTTTGCCGGGGAAACGCAGTGCCGTGGTCTGGGCGGGCGGAGGCACGTACGGGGCGTCACCCAGGCGGAGCGTGCCCTTGGCGGAGTGCAGGGCGATGAGCTCCTCGATCAACACCGTCAGGCCGTGGGCATGTCCTTCACCAGACATCGACGCCACCACGTAGCCCTCGGGGTCGATGACCACCAACGTCGGCCACGCCTTGGTGGCATACGCCTGCCAAGTGACCAGTTCCGGGTCATCGAGAACCGGGTGGCGCACGGAGTAGCGCTCGACGGCGGCGACAAGCGCCTCCGGGTCGGCCTCATGCTCGAACTTGGGCGAGTGAACCCCAATGAGGACAAGGGAATCGGCGAACCTGGCCTCCAACGGGCGCAGCTCATCCAGGACGTGCAGACAGTTGACGCAGCAGAACGTCCAGAAGTCCAGGACCACCACGCGACCGCGCAGATCGGACAGGCTCAACGGATCGCCCCCGGTGTTCAGCCACCCACGGCCGACCAGCTCAGGCGCCCTGACCCGGACGCGGCTCACGTAGGTCCGGTCGGTGTGGGGCGCGCACTTGTTGACTGCGCACTTGTTGGCCGCGCGTCTGTTGGATGCGCACTTGGTGGTTTCAGTGGCAGTCGTCGATCCTGCAGCACGGGGAAGCTCGTGCGGTAGTCCGTGACCACGTTCATGTCGACCTCAACGCTGAGCACCTGCTCGTCGGTGCCGGCCATCGCAGCCACGTCGCCCGTCGGGAGCACGACCTGACTGTGCCCGCCCATCTCCACCCCCGCATGCGTGCCTGCCGTGTTGCAGGCCACGACGACGCACTGGTTCTCGATCGCACGGGCGTGCGCGAGGAGAGTCCAGTGACGCACCCGAGCCGCAGGCCACGCCGCAGGTATGACGAAAAGCGTTGCGCCAGCATCGAGCTGGGCCCGATACAGCTCGGGGAACCGCAGGTCATAGCAGGTCGACAACGCCGCGCGTGCTGGCCCGACATCGGCCGAGGAATCCGGAACGTCGACGAGCGAAAGAGAGTCACCTGCCTCCATCAGCAACGGTTCGCCCTGACCGAAGCCGAACCGGTGGATCTTGCGGTAGGTCGCGGCCAACGACCCGTCGGCGGCGAAGACCAGCGAGGTGTTCCACAGGTCCTTGCCCTCGGGGCCGCGCGCGCCGCCGGATGGGCGTTCGATGATCGACCCTGCGTGCAACATCACCCCGGCATCGCGGGCGGCCGCGGACATGGCCAAGGCGATCGGGCCATCCACGGGCTCAGCCCTCTGGGCCCACTCCCTGTAGGAAAACCCGCCCGGCGCCCACAGCTCTGGCAGCATGACGAGGTCGTGACCCGCTTGTGCGCGAACGAGGTCGGCGGCCCTGGTGACCCGGTCGGAGACGGGCTCCCGGTCGTCATACCCGAGCTGGATCAGGGCTATGCGCATGTCAGCGACCCGGTTTCGGTGAGTGTGGTGTCATCGAGCTTGATGGGGGCGAGGTGGGGCCAGCGGGGCTGGATCGCTTCGAGATGGCCGCGAGGTGGGCGTTGTAGGCCTTCAGGTCCGCGTCGTCATCGCGATCGGCCTGGCGGTCGAGCCGTCTGGTCTCGACGGCATCAGAACGCACCCAGGCCAGTGTGACCAACAGGGCCAGGATCAGCGTGGGCAGCTCGCCGACGCCCCAGGCGACGGCACCGCCGTTGCGTTGATCCGCAAGCAGATCGACGGCCCAAGGTAGATGCAGGTTCGTGTAGAAGGTGGGTGCCAGCAAGGTCGTGCCTGTCGTGAGGGCAACGCCGAAGAACGCATGGAACGAGATCGTGACGAACAGGATGATCAAGCGCAGCGAAGGCGGCCAACGCTTGGGGCCCGGGTCGATGCCCACGAGCACCCACACGAAGAGGTATCCGGCCAGCAGGAAATGGGCGGTCATCAGAACGTGTCCGGTGTGTGTGCGCAGCGCAAGCTCGAACAACGGTGAGAAGTAGAAGATGACGAGGCTGCCGAAGAAGATGGCTGCGGCGACGACCGGATTGCCAATCACCCCAAGGAACCTGGAATGGACCAAGCCGAGCAAGAGCTCGCGTGGACCCAGGGTGTTGTCGTGCCGCGGCGTCAGGGTGCGCAGGGCGAGGGTGACCGGAGCGGCGAGCACCATGAGGATCGGAGCCGACATCGAGACCGTCATGTGCATGAGCATGTGGATCGAGAACAGGACCGACCCATAGACACCCGGCGCCCCGCAGGTGGCCCAGGCGAAGATGGCCCAGCCCAGGACCCAGCCGATGGTTCGCAGGACAGGCCATGAGTCGCCCCGAGCGCGCATCCGCTGGACGCCGGCGAGATAGAGAGCAACCGCGACCACGGACACGCCGAACCAGAGCCAGTCGATGCGCCAGACGGTGAGCCAGTCGCTGCCCAGGAGAGGGCCGGCAGGCGCCGGATAGCCGGTCAGGGAGTATGCCGCGTCGGTGGTGACGACCGGGGTGTTCGGAACGGGCGGCGCGCTGCGTGAAAGTGCGGTGCCCAGGGCAAAGGCTGCACCCATCACCACCAGCTCGATCATGGCCAGTCGCCCGAACAGCCGGCCCGCGAGCGGATCCGTGGCGATCCGGTCGACCACGCGCGAGCGCTGCGCCCAGCCCGCGATACCGAGGACGACCAGTGCGACGACCTTGAGGATCACCAGCGCGCCGTAGGTCGTGGCCAGACTGCCGATCGAGCCGACCCGGATCCACGCGCTCGCTGCCCCGGACACCGCGACGGCCACGAAGCACCAGCCGGCGAGGGTGGAGTACCGCCGGACGCTGACAGCCAGCGTCGCGCCCAGCATGGGTCGAAGCATTGCCAGGGCGAGGAGGCCGCCGACCCATATGACCGCCGCAACAAGGTGCAGGGCAAGAGCGTTGACTGCCGTGTCATGGCTTGCGGCACCGGACGCGTGACCAGTCAGAGACAGCGGCAGCATCGCCAGGACGCTGAGTGCGGCAAGGGAGACCATGGCGGAGCGTCGCCGGACAACCGCAGCGCCGATCGTCACTGCCAAGGCCATCGTCGAGCTGATCGCGGCGACGCGCAGCGACTCGAGCTGGAAGACGAAGGTCTGGAGCTGGGCGCCGAATGTGGGGTCGGTGAGTGAGGAGCCGGACATGCTGGCGAACGAGAAGACCAGTCCGACGAGCCCGGCCACCACCCATACGACTCCCGAGGCGGCGGCGTATCGGGTCGCGGTGACCCGTCGTGCGGTGCTACGTGCCTCGGGGATGATCGTGGCGGCCACGACGAGCAGGCCCACCGTGCTGGCTGCCGCGAGATCGTGGATGGCTCGTACGACTGGTAGGCCCCAGCGCACGATCGCTCCGGCATCCGCCAGCCCGCTGACAGGGGCTGCGAACGCGCCGCCGAGCAGACCTGCCGGGATGACCACGGCGACGACCGCGACCGCGGCGAGGACCAGCGGCAGCTTCGTCGGCTGCGGAGCCGTGCTGGGTCCAGTGGTCATGCCCACACCCTAGGTAGGCTCGTCGCATGTCTCTAGACCCGGCGACCCCTGCTCGTCTCCATGACCTCGTCGAAGCCTTCGTCCAGACCACGCAGGCCGTCATAGACCTCGGGCGCGGTTGTGGGGCCCAGGACCTGGCGCAGCCCACTGAGTGCCCCGGCTGGACGGTGCACGACCAGATATCGCATGTCGTCGGTGTCGAGTCCTGGCTGGAGGGACACAAGGACCCACGGGTCGACATGCCGTACTACGACCACATCAGGAACGACCTCGGCAAGAAGGTTGAGTATGCCGTGGAGGTGCGTCGCGGTCGCACCGGTGCGGAGGTCGTTGCCGAGCTCGAAGACGTTCTGGCACAACGACTTTCGACGCTGCGCGATCCGGATTTGACGGACTCCAGCATTATCAACGGGCCGTTCGGTCCTGATTTGGCGGCGACCGTGATGCTGCTGCGCACCTTTGACGTCTGGACGCATGAGCAGGACATCCGTAGCGCCCTCGGGCGGCCCGGCAATCTGAGCTCGCAGGCGGCATCGGTGTTCGTCAGCACGGTCATGCTCCAACTGCCCCGGCTGATCGCCAAAGGCGCTGGTGTCGAGCCGGGCCACGTGGTCGTGATCGACGTCACCGGCCCCATCGTGGCCCGCCAGTGCGTTCGGGTGGAGATCGACGAGCAGGGTCGGCCCCGCGGCCACCAGATGCCTGCCGATCCGACGCCGGATGGGGCAACCACCATCAGCCTGTCCACCGAAGCGTTCACTCGCCGGGCCGCCGGACGTCGCCCGGTGAGCGACACGGCATACAGCGTGGTCGGTGACGATGCGATCGCACAACGCGTTCTGGACGCCCTGGTCGTCACCCACTGACCCGATCCACTGACCTGCTCGCCGGCTGCCGTCGTTCGAGACGCTTGTTTGCGGCATACAAGTTGTGTGTGATATTTGTATGTGACAAGCAAGTTCCTTACAACCGCGGAGACCCCATGGCGATCAGCCTCGAGAATGCCACCCGGCTCAGCACCGAGCTGGTCCGCGTCATGAAGCTGTTCCAGTCGCTGCGCCATCACACCCCCAAGCTGCACCCGGGAGTCGAGCCGGCGTCCTACCCGATCCTGTTCAACTTGGTCGACGAGCCGCGGCGGGTGTCCCTGCTGGCCGACTGCATCCACTCTGACGTCTCCACTGTGAGTCGTCAGGTGACGATGCTGGTCTCCCACGGGCTGGTGGACAAGGTGGCCGACGCCCAGGATGGCCGGGCGTTCATGGTCTCGCTCAGCGCTGAGGGCGCGGAGCTCGTCGAGCGCGTCAAGGCGGCGCGCGGTGAGTGGTTCCGGCAGATGCTGCATGACTGGGAACCCGCCGACGCTGACGCCTTCAGAGGCTATCTGGAGCGGTTCGCCGTGTGCTTCGACACCTCCAAAGAGCTGTATGGGTCGCTCCTGCTCCAGGGCGCGACCGTCACTCCCTCCGGCGATGTTCTCGCCGGCACGACCAGCAAGGAGCAGTAATGGCCAACGCCGCCGCCGCCGCGCCAGCGACAGCCGGATCTGTGCCGACGTCCGAGTCCCATGGGCCGCTCACGCACAAGCAGATCCTGACCATCCTCGCCGGCCTGATGATGGGGATGTTCCTGGCCGCACTCGACCAGACGATCGTCTCCTCGGCCATGCGCGTCATTGCCGACGACCTCCACGACCTCTCCGGCCAGGCCTGGGTCGTCACGGCCTACTTGATCACCTCGACGATCGTGACGCCGCTCTACGGCAAGCTCTCGGACATCTATGGTCGCAAGCGGTTCTTCACCGCGGCCATCGTGATCTTCCTCTTCGGCTCGATCCTGTGCACGTTTGCCACCTCGATGCCGATGCTGGCGGGGTTCCGTGCCGTCCAGGGTCTGGGCGCCGGTGGCCTCTTCTCCCTGGCGTTGGCCATCATCGGCGACATCGTGCCACCTCGGGAGCGTGCCAAGTACCAGGGCTACTTCCTCGCGGTCTTCGGCACCTCCAGCGTCCTGGGTCCGGTCGTGGGCGGCTTCTTCGCTGGTCAGGCCACGATTCTTGGAGTCACTGGTTGGCGCTGGGTCTTCCTGGTCAACCTGCCTATCGGCCTTGCGGCGCTCTTCGTGGTCGACCGCACGCTGCACCTTCGTCACACCCGACTGGACCACCGCATCGACTTCGGTGGCGCCGCCGCGCTGACGGTCGGGCTTGTCCCGCTGCTGTTGGTCGCCGAGCAGGGCCGCGACTGGGGATGGGGCTCTGGCCGGTCGCTCGCCTGCTACGGCGTGGGCCTGATCGGCTTGATCGTCTTCTTCCTGGTCGAGCGTGCGATGGGCGCCGAGGCGCTGCTACCGATCAGTCTGTTCAGGAACAAGACGGTCGGCGTCGCCTCCATCGCCTCGGTCGTCCTGGGCATGGGCATGTTCGGTGGCCTGGCCTCGCTGCCGCTCTACCTGCAGATCGTCAAGGGAGCGACGCCGACCATGGCCGGCCTGATGTTGCTGCCGATGACCTTGGGCATGATGAGCGGCTCGATCATCTCGGGCCAGATGATCTCCAGGACGGGCCGCTACCGGCATTTCCCGATCATCGGCTGCGGCCTGCTCATCGTCTCGCTCTTCGCTTTCCACTACGTCGGCGCCGACACCGCGCTGTGGAGGACGATGATCGTGATGCTCTTGTTCGGCCTGGGCCTCGGATTCAACATGCAGCCGCTGACCCTGGCGGTGCAGAACGCAGTCTCCCCGCGCGACATCGGCGTGGCCACCTCATCGGCGACCTTCACCCGTCAGATCGGCGGCACCCTTGGCGTCGCCATCTTCTTGTCCGTCCTGTTCACCGCGGTGCCCGACCGCATTGCGACAGCCTTTGCCAAGCTCGCTCCGACCCCGGAGTTCCAGGCGGCGCTCAAGAATCCCCAGTCCCCCACGGGCAACAACCAGGCCAACGTCAACTTCATCCAGAGCCTTCAACAGGCCAAGGCCGGCGGTGGCGGTACGGTCAACCCGTTGAGCGACTCCTCGTTCATCCAGCAGCTGGACCCGCGACTGGCCAAACCGTTCCTGATCGGTTTCTCCCAGGCGATGGACCTGGTGTTCCTGATCGGCTCCGCGGTCATGGTCATCGCGTTCCTCGTCGTGTGGTTCCTGCCGCACGTCGAGCTCCGCAGCGGTTCGGCATACGAGAGCCGCGGCAAGTCAGACGCAGCGGACGCAGCCGAGGCCGCCGCTGACGCAGAGGTCGCGCCGGGGCTCTCCCACTGAGCGTCCGATTCCCTCGTCTTGTTGCGCCGAAACCACCGTCTACAGGTCTGAACTGACCTCAAACGGTGGTTTCGGCGCAACAAGGCGGGTTGGTGCTCTGGGTTGGCGGAGCCTCAGCCCCAGACGAGAGCCTGACCCGGGTCGTGCAGGATGGCGGCGATGTCCGCCAGGAAGCGTGAGCCCAGATCGCCGTTGACCAGACGGTGGTCGAACGAGAGGCCCAGCTGGGTGACCCAACGCGGCTTGATCTTGCCCTTGACCACCCACGGCATCTGCCGGATCGTGCCGAAGCACAGGATCGCGGCCTCGCCCGAGTTCAGGATCGGCGTGCCCGTGTCGACGCCAAAGACCCCGACGTTCGTGATCGTGATCGAGCCGCCGGCCATCTCGGCCGGCTGTGTCTTGCCCTCGCGGGCCGTCGAGATCAGGTTGGCCATAGCGTCGGCCAGCTGGCGCAACGACATCTGGTCGGCGTCCTTGATGTTGGGCACCATCAGCCCACGTGGGGTGGCCGCGGCGATGCCCAGGTTGACGTAGTTCTTGACCACGATCTCCTGTGCGGCCTCGTCCCACGTGGCGTTGATCCCGGGATGTCGACGACTGGCGATGACCAGCGCCTTGGCCACGACCAACAGCGGGCTGACCTTGACGTCCTTGAACTCTCGATCGGCCCTGAGCCGGTCCACCAGCTTCATCATGCGGGTCACGTCGACGGTGATGAACTCCGTGACGTGGGGCGCGGTGAACGCCGAGCTGACCATGGCCTGTGCGGTCATCTTGCGCACGCCCTTGATCGGGATGCGCACCTCACGCTCGCCGGTCGCCCCGAACACGGGTGCCACGTATGTCGATGAGCCGGCTGTCGTAGAGCCGTCGCCGGTGGGCGCCGCCAGGCTGATACCGGCTGCGTGGGCTTCGACGTCGGCGCGGCTGACGATGCCACCCTCGCCAGACCCGGCGACCTGCGAGAGGTCGATGCCCAGGTCCTTGGCGAGCTTGCGTACCGGGGGCTTGGCCAGGGCTTTGCCGCGGCCTGCGCCGAGCACCGAGACAGGCTGTGCCACAACGGTTGCCGGTGCCGGTGCCGGTGCCTGGGGCACGGGCACCAGCGCGACCGGAACAGCAGCCACAGCCTGAGCCGCTTGACCCTTGCGCGGTCGACGCTTGGCCTCGGTCACCCGAGGGCCGTAACCGACGAGCACCGCGACCCGACCACCAGGGGCTGCGCCGCCGAGCTTGCCGGCTTCGATCACCTCGTCGTCGTCCGACGTCGAGGCTGGAGCAGCCGCGACCGGTGCGACGTCGTCGCCGAGCCCGTCGTCGACCGAGATGATGGGGGTGCCGACGGGCACCGTCTCACCTTCGGGCACGAGCAGCGCGGTGACCGTGCCGGCATACGGCACGGGGAGCTCGACCAACGACTTTGCCGTCTCGATCTCGACGATGATGTCGTTGACCTTGACGGTGTCTCCGACCTTGACCTTCCACGCGACGATCTCAGCCTCGAGCAGTCCTTCGCCGGGGTCCGGAAGGTGGAATTGCTTGACAGACATGGGGTTTGTCCCTTCCGAATCAGTAGGCGAGTGCGCGGTCGACGCCGTCGAGCACACGATCGAGGTCAGGCAGGAAGTCTTCCTCGACACGGCTGGGCGGGTAGGGCAGGTTGTAGCCGCCAACCCGGATCACCGGGGACTCCAGGTGGTAGAAGCAGCGTTGCGAGATGGCCGCAGCGATTTCGGCACCCATGCCCAGGAACGTCGGGGCCTCGTGGGTGACGACCAAGCGACCGGTTTTTTCCACCGAGGTCGCCAGGACGTCGAGGTCCAGCGGGGACAGCGAACGCAGGTCGATGACTTCGATCGACCGGCCCTCCTCGGCCGCCACGACGGCAGCGTCCAGACACACCTTGACCATGGGGCCGTATGCCGCCACAGTCACGTCCTCGCCGGCCCGAGCGATCGTCGCCTCGAACAGCGAACGCGGCGCGGAGGTGGCGGTCAGGTCGACCTCACCCTTCTCGTGATAGCGGCGCTTGGGCTCGTAGAAGACGATCGGGTCGTCGCTCTCGATGGCCTGCTGGATCATCCAGTACGCGTCCTCGGGGTTCGAGCACGCCACGACCCGAAGGCCGGCGGTGTGGGCGAAGTACGCCTCGTTGGACTCGCTGTGGTGCTCGACCGCGCCGATGCCGCCACCAACGGGGATACGGATCACCATGGGCAGCTTGATCTTGCCCAGCGAACGCGCCCGCATCTTGGCGACCTGGCAGGTGATCTGGCTGAACGCCGGGTAGACGAACCCGTCGAACTGGATCTCCACGATGGGGCGGTAGCCACGCAGCGCCATACCGATCGCCGTGCCCACGATGCCGGACTCAGCCAGCGGGGTGTCGATGACCCGGTCCTCACCGAAGTCCTTCTGCAGGTTCTCGGTCACCCGGAACACTCCACCGAGCTTGCCGATGTCCTCACCCATGATGACGACCTTCGGGTCGCGCTCCATGGCCCGTCGCAGACCGGCGTTGATGGCCTTGCCGATGCCTACTTTCGACATGTCAGTGGCCTCCCTCGAAGCTCGCGGTGTATGCGGCGAACGCGGCGCGCTCGGCCTCGACCAGCGGGTGCTCATCGACATAGACGTTGTCAAACATCGACGCGGGCTCCGGGTCAGGCATCGACAGGCAACCCTCGCGAATCGTGACCGCCAGCGCGTCTGCCTCAACTTCAACGGCGTCGAAATACGACTTGTCGGCCTTGCCGCTTGACGTCAGATAAGCCTTGAGGCGGGCAATCGGGTCGCGCAGCTTCCAGACCTCGACATCGGCCGAAACGCGGTACTTCGTCGGGTCGTCCGAGGTCGTGTGCGCGCCCATGCGGTAGGTGTAGGCCTCGATCATCATCGGTCCCTGCCCGCTGCGGGCCGCGTTCATCGCGGCCTTCGTCACCGCATAGACGGCAAGGACGTCGTTGCCGTCCACCCGCACACCCGGGAAGCCAAAACCGCGGGCCCGCTGGTAGAGCGGGATCCGGGTCTGCTTCTCGACCGGCTGGGAGATGGCCCACTGGTTGTTCTGGCAGAAGAAGACGACCGGCGCATTCATGGACGCCGCGTAGACGAACGACTCGTTGACGTCGCCCTGAGCGGTCGCACCATCACCGAAGTAGGCGATGACGGCTGCGTCGCGATCGGGGTCGCCGGTGCCCACTGCGTGGTCGTGCTGGATACCCATCGCGTAGCCGACGGCGTGAAGCGTCTGGGCGCCGATGACGATCGTGTAGAGGTGGAAGTTGTTCTCGTTCGGGTCCCACCCGCCCTGGTTGACCCCGCGGAACAGCCCGAGCAGGTTGAGCGGGTTCACACCGCGGACCCAGGCAACACCGTGCTCACGGTAGGTCGGGAAGGCATAGTCCTGGTGACGCAGCGCGCGAGCGGAACCGACCTGCGCTGCCTCCTGGCCAAGCAGGCTGGCCCAGATGCCGAGCTCACCCTGGCGCTGCAGCGCGGTGGCTTCGGCGTCGACCCTGCGGATGAGGACCTGGTCGCGGTAGAAGCCGCGGAGGTCGTCGTCGGTCAGCTCGTCGATGGTTGCCGAGTATTCGGGATGGCCCACATGGTCGACCCGTTCACCCTCAGGGGTGAGCAGCTGGACCAGCTCCGCTCCGCCGTCTCCGATGGTCTCGGGGACCGGGGCGGTCAGCGCTGCCACGGCAGCGGCGTGGGCCGCGTGCTCCGGCATCGCGACTTCGTTGTCGCTCACAGGCGCTCCTTACTTCGCGGAACCGGCAGGGATAACCGCCGGATCCCTTAGGGCCACAGGCGCGTGGCGGGGTCTCCGCACATCTGATGCGCTCTACGGCAGGGACTCACGCACGCGTGTGGCGGCGCTCACAGGCCTTGCCAGCACACCGTACCTGCAGGATGCCCGAGAGTCCCAAATCGCCAGCTGTCTCGCGCTCGCCAAGCCCTGTTGCCGGGTGGCGACCTCTGCCGTCAGGGGCGGTTCTTCGCAGCCTTCGCTTGCTCGGATGCCTGGGTTGCATCGGTGTTCTGGGGGGCCTTCACCGACGTGACCGACGTGTCTTCGTTCTGTGACTTCTCGCCTTCAGGCCCAAGCGCGGGTGCTGTCTCGGCCTTCGCCAGGAGGGTGTACATCACCGCGGGCGCAGTCGTGACTTCCCACATGGTGACTGCCCTGCCGATGACGGTCGGGTTGGTGACCGCAACGTCGGTGACGGCCGCGTTGGTGACGGTCGCGTTGGTGACGGCAAGGCCGGTGACTGCCGCTGTCATGGCCGCTGGTTGAGCTTCAGGGGCGGGGCTCTCGCGAACGCTCGTTGGCGGGTTGGTGTGCGTCACCGGACGAGCAAGGATCAGCGTTGTCGGACCGGTCGGACCGGTTGGAGCCAATGCGGTGGTGGTCTCGCGACCGCGCGTTGGGGGGATGGTGAGCGTCACCGGACCAGCGATGTCCAGCGTTGTTGGGGCATCGGCGGTGGTGGTCTCGCGATCGCGCGCTGGCGCGGAATGCTGCAACCGTTGTGGGCCGATGCTGATCGACATCCGGGGCATCGTCACGTCCTGTCCGCCATCACGTGCTGATGGACCGCCGACGGCACCCAACGGGGAGATGCCCATCTGGACCACCAAGAGGACGGTCACGGCGCCCAGCGCGGCGAAGGCCACGGTGGGAAGGAGGGTTGAGGCGGACAGCGCACGTTCGACGCTGCGCACGCGTCGACCCGATAGGCCCCCGAACCCACCGATTGGCATGGGGTGATCCTAGCCAGCGGTTCGACGCGTCGTCCTTCGTTCTGCTGAACCTGACTCGTTGTGACTAGTTGCCGGACCGTCAGAACGTACGCGCAACCACGAAGTTGCCGGCGACGTGGATCAACCGGTCATTGGCCTCGGTCTCCGCGATGGTGCAACGCACACCTTCGCCGGTGAAAGGCCGTACCACCAGGCCGACCTTGTCGGCCGCCGCAGCAAACGCCATGGTGTCGGCACCCAAGGGCAGCCAGACGAAATTGGCCTGGGTATCGGGCAGATGCCACCCCTGGTGACGCAGTCCGGCCACCACCCTCACGCGTTCGGCGACGAGGGCGTCAACCCGCTGCTGGAGCTCGTCGAACGCGTCCAGGCTGGCGATCGCCGCCTGCTGCGCGATGGTGCTGACACCGAAGGGCACCGCAGTCTTGCGAAGTGCCTCAGCCACCGGTTCGTGCGCCACGGCATAGCCCACCCGGAGTCCGGCGAGGCCGTAGGCCTTGCTGAAGGTGCGCAGGAGCGCGACGTTCGGCCGCGCGGCATACGTGATGAGTCCGTTGGGGGCTTTGGCGTCGGTGACGAACTCGACGTAGGCCTCGTCGATGACCACCAGGACGTCCTCGGGGACTGCGTCCAGGAACGCCTCGAGCTCGTCATGGTGCACGACCGGGCCGGTGGGGTTGTTCGGCGTGCAGACCAGGATCAGCCGGGTGCGGGGGGTGATTGCGGCGGCCATCGCACGGAGGTCGTGTCGAGAGTTCGGGTCGAGCGGAACCTGCACAGAGACAGCGCCCGCGATCGCCACGACGATGGGGTAGGCCTCGAACGAGCGCCAGGCGTAGATGACCTCGTCACCCGGGTCGCACGTGGCGGCGATGATCTGGCCCAGGACGCCCACGCTGCCGGTGCCGGTCGAGATGTGCTCGGCTGGCACACCAAGTCGCTGCGCGATCTTCTGGGTCAGCTCAGTGACGGCCATGTCGGGGTAGCGGTTCATCTGGAGCGCGGCGTCATGAACCACTGTGA
>Ga0208080_1000489_pt1 | contig 19794 bp, 18 predicted proteins | sample NGESurdeep092012_3_FD_184476 | JGI IMG/M metagenome (GOLD analysis project Ga0208080, IMG submission 184476) | Arctic peat soil microbial communities from Barrow, Alaska - NGEE Surface sample 210-3 deep-092012 (SPAdes) | ecosystem: Environmental > Terrestrial > Soil > Wetlands > Peat ...
TGGTCGTCTCGACGCTCCTGAACCCGTCGCTCCTGATCGCCGACGAGATCACCTCGGCGCTCGACGTGTCGAGTCAGCGCGCGGTCGCCCAGACGCTCGTCGAGTTCCGGGACCGTGGTTTCGTGAAGAGCATGATCGTGGTCACCCACGACGTCTCGATCCTCTACCAGATCTCGAACACGCTGGCGATCATGTATGCCGGCAAGCTGGCCGAGAAGGCCCCGACCGACGTGATGATGTCCCGGCCGCGCCACCCGTACACCCGACTGCTGATCTCGTCGCTGCCGGAGATCGGCGTCCGCTTCGAAGAGAAGCGCCTGACCGGCATCCCGGGAACGCCGCCGTCTCTCCTCGACCCGCCGAGCGGGTGCCGCTTCCGGGACCGCTGCCCACTGGCCATCGCGAAGTGCGCCGAGGAAGAGCCGCCCTTCGTGGAGCTGGAGCCCGGCCACTCGGTCGCCTGCTGGATGGCCTCCTGATGCTGACGCTCGAGCGGGTCTCCAAGACCTACAAGGTGGGCCTCTTCGGCGGGACGGACCTTCCGGCCGTGAGCGACGTGAGTTTCTCGCTCCAGCCCGGCGAGGTGATCTCCCTGATCGGCGAAAGCGGCAGCGGCAAGTCCACGATCGGCAAGATGATCCTGCGGCTCCTGTCCGTGAACCGCGGGGCGATCACCCACGATGGAACGGACATCGCGACGCTGCGCGGGGCTGCCCTCCGCGCGTATTACCGGACCGTCCAGGGCGTCTTCCAGGATCCCTTCAGCTCCTTCAACCCGATCTTCAAGGCCGACCACGTGTTCGGCCTCATCCGGGGCGTCTACTTTGGCTCTGCCTCGACCTCCGACTGGCGGCGGCGGGTAGGTGGCGCGCTGGAAGCGGTGAGCCTCGATCCGGCGCAGGTCCTCAACAAGTACCCGCACCAGCTGAGCGGCGGGCAGCTTCAGCGTCTCCTCATCGCGCGGGCGCTGCTCCTCGACACGCGCTACCTTGTCGCCGACGAGATCATCAGCATGCTCGACGCGTCCACCCGGATCGACGTGCTGAACCTCCTCGGCGACCTCAAGGCGCGCGGCCTCGGGATCCTCTTCGTCACCCACGACCTGTCGCTGGGGAACTACATCAGCGAGCGCACCGTGATCCTGCGCCGGGGCCGCATCGTGGAGATGGGCGCCACGCCGGCGGTCTTCGGGCGACCGCTCCATCCGTACACCCGGATGCTCATCGCGTCGGTCCCGCAGCTCCACCAGAAGTGGGGCCCCGTCGAAGCGGAAGCGCGCGCCGGAAGCGGTTGGGCGCCGGCACCCACCGAGTCATGCCACTACCACGCGGCGCTCGCGGGATCGGGCGGAGCAGCCGGGCCCGCCGGTCCGACGGGGTCGGGCCTGGCCGAGGTGGAAGACGGTCACTTCGTGGGCTGCGTCCAGCCACGGGCGGACGGAACGTGCGGGGGCGGGCTGGCAGCCTCGGGCTGAGCGGGTCGCCTGGGGCGGCGTCGGGCGGCGGATCGGCAGACCATATGCGACACTGCATCGCATGCTCGGTGTGACACTCACCGCGTGCGGCCTCGTGGCGGCCACCTTCGGCACGTGGCGCGGGTACGCCAACGCGCGCGCCGCGTTCATGTCCCTGGCCAGGGCTGGCGATCCGACGCGGGCGGCGATCGAGGCGAGCAGGCCCCTTCTTTCCCGCGCCCGCGTGTCGAGGTTCCTGTGGTCGGTGACCGCCGCGGTGGTCTGGCTGGCGATCGCGATGTACGGGCTCCTGATGGTGAGCCTCGGCGGCGCGGCGGGATGACCGTCGGCGAGGCGGCCGCGCGGACGAGCGCCCGGGAGCGGTGGGAGGCAGTCATCGGGATCGAGGTCCACTGCCAGGTCCGGACCGCGAGCAAGATGTTCTGCGCCTGCGCGGTCCCGCACCCGGACGCGGCACCCAACACGCACACCTGCCCGGTCTGCCTGGGGCTGCCCGGCACGCTTCCCACGATCAACCGGCGGGCCGTGGAGCACGTGCTGGCCACCGGGGCGGCGATCGGGGCAACGGCGCCGGCGACCACTCGCTGGGACCGCAAGAACTACTTCTACCCGGACCTCCCGAAGGGCTACCAGATCAGCCAGTACGATCTCCCGCTGGCCGCCCACGGATCGCTCACGTTCGACACGTCCGAGGGGCCGGTCACCATCGGGATCCTGCGCGCGCACCTGGAGGAGGACACGGCGAAGCTCGTCCATGCGGCCGGGCCCGACGGCGGCCGCTTGAGCCTGGTGGACTTCAACCGCTCCAGCGTGCCGCTCATGGAGATCGTCACCGAGCCCGACATCCGGACCGCCGAGCAGGCGCGCCGGTATGCGGAGGAGCTCCGCCTGCTGCTCCGTGTCATCGACGTCTCCGACGCGGAGATGGAGAACGGCCAGATGCGGGTGGAGGCGAACGTCTCGCTGCGCCGTCGCGGCACCGAGCCGTTCGGGATCCGGACCGAGGTCAAGAACATGAACTCGTTCCGGGCAGTGGAGCGCGCCATCGATCACGAGATCGAGCGCCAGGCCGCGGCGCTCGACGCCGGCGAGACGCTCCGCCAGGAGACCCGGGGGTGGGACGACGCGAAGGGCGTCACCTACCTCATGCGCGTCAAGGAGTCCTCGGACGACTACCGCTACTTCCCGGAGCCGGACCTGCCGCCGCTCCACCTCGACGCCGCCTGGCTCGCCGGCATCCGGGCCGGGCTCCCGGAGCTGCCCGGAGCGCGGCGCGCCCGCTACCGGGACGAGCTGGGCCTCTCGCCCTACGACGCGGCGGTCATCGTGGCGGACGAGACGATGACGTCGGCCTTCGAGGCGCTCCGCGGCGCGGGCCCGGAGCTGCCGGTGAAGGAGCTGGCGAACTTCGTGAGCGGTGACTACGGCCGGGTGGCCAAGGTGACGTCGGCCCGGACCGCGGCCGGCCTCGTCGGGAACGCCGACGCGGCGTCGCTGGTCCACGTCCTGCGCGAGGTCGTTGCCGGCCGCCTCTCGCGCCCGAACGCGAAGGAGGTCGTGGCGCTCCACGTGGCGTCGGGCCGGCCCACCGCCGAGCTCATCGCGGAACGCGGCTTCGCCCAGATCTCGGATGCCGGCGCGCTGGGGGCGGTCCTCGACGACGTGCTGGCGGCGAACCCGGCCGCGGTGGCCGACTACCGCGCGGGGAAGGCGCAGGCGGCGGGCTTCCTCGTGGGCCAGGTCATGAAGGCGACCGGCGGCCAGGCCAACGCCGCGCTCGTCCAGGCCGCGCTTCGCGAGCGGCTCGGGGACGGAGCGGGCGGGCCGGCATGAGCCCGATCGGCCTGCTCCTGGTCGCGGGCGGCGCGGCGCTCGTTGTCGTCGGCCTGGCCCGAGCGCGGGCGCCGTGGGGCCGCTACCAGGCCCTGCGTGCGCGCGAGGCGAACGCGGAGCGCTACCGGGCCTGGCGCGGAGGGCGCGGCGAGGCCTCCGGCGACACGACCGGTGCCGACGTCATGAAGGCAGTCCTGCGAGCGCGCGTCCGCGAGGCGCTCCTGGTCGCGGCCGCCGGCACCGTGCTCTTCGTGGTGGGTCTCCTGATCCGGTAGCGCGCCGGCAGCCGGACGCGCGACCGCCCGGCCGCCGCGCCGACACGGCCGCCGGGCCGCCGGTGTTCCCGCTGCGTGTCCGACACCTGTTGCGAAGGAGGCAACAAACCGGGCTCGCACCCCGTCCATCGGCGTCGTCACCGAGCCCGGACGCGCCACAGGGGCACTTCGTTGCGGGTGGCGCACCATTCCGGGCCGACGAGCCGGCTGTTCCGGGCGTTCCGACCCGCCTCGAGCTCGCCCAGGTGGCTCGCAGCCCGACACCGACAGTTGGTTGCGCCCAGGGCAACGTGAGCAAGGGGAGTGTCGGACGCGCGACCGCCCGGCGGTCGGCACCAACCGCCCACCCACGTGGCCGGCGGCTCAGCGCAGCAGCCGGTGGCGCTCCACGGAGATGCAGCGGTCCATCACGACGCCGAGGCCGCCGGCGCGCGCGATCTCGGCAGCCTCCTGGCTCACGATGCCCAGCTGGAGCCAGAGGACCCGGGCGCCCGCCTCGACCGCTTCGTGCGCGTGGGCCGGGCAATCCTCGGCGCGGCGGAAGACGTCCACGAGCTCGAAGGGGCCCGTCGCGGCGACGGCCGCGGCCAGGTCCGGGTAGGCCGTGTGGCCGCGGACCATCGGGAACCGGGGCGTGACCGGGACCGCGTCGTACCCCGCCCGCAGGAGCGCCTCGAAGACGTCGCCCGACGGGCGGCCCGGCCGGTCCGACGCCCCGATCACGGCGATCCGCCGGGCGCTCCGGAGCAGCTCGCGGATCTCGTCGTCGCCGAGGAGCGGCACAGAGCCTCGACCTTCCTGGTGGTCCAGCATCTCCACGAGCCGTGCTCGCTCGGGGGCATCCATGCGACGGATCATGCCACGGGCTCCGCCCTCCGGCCCGATCGGCCTGCTGGTGCCGTCCGGGTCGCGCGCCGCGCCGGCGCCGCGAGCCATACTGGCGACTGGCGGAAGATCGCCCGCGGCGTTGGTCGCGACCCGCCCGGTCACTCCCGCACTGGCGAACCGGAGGCCCTCCCTCGTGTCCCTGACCCCCCGCGACCGCGTCCGCACCGCCCTCGACCACGCCGAGCCCGACCGCGTGCCCATCGTCGTGGGCGCCAGCAACGCCACCGGCATGAAGATGCGGCCGTACCGCGGACTGGCCGGCCTCCTCGACCTCCCGCCCGGCGACCGCTTCATCTACGACTGGCCGGAGCTCGGGACGGCGAACCCCACCGAGGCGATCCTCGAGCGCCTGGGCACCGACGTGCGCCCGGTCTTCGACGCGATCCCGGCGGCGACCCGGCAGCGCAACCGGGACCGGCCGCCCCATACCCCGTGCGTCGACGAGTGGGGCAGCGGCCAGGTCGAAGTCGAGGAGGGCCACTGGTACCCGGGCATCCACCCCCTGACCGAAGCGGAGACCCTCGAGGCGATCGAGACCTACCCGTGGCCGGACATGGACGACCCGTCCCGCGTCGCGCACGTCCGGGCGGAGGCGGCCCGCCTGGGGGCCGAGGACCGCTACGCCATCATGGCGACGCCATGGCTCCTCTTCCCCCTGGAGCGGGCGTTCGCGATGCAGGGCATGGAGACGTTCCTGGGCAACCTGGCCCTCGAGCCCGAGTTCGCGGAGGCGCTCCTGCGCCGGATCGCCGGCCTGTGCACCCAGCTGATGGGCCACTTCCTGCGCGAGCTGGGCGACGACGTTGACATCATCAAGATCGGCGACGACCTCGGGACCGAGGAGTCGCTCCTGATGTCGCCGGCGATGTATCGCCGGATCCTCAAGCCGATCCACGCCGAGTACATCGCGTTCATCCGGGCCCACACCAAGGCGCGCGTCTTCTTCCACACGGATGGCGACGTCACGGACCTGGTGGACGACTTCGTGGAGATCGGGGTGGACATCCTCAACCCGATCCAGACCTCGTCCGGGCGGATGGCCGACATCGCGGCGCTCAAGCGCCGTCACGGCCACCACCTCAGCTTCTGCGGCGCGATCGACACGAAGCGCGTCCTGCCCTACGGCACGCCGGCCGAGGTCCGCGCGGAAGTCCGTCGGGTCATCGAGACACTGGCTCCGGGCGGCGGCTACCTCCTCGCGGCCGTCCACACGATCATGGACGAGGTGCCGCCGGAGAACGTCCTCGCCATGGTGGACGCGGCGATGGAGTACGGGCGCTACCCGCTCCGGGCCTGACCGTCAGGCGACGCGAACGCGCAGCGCCTGGAGCCCGCGCAGCACGAAGCGCGGCTTCCAGGCCGGCTCGGCAACCAGCTCCAGCGTCGGCATCATCTCGAGGATCGCCCGGAACAGGATCCCCAGCTCCAGCCGCGCGAGCGGCGCCCCCAGGCAGAAGTGGATCCCCGCCCCGAACGACAGGTGCGGGTTCGGGTTGCGGTCGAGGACCAGGCCGTCGGGGTTCGGGAACCGGTCAGGGTCCCGGTTCGCCGACGCGAAGAGGAGCGCAAGCTCCTGTCCGCGTGGGATCGCGACGCCGTGCAGCTCGATGTCCTCGAGGACCCAGCGCTCGAACATCGGGGCCGGGGTGTCGAAGCGGAGCAGCTCGTCGACGGCGGTCGGCACCAGGCCCGGGTCCGCGCGCAGCGCCGCGAGCGCGTCGGGATGGCGGAAGAGCGTCCACCACGCGTTCGCGGCGCCGTTCACCGACGCCTCGTGGCCGGCGTTCAGGAGGAGGATCGCGGTCGCGATCAGCTCGTCCTCCGAGAGGTGGTCGCCGGCCTCCGCCACCAGGGCAAGCTGGCTGACGAGGTCCGCCTCCGGCCGGGCGCGCCGCTCGCGGACCAGTCCGCGCAGGTAGTCGGAGAACTCGACCGTCGCCTGCACGGCGCGGTGCTCGTCGGCCTCGCTGCGGGTCAGCTCGAACATGAGCGTCATGTCGGCCGACCACGGGCGCAGGAGCGGCCGGTCTCCCTCCGGGATCCCGAGCAGCTCGGCGATGACGGCCACGGGGAGCTGCTCGATGAGGTCGGCGAGGAGGTCGAACTCCCGTCGTTCCAGCGCCGCTCCCACCAGGCCGTCCACAAGCTCGGTGACGCGGGGGCGGAGGCTTTCCACGGTCCGGGGAGTGAAGGCGGTGGAGACAAGGCGTCGCAGCCGCGTGTGGTCGGGCGGCTCCATGTCGATCAGCTGGAGACGGGCGCTGGCTTCGAACGGCGCCTGCCAGGCGGGCGGCGGCGTCCGCCCGAACTCCTCGTGTGTCGCCACGTGAACGTACGAGCGGCCCAGGCGGCGGTCGCGGAGGAGCGCGTTGACGTCGGCGAACCGCGAGACCAGCCACTGGTTCGTGGCCGGGTCGTAGACCACCGGGTGGTCCGCCCGCAGCGCCTCGAAGACGGGATAGGGGTCCGCGATGAACGCCGGGCTGGACGGCAGATAGCCGAGCTGGGCCGGCGTGACGGGGACGGTCACGGACTGGGTTCCTCCGGCAGTGATTCGGTGCGCGCGGCCGTTCGATCCGGCCGTGCCCGCGGCCCTATGTCGCCGACTCGCGCTCGTACGGCTGACCGTCGGCCGCCGGGGCGATGCTCCGCCCGACGACGCCGGCGAGGACGACGATCGTGACGATGTACGGCAGCGCGTCGTAGAACTGGGCCGGGACCGCGGTCATGATGTCGCCGAGCTGGCCCGATGGCGGGGCGAAGTTGATCGCCTGGCCGAGCGCCTGGAACGAGGCGAACAGGAGCGCGGCACCGAACGCGCCGATCGGGGTCCAGCGCCCCACGATCATCGCGGCGAGGGCGATGAATCCGCGCCCGGCCGTCATGTTTTGCTGGAACGAGTTCGTCGCCTCCATGCTCAGGTAGGCGCCGGCGAGACCGGCGAAGAGGCCGCCGATCATGACGTTCCGGTAGCGGAGCCGCATCACGTCGATCCCGACGGTCTCGGCCGCCTTCGGGTGCTCGCCGGCTGCGCGCGCCCGGAGACCCCAGCGCGAGCGGAACAGCCAGATCTGGAGCCCGATGACGAGGATGATCACCGACATCGTGATCGGGCCCTGGTCGAAGAACATCGCAAAGAGCCAGCCGACGCCGGGGAGGTTCGTGAGCTCGGCGGGTGGGTTGAACTGCGTGAACGAGCCGCCGCTCGTCGGCGACTGCTTGGCGATCAGCGTGTTCAGGTAGCCCGTAACCCCGGCCGCCGCGATGTTGATGATCGTGCCGCTGATGATCTGGTCGGCGCGGAGCGCAATCGAGAGCCATGCGTGAAGGAACGAGATCGCGAGCGCGACGAGGATGGCTGCTGCCAGCGCAACCAGGAGCGGGAGCGTGATGCCGAAGAGCGGGGTGGCGGCTGCGGGGAGGAGCGGGGCGACGGCCACGCCGACGATCCAGCCCGTGAAGGCGCTCGCGAGCATCGTGCCCTCGATCCCGATGTTCACGACGCCGGAGCGCTCGCAGATCACGCCGCACATCGCCCCGAGGGCGAGCGGTGTCGACTGGCGCAGGATGATCGGCGCGACCGGCGGGATCGTCGCGATCAGGTAGCCGACGAACTGGGCGACGAGCCCGAGGACGGGGATCGCGTAGATGGCGTTGATCGCGGCGTCCATCACGGGGCCCCCGCCGGGCCGGCCGGCGCGCCTCCGATGGACGTCCGGGCGCCGCCGATGTCCGTGCTCGCCGACCGCAGCCTGAAGATGAGCCGCAGCACCGGGCCCATGACCAGGAACAGGAGGATGGTCCCCTGGAGCACGTCCACGAGCTCGGCGGGGATCGAGGCCTGGATCTGCATGAGGCCGGAGCCGGACCGCATCGCCCCGAAGAGGAGCGCCGTGAAGATGATCGCGACCGGGTCGGAACGGGCCAGGAGGGCGACGGAGATCGAGTCGAAGCCGACGGTCGTCCCGAAGGCCGACGACATCGAGTGGGTGACCCCCAGCAGGACGGAGACGCCGGCGAGGCCCGCGAGCGCGCCGCAGGCCGTCATCGTGAGCGCGGTGATCACCCGGGGGCGCATCCCGGCGTACCGGGCCGCGCTGGAGTTCGCGCCGACCGCGCGGATCTCGAAGCCCCAGGTCGTCCGGTACAGCAGCCACCACAGGAGAGCGACGAACAGCAGCGCAAGGACGATCCCGATGTGGCCGGTCTTCCCGATGATGATCGGGAAGGCGGCGTTTCCGACGTCGAACGTGACGGGCGAGACCGAGGTCGGGATCTTCAGCGGGCCGCTGACGAGGGCCGCGACCGTGCCGATCGCGACGTAGTTCAGCATGATCGTGGTCACGACCTCGTGGGCCCCCGTGACGGCCTTCAGGATCCCCGGGATGAAGCCCCAGATCGCGCCGCCGATGATTCCGGCCAGCACGGCCAGGGGGATCGCGATGAGCGGCGGCTGCGTCGACACGATGACGCCGACGAAGACGGAGGCGAGGGCGCCGATCAGGAACTGGCCCTGGGCGCCGATGTTGAAGAGGCCGGCCTTGAAGCCGAGCGCGACCGACAGCCCGCCGAACAGGAGTGGCGTGGTCGCGACCAGCGTGGCGACGACCGCCGACTCGTTCCCGAATGCCCCGACGATGAGCGCCTTGTAGGCGGTGATCGGGAGGGTCGGGTCGAACTTCTGGCCGGGGACCAGCATCTCCGATGCGAGGATGATGATCGCCCCGACGATGATCGCGAGGACGAAGGAGACGAGCGGCAGCGCCACGAGAGACCAGAACCGCCTGGCGAGCGCGCCGATCCGGGAGCCGCCGGCGGCCGGCGCTTCAGCCGTCATGCCGGTACCTCTGCGGACGCCGTCCGCTCGATCCCGCCGGTCGCCATGAGCAGGCCGACCTCATTCTTGTCCGCCGTCCGCCCGTCCAGGACCCGGACGATCTGCCCGCGGTACATCACCCCGATCCGATCGGACATCTCGAGCACTTCGTCGAGCTCGGCGGAGATAAGGAGGATGGCGGTGCCGGCGTCCCGTTTCGCAATCGCCTGGCGATGGATGAACTCGATGCTGCCGACGTCGAGGCCCCGGGTCGGCTGGTCGAGGACGAGGAGCCGGAGCTCGCGGTCGAACTCGCGCGCGACGACGGACTTCTGCTGGTTCCCACCCGACAGCGTGCCGGCCTTGACCGTGGCCGAGGGCGTCCTGATGTCGTAGCGCTCGATGACCTGCTCCGCGCTGTGCCGGATCGCGGCCTCGTCCCGGACGATCCCCCGCGTGTATGGCGGCCGGTAGTAGTTCGTGAGGACGAGGTTGTCCGAGAGCGGGAAGGAGAGGATGAGCCCGAACCGGTGCCGGTCGGCTGGGACGTAGGCCACTCCGGCCTTGTTCATCCCGCGCGGGGAGCGGCCGGTCACGCGCTCGTCGCCGAGGCTGACCGAGCCGGCGCTCGGGCGGCGGAGCCCGACGATCGCCTCGACGAACTCGTCCTGGCCGTTGCCCGCGACCCCGGCGATCCCGAAGATCTCGCCCGCCCGGACCTCGAGATCGACGCCTCGCACGACCTCGTGGCCGCGGTCGTCGCGGACGTGGAGGCCCTCGACCCTCAGGACCACCTTGCCCGGATGTGCCTCGCCACGGTCGACGGTCAGCTGGACCTCGCGTCCCACCATCATCTCGGCGAGATCGTCCTCGTTCGTATCGGCGGGGCGGCGCTCGCCGACGACCCGGCCGCGCCGGATGACCGTGATCCGGTCGGCGATCTCCAGGACCTCGTAGAGCTTGTGGCTGATGAAGACGATACTGTGGCCCTGGGCCGCGAGGCGCCGGAGAACGGCGAAGATCTCCTCGGTCTCCTGCGGGGTGAGGACCGCCGTCGGCTCGTCGAGGACCAGGATCCGGGCGTTCCGGTAGAGCGCCTTCAGGATCTCGACCCGCTGCTGCCAGCCGACGGAGAGGGAGCCGACCTTCGCGTCGGGGTCGACCTCGAACCCGAACCGTCTGCCGAGCTCGACGATCCGTTTGCGCGCCTCGGCCCGGTCCAGGAAGACGCGGTTCGCCATCGTCTCCTCGCCGAGGAGGATGTTCTCCCAGACGCTAAGGACGGGAACGAGCATGAAGTGCTGGTGGACCATGTCGATCCCGCGCCGGATCGCGTCTGACGGGCTCTGGATCGCGACCGGTTCGCCGTCGAGGAGGATCTGGCCCTCGTCCGGCCGCGCGAGGCCGTAGAGGATGTTCATGAGGGTCGTCTTGCCGGCGCCGTTCTCGCCCAGGAGGGCGTGGATCTCGCCCGGACGCACCTCGAGGCTGATGCCGTCGTTGGCGACCACCCCCGGATAGCGTTTCGTGATGCCGCGCATCTCCAGCGCCGGTGCGCGAACAGCTACGCCCGCGTCTGTCATGCCTCGGTCGTCATGCCTCGGTCGTCATGCCTGGATGGTCGAGTCTCCGGCGCTCGGCGCGCACGGGCGAGGATAAGTCGAGCGGGCCGGCCAGGGATGGCCGGCCCGCTCGACGGGTTCGCGACTCGCGGCGGCCTACTTGGCGATGCCGCAGCCGGTGGTGGGACAGGTCTGGAGCGTCCCGGCCTTCATGGCCGCCGACGCCGCGTCGAGCTTGGCCTGGACGTCCGGAAGGGTCACGTTCGTGACTGCCGAGGCGCCGATGCCGTCGTTCGTGGCGTTGAAGAGCGTCGGGATGGTCCCGCCGCTCGCGATCGCCTGGACCGCCTGGGTGACGGCCGACACGAGGTGCTTCTCGGCGCTCGTGATGATGCACTTGTCATCGTTCGGGAGCGAGATGTACTGGTCCACGTCGACGCCCACGCCCCAGATGCCGGCTGCGCAGGCGGCGTCGAGGACGCCGTTGCCGGTCAGGCCGGCGACTGCGAAAAGGACATCCGGATGGTTGGCCGCCATGAAGTTCTGGGCGAACGCCTTGCCGCCGACCGGGTCGCTGAACGCAGCGGCCGAGAAGTCATGGGTGACATACGCGGACTTGACGGTGACCTTCGGGTTGACGGACTGCGCGCCGAGCTCGTAGCCCTGGATGTAGCGAACGCACGCGTTGCAGAGGGTCGTCCCGCCGATCGCGCCGATGATCCCGGTCTTGCTGGCCGAGGCGGCGATGATCCCGGCGAGGTAGCCGGCCTGGTCCTCCTGGAAGGTGAAGGGGTGGTAGTTCGGGAGGAGCGTCGCGACGGCGCCTGCGCACTTGCCGCTGTTGTCCGGGGCGCCGGTCGCGTCGATGCAGGGGCTCTGGTCGACGCCGATGAAGTTGATGCTCGAGTTGGCCTTGGCGGCCTTTTCGGTGTCATTCACCAGGTTGAAGCCGACCGTGACGATGATGTTGTAGTTCTGGCCGACGAAGCTCGCGATGTCGGCCGCGTACTCTGAGGCGTCCTTCGGGACGACGACGGCCGGAGTGGCCGCGCCGATCGCCGTGGCGCCGGCGACCGCGCCCTTGTACGAGTACTCGTTGAAGCCCTTGTCATTCACCGTCCCGATGTCGGTGACGACGCCGATCTTGAGCGCGGACGCGGAGGGGGCCGCGGACGCGGCCGCGACCGACGGGGCAGCCGACGGCGCCGCGGACGGGGCCGCGACGGACGGGGCCACGGACGGCGCCGCGGGGGTTGGCGTGGCCGAGCCGCTGCACGCGGACGCGACGATCGCGAGCGTGGCGGCGAGCAGGCCGAGCCTGGTGGTGCGCGTGATCATGAACTCCTCCTTGCGCGAACTGAGCCCCGAACGGGGCCCGGCGAACGCGATTGCCCGGTTCGGCCGGGCAGGCTTCTGTGGCGCATCGTACCGAGCGTCCGATCGTCGGGCAAGATGCGCCGGATCGAGGCATCTGCCGGTTGAAGAATAGGGTCGCCGCCCGTCGCGTGCGCGCCGATTGCGCGCGGGAACGGCCCGACCGGGGTACCCTCCGAGCGTGCCGCCCCGCCCCGTGATCCTCGACTGCGACCCCGGCCACGACGACGCGCTGGCCATGCTCCTCGCGCTCGCCCGCCCGGAGTTGCACGTCCTGGGCATCACGACGGTGGCCGGGAACGCGGGCGTGGAGAACACGACCCGGAATGCGCTGCGCGTCCTCACGCTGCTGGGCCGGACCGACGTCCCGGTGGCGGCGGGGGCGGCCCGCCCGCTCGTCCGGCCAATCCGGATTGCCGACCATGTCCACGGCGCGTCCGGCCTCGACGGGGCCGACCTGCCAGAAGCGGCGGTCGGACCCGTCGCCGAGGGCGCCGTCGAGCTACTGGCGCGACTGGTCCGCGAATCGCCCGTCCCGGTCACCCTCATCCCGACCGGGCCGCTCACGAACATCGCGCTCTTCGCGCGCACGCACCCGGAGCTGCTGCCGCGGATCGCCGAGATCAGCATCATGGGCGGCGCGATGGGGGAGGGGAACCTCACCGCCTCCGCCGAGTTCAACATCTGGGCCGACCCGGAGGCGGCCGCGATCGTGTTCGACTGCGGACGGCCGGTGGCGCTAGTGCCGCTGGAGGTCACCCACGCGGCGCTCTTCCGGAATGTGGACATCCCGCGCCTCGAGGCGCTTGGCACGCAGGTCGGCCGGGTGTTCGCGGACCTGCTCCGCTTCTTCGCGATCTTCCACCGCGAGCGCTACGGCTGGGACGGCTCGCCGATCCACGATGCTGTCGCCGTGGCGCGGCTCGTCGTGCCCGGCCTCGTCACCGAGGTGCGGTACCGGGTGGACGTGGAGACGGAGAGCGAGCTGACGCGCGGACGGACCGTGATGGACATCCACGGCCTGCGCGGCCTGCCGCCGAACGTGACCGTCGGGACGGAGATCGACCGACCGCGCTTCATCGACCTGCTCGTGGACGCGATCGCGCGCTTCCCGTGACGGTCATGCAGGCGGGCGAGCCGTCCGCCCGAAGCCGGCCCTCTCGGCCGCTCACCCCGCGGGCGTGAGCCAGACCGGGTACTCGCGGACGTCGGCGGGCGTCCCGTCCTTCGCCGAGGGGTCGAAGACCCGCAGCGTGCCCCACTGCGCCGTCGTGACGCTGTAGGCGACTGTCACGTCGAACGTGCCCCAGCAACCGGTCCCGCAGGTCGCCTGCACCGGCGTGTCGGCGAGGACGCGGCGCCCGCCATCCAGGACCTGGAGTCGGAACTGCGCCTCGAAGACGTTCGCCAGGCCGGTCACGCGTCCTGGCGATGGGAACGCGTCGCCCCATGCCGGGCTGTCCACGAAGATCTGCGGGAGGCTGGAGGTGCTGTCGGTCCGGCCCAGGCCGGCGCCAACCATCACGCCCTCGCCCCCGATGCTCTCGACGGGCTGCCCGTCCAGCCGGAGCCGGATCGTGTCCACGGTCGGGAACTGGGTGACCGTGTAGACCAGCTGGGCGAGCCGCCCGAGCATCGATGCACTCCCGCCGCCGGACTCGAAGGTCCCGGTCAGGTCGACCGTGGCCACGCGGCTGTCGATGGTGACTCCCAGCAGCTGCGTGCCGGCCGGGATCATCGTCACGAGGCCGTGCTCGGCGGGCACCGGTCCGACCAGCAGCTCGCGGACGGCCGTGGTCGCCACGGCACGTGTGGCCGTCACGGTCCGGATGACCGGGACGAGGTGGGCGTCGCCACCCGCGAGATCAGGCTGGAAGAGGTAGACGCGGACCGTCGTGGTCGGTGCCGAAGACGTCGATGGCGTCGAGATGGGACCGGCCGACGCGACGGGTGACGTCCCTGGCGAGGCGTTCGGCAGCTCCACGATGACGCGATCCGCTGCCGGCGTCGGGACGGGACCCGCCACGCCGACGGACCCGCTGCAGGCGGCAACGAGACCGGCGATCGCGGTGATCAGCGTGGCGCGATGCACGAGCCGTGCATGGCCGCGGCGAGCAGGGGAGAGGATCCTCATCGTGGTTGGCTCCGTGTGGGCTCCGGACCTCGCTCACGATCCTGCCCGCCGGTCACCGTCGGATCGCCGTCAAGTAACGATCCGGTCACGGGCAGCCGCAGCTCGAAGAGCAGGCCGCCGCCCGGGTTGGCGTCCACTCGGAGCGAGCCGCCGAGGAGCTCGGCGTGCTCGCGGGCGATCGCAAGCCCCAGCCCGCTGCCGCCCGGTCGCGCCGGGTCGGCCTTGGCGAAGCGCTCGAAGAGCCGCTCCAGGTCCGAGCCCGCGGCACCGCTGCCCGGCCCGCGATCCGCGACCGTGACCGTCACCGCGCCCGGGCGTCGGGCGATCGAGACCGCGACCGGCGCGCCCGGCGCATGGAGACGTGCGTTGTCCAGCAGGTTGCCGACAATCCTGTCGACTCTTCGCGGGTCTGTCTCGATCACGACCGGCTCGTCCGGGAGCACGAGCTCTGCCGCCGGCAGGCGGGCCGCGACGAGCGCCCGGAGCCGCTGCCCGAGGTCGACGGGTTCGGTCGCCACCTGCTCGGCGTTCGCATCGAAGCGCGACACTTCCATCAGGTCGTCGACCAGGGAGCGCAGGCGGGCCACGTCCGCCACGAGCAGCTCGCCCGCGCGGCGCGCGTCGGGCGGCAGCGTTCCCAGCTCGACGCGGAGAAGCGACGCCTCCGCGACGAGTCCTGTCAGCGGCGTCCGCAGCTCGTGGGCGACGTCCGCCACGAAGCGCCGGTTGCGGGATTCCGCCGCCCGGAGCCGCTCGATCGTCGCCTCGAGCGTGTCGGCCATCCGGTTGAACTCGGCTGCCCACGTGCCGAACTCATCGCGCGACGTCGCCGTGACCCGTGCGTCCAGCTGCCCGTCGGCGATCCGGGCGGCGGCGCGGCTCGCCGCGTCGATCGGGCGAAGGATCCCACGCGCGACGGCCCGGGCAGTCGCGAGCGCCACGCCGATCAAGAGGAGCGAGCCGACGAGCAGCGCGATCCGGAGCTGGGCCACGGCCCGGTCGATGTCGCTCGCGTCGTGGACGAAGTAGAACGCCGGCGCACCGGCCGCCGGCCGGCCCGCCAGGACAAGGACCGATCGTCCGGCGACGGACGTCCACGCATATCCGATCTCGCCGCGGTCAACGATCGCCCGCAGCTCGGGCGGGAGACCGGCGAGCGCGCCCACCAGGTCGAACGAGGACACGACCGGGTCGCCATCGCCGAGGTCGACGATCGTCTCGACGTCCGTTCGAAGCCGGAACGTGTCGAGCAGCCCGGATGCCGTCAGCGACGCGCGGTCGATGCCGGCCGGCAGCGCCGTCGGGATCAGGACCCCCAGGTCGTAGTCCGCCTGGCGCAGCGCGTCCGCCCGGAGTCGATCCCGCAGGGATGCATCGACGACGGTGGACGCGCCGGCGCCCAGCACGCCTGCCGTGAGCGCCACGAGCGCGACGACGACGATGGCAACGCGGGCACGGATGCCGACGGCTCGTCGCCCTCCGGCGCCGGTCCCCGCCATGTCAGCCGCCCGCCCGGTACCCGACGCCCCGAATCGTGAGGATGAGCGTCGGCGATGCCGGCTCCGGTTCGATCTTCGCCCGGAGGCGCCCCACCGCGACGTCGACGAGCCGCGAATCACCCAGGAAGTCGTAGGCCCAGATCCGCTCGAGAAGCACCTCGCGCGTGAAGACCTGGCCGGGCCGCCGCGCCAGCTCGACCAGCACGTCGAACTCGGTCCGGGTGAGCGGGATCGGGGTGCCGTCGCGGGTCACCGTCCGGGCCCCGACGTCGATCGCGAGCGGACCCAGCCGGAGGTGGTCCGCCTCGTCCGGCCCGCCGCGTCCGCGCCGGAGCGCCGCCCGGACGCGCGCGATGAGCTCGGGCAGCTCGAACGGCTTGCGGACGTAGTCGTCGGCCCCCGCTTCGAGGCCGACCACGATGTCGAGCGTGTCGCCGCGGGCCGTCAGCATGATGATCGGGACCGTCGATCCGTGGCGGATCTCGCGCGCCACGTCCAGGCCGTCGAGGCCCGGAAGCATGACGTCGAGGAGGACGAGGTCTGGCCGCTCCGCGCGGAATCGGGCCAACCCATCGGGTCCGTCGGCCGCGGTGGCGACCGTGAAGCCGGCCCCGCGGAGGCCGAGCGCGACGATCTCGCGGATCGACGCGTCGTCCTCGACCAGCAGGATGCGGGCATCCACCGTCAGCCGCCGTCGTGAAGCTCGTCGAGGCGGGCGTCGGAGATCCCGAGGTGGTGGGCCAGCTCGTGGCGAAGCGTCTCCTCCACGCCGTGGACCAGCGCCTCGGGGCCGCGCCAGCGGCGCTCCAGCGGCCCGCGATAGAGCGTGATGAGGCTGGGGATCGGGGCGTTGTCGGCGCCGAAGGCCGTCCGCGGCACCCCGCGATAGAGGCCGTAGAGCCCGGAGGCGCCGACCGTCGCAAGCTCGTCGGGGGTCGCCTCGTCGGCGACCACGATCGCGACCGTGGCGAGCTGGGCGCGGTACTGGCCGGGGAGTCGCGCGATCGCTGCCTCGAGCGCCGCGTCGAACGCGTCAGCCGCCGGATCAGGGATCGCGGGCCAGCCGTCCGGGAGGTCGTCCACGAACGAAGGGTACTGCGCCCGCGGCTCCGATCCCGGATGGTCGGCGCGGAGTCGCGCCGGGGAGCGCGGTCAGGGCGGCCCGTCCCGGGCCGGGCGAGGGTCAGCCGAAGGAGAATGAAGACTCGCGGTCGCCCCGCCCGCCGGCCTCGAGGATCGCGTTGATGACCTCCACCGGGAGGCTGGTGCGGCGAGCGACGTACGCGGCGATCCTCCTGGCATCGCAGCCACACCTCGCGAGGGTCCTCCGGTCCAGGCGTGGCCAGATCAGCAGCGCACGCTGGGTGAAGGCGCAGGTCTCCGCCGCCGGGCGCCGGCCCGGGGCTTTCGCGGGAGTGGTCATCGCGCAGATCCTCTCCCCCGGCGATGCCGAGCCGTGCCAGGCTGGCTGGGGCCAGCCGGTGAATCGACGTGAGTCGCCGACGACGAGACGCTGTCGCCGGGACCCAGGGGACGGGCGCCGGGAGCCCAGCCTACGCCGCTCGGCGTCCCCGGTACAGGCGGCGAATGCTTGCGGCACGGTAAAGAATGCTTTGCCGGGAGGTTGCGCGGCGCCGGTCGGCGCCGCGCAGCGGACAACCAGGGCGCCGACGCCGCCTGCTATTGTCTCGCGATCGGCCGCGTCCCGACCTGGCGCCTGAATGGCCCTGGGAGCTGATGATCAACAGCCTCGACGAGCGTTGAGCCCTCCGACGGTGCGCGCGCGTCCGCTCCGCCACCTCGGCCTGCAGCGCCGGATCATGTTCTACGTCACCATCGGCCTGACGGCGATGTTCGGTGTGCTCGCCTTCCTTGGCCTTGGCGCGATCGACCAGGCGACGCAGCTGCTCTACAGCGAACGGCTTTCCGCGGCCCGAACGACGGCGAGCATCCTGGAGCGCGACTTCCAGGCGACTGCGATCGAGGCTCGGCAGTACGTCGAGGAACGTCAGCAGTCGGCGGCCGCCGGGGGCGGGTCCGCCGACGGACTGGCTGGGCTGCTGCTCGCCAACCTCGCGCAGCGTGCGACATCGCCGTTCTTCACGGTCAGCGGGGTGTGGGTGCTGGACACCGAGGGCAGGCCCCTCGGGACGGCAGGCAGCCCCGGCGCCGCCCTGCCGCGCCAGGTCAGGGGCGACGGCGCGATGGTGAGCGTGCCGACCTCCGACACGACCGTGCTGCAGGCGTTGGGCCCGGTCGCCGGAGCAACGCCGCTCGCCGCGATCGAGGTTCGGGCAGCGGGTCCGGCAGGCTCGCCCGGCACGATCCTGGTCGTCCATACCGTCGGCGTTGACGGCACCGCGCCGTATGTCGCGGGGGCGGTCGGCCCGGAGCTGGCTGACGACCAGGCGGGACCGGCGCCGGGCAGCCCGTCGGATGAGTACCACCTCGAGGTCATCGACCCGGACGGAATCACCGTGCTGGGGATCGGTGGTGACGAGCGCCCCGGCCAGCCGAGCCAGCATCTCCCGGCCATCCGCGACCTCATCCGCACCCATGCGTCGGCCGCCCTCCTCGAGCAGCCGGGCCCCGCCGACTCGTTCGCGCCGCACGTCATGGCGGTCGTGCCCATCGCCTCGACGCCGCTCTACCTGATCCTCGAGCAACCGGTCGATGCGGCCCTCGCCCTCCAGTCGCAGCTCCGCGATCGTCTCCTCGTGGCAATCGTCGTCGGGTTCGCCGCGACCCTCGCGGTCGCCTGGGTCACCACCCGACGCGTCGTCAAGCCGACCGTGCAGCTGACCACCGTCGCCGGGCGGATGGCGCATGGCGATCTGGCCAGCCCGATCGAGATCCGTGCCCGGGACGAGATCGGCGAGCTGGCCGAGAGCCTCGACCTCATGCGCCAGCACCTGCTGGCGGCGCGGGCGGCCGACGAGGCTGCCAACCAGGCGCTGGAGTCGCGCGTGGCTGAGAGGACGGCGAGGCTCGGCGAGGTCCTCCGCAAGACGATCTCCGCCCAGGAGGAGGAGCGCCATCGCCTGGCCCGGGAGCTCCACGATGAGACTGCCCAGACCTTGGCGGCCCTCTCGATCATGCTCGATCGGGCCCGCGACAGCCTCGATGATCGGTCGTCGCAGGCGGCCGCCCACGTCCGCGAGGCAAAGGCGGTCGCGACCCGGCTCCTCGACGAGACCCGCCGCCTGATCCTCGGACTCCGACCGCTGGTCCTCGACGACATGGGCCTGGTCCCGGCGGTCCGCTGGCAGTGCGAGACGACGCTCGGCGACCGTGAACTCGAGGTGACCATCGACGATCGCCTCGGGGCAACGAGGCTGCCGAGCCACGTGGAGGTCGCCCTGTTCCGGATCATCCAGGAGGCCGTGACCAACGTTGCCCGCCACGCGGACGCCAGGCACGTCGCGATCACGCTCTCGCGAGATGACGACATGGTGACCGTGGTCGTCGCCGACGACGGCAGGGGCTTCGAGGCGCGGCGAGCTGCCGGGATCTCGGGACGCTTCGACAGCATCGGCCTCTCGGGAATGGCGGAGCGCGTCACGCTCCTTGATGGCAGCATGCAGGTCCGGTCGGCTCCGGGAGCCGGAACGACGATCGAGGTGACGGTCCCAGTGAGCGAGGTCTCAGCGTGACGGAATCGATCAGGGTTCTCGTGGTCGACGACCACACGCTCTTTCGCCAGGGGATCGTGGCTCTGTTGGACAGCCAGCCCGACATCATGGTGGTGGGTCAGGCGAGCGAGGCCCAGGGGGCGATGGCGGCCACGCTCCGCCTGCTGCCGGACGTCCTTCTCATGGATGTCACGATGCCGGGCATCAACGGGCTCGACGCCGCCGGCGAGATCAAGAGCCGGTGCCCGGGCGTACAGGTCCTGATCCTGACGATCCACGATCGAGAGGATTACCTGTATCGGGCACT
>Ga0208080_1000495_pt1 | contig 19691 bp, 14 predicted proteins | sample NGESurdeep092012_3_FD_184476 | JGI IMG/M metagenome (GOLD analysis project Ga0208080, IMG submission 184476) | Arctic peat soil microbial communities from Barrow, Alaska - NGEE Surface sample 210-3 deep-092012 (SPAdes) | ecosystem: Environmental > Terrestrial > Soil > Wetlands > Peat ...
TGTCGCCGGGCGTCCGCGGGATGCTGCCCTCGGCGGAGTCCACGCCCCCGGCCTCATCCGCGGTGATCACCATGATCGCCGGCATCGGCATGGTGTGCACCTCGAGCTTGCGCCGCTGGGCGTCCGTGGCCGTCTGCAGGCGCCGCAGGTTGTCCTGCAGGAGGTCGTAGCGCCAGTCATCCTTGTCTTCGGTGATCGCGGCCAGCACGACGCCGGGTCTCACGAAGCAGGCGACGTCGTCGACGTGGCCGTTGGTCTCTTCGGGGTCGATGCCCTTGGTCAGCCAGACGACCTTGTCCACGTTCAGGTAGTCGCGGAGGTTCTGCTCGATCTCCTCGCGGCGGAGCTGCGGGTTGCGACCGGGGGAGAGCAGGCACTCCTCCGTCGTGACCACGGTGCCTTCTCCGTCGACGTGGATCGAGCCGCCCTCCATGACCAGGTGCGCCTTGTAGCGGTCGACGCGCTGGAGCTCGGCGATCTTCAGCGGGACCATCTGGTCCTTGTCCCAGGGGAAGTAGAGGCCGTCGTAGAGGCCGCCCCAGGCGTTGAAGTCCCAGTCGACCAGGCGCACGTCGCCCTTGTCGTTGACGACGAAGGTGGGACCGCAGTCGCGCATCCAGGCGTCGTTGCTGGAGATCTCGACGACGCGCACGTGCGCCGGCAGCAGGTTGCGGGCGTTCTCGTACTGGTCGTTGTTCACGCCTACCGTCACCGGCTCGAACTGCGAGATGGCGGTCGCCACCTGGACCCACGCGCGCTGCGCCGGCTTGGCGCCCAGGCGCCAGTTGTCGGGGCGCTGCGGCCAGAGCATCCAGAGCTGCGCGTGCGGCTCGAACTCGCCGGGCATGCGGAAGCCGTCGGCGCGGGGGGTGCTTTCGATGGTGGTGCTCATGCTATTTCGCCGGCGCCTTCTTGGAGTCGGCCTTCTTGGCGTGCGTCTTGCCGGCGGACTTCTTCGCGGCATGGCCTGCCGGGCGCTCCAGCTTCTTCCCCGTGCCCGCCTCCGGCACGATCCGCGTCCCGGCCTCACCGGCCATCGCCTGCACCACTTCCGTGAGGCTGCCGATGACGGCCGTGCCGCCGGCCTCAACGAAGCGCATGCAGGCCGCCACCTTAGGACCCATCGAGCCCGCCTTGAAGTGGCCCTCGGCGGCGTAGGCCTGCATCTCGGCGAGGGTCACGGTGGCGAGCGCCTGCTGCTCGGGGGTCTTGTAGTGGATGTAGGCTTGGGGCACGTCGGTGAGGATGAGAAGCTCGTCGGCGGCCACCTCTTTCGCGAGGAGGGCGGCAGCGAGGTCCTTGTCGATGACCGCGTCGATGCCCGAGAGGGCGCCGCCCTTGCCGCGCACCACGGGGATGCCGCCGCCGCCCGAGCAGATCACGCAGATGCCGTCGCGGACCATGTCGACGATCGCCTCGCGGGGCACGATCTCGACGGGCTCGGGGCTGGGCACCACGCGGCGCCAGCCCCTGCCGGCGTCCTCGCGCATGGCGAGGCCCTCCTCGAGCATCATCTTCTTCGCCTCGGCCTCCGAGTAGAAGGGGCCGACGGGCTTGCTCGGGTTGGCGAAGGCCTTGTCGTTGGCGCTCACGGCGACCTGCGTGAGCACCGTGACGACGGGCACCTCGAGGCGCCGCATGCGCAGGTGGTTCTGCAGGGTCTGCTCGAGCATGTAGCCGATCTGGCCCTGGCTCTCGGCGCCGCAGACGTCCATGGGCATCGGCGCCACGGTCTTGGCGGCGAGCGCGTTCTGGATGAGGAGGTTGCCGACCTGGGGGCCGTTGCCGTGGGTGAGCACGACGCGCCAGCCGCCCTCGAGAAGCTCGGCGATGCGGCGCATGGCGCCGTCGACGTTGAAGAGCTGCTCCTCGAAGGTGCCCACCTGCCCGGGTTGCAGGATGGCGTTGCCGCCGAGGGCGACGACCACGGTCTTGCGGGTCTTCTTGCGGGTCTCTGCCATCAGTTTCCTCACGCGCTGTCGTTCGGAGTGGCCACCGTGGTCCCTTCCGCTTACGTTGCGATGCCTAGGCGAGCAGGGCCTTGCCGATGGGCTGCAGGTCGGGGTCGGAGGGCAGCTCGTCGATGCCGATCAGTGCCAGCATGAGGGCCTTCTGGAAGTGCATGCGGTTCTGCGCCTGCGGGAAGATGATCGAGGCGTCGCTGTCGGCGACCTCGTCGGTGACCTCCTCGCCGCGCATGGCCGGCAGGCAGTGCATGAACCTGGCGCCGGGCTTCGTGTGGCTCCAGAGCTCCCTGTTGACCTGGAAGGGCTGGAAAGCGGCGATGCGATCCTCGTACTCGTCCTCCTGGCCGGTCCACCACCAGCAGTCGGTGTAGATGAAGTCGGCGCCGGCGATGGCCTCCAGGGGGTCGTTCGTCAGCAGGAACGAGGCGCCGCTCTCGGCGGCGAACCCGGCGGCCAGCTCGGCCAGCTCCGGGGCCATCTCGTAGCCCGCGGCGTTGCCGATGCGCACGTTGAGACCCAGCTTGGTGAGCGTGGTCGAGAGGGAGTTGCAGGGGTGGGCGGCGTCACCGACGTAGGCGAACGTGACGCCGGCCAGCGTGCCGGCGTGCTCGAGGACCGTCAGCGCGTCGCTCATGCTCTGGCAGGGATGCCGATCGTGGTCCATGCCGTTGATCACCGGGACCGTCGACCATTCCGCGAGCTCGTTGACGGTCTCGTTCTTCTTGGAGCGGATCTCGATGGCGGAGTTGTACTGCGACAACGTGCGCGCCGTGTCGGCGATGCTCTCGCGGCCGGGCAGGTGGATCTCGCCGGGACGCAGGTACAGGGCGTTGCCGCCGAGCTCCGCAAAGCCGTTCTCGAAACTGACACGCGTGCGCGTGGAAGCTGCTTCGAAGATCATCGCCAGGTGCTGGCCGGGCAGGAACGGCGTGAGCGGGCGCTTCTTCCACAACGCCTTGAGGTTCACGGCGAGCCTGAGCAGGTCCTTAAGCTCCTCGCGGGTGTAGTCGAAGTCGGTGAGAAAGTGGCGGCCGCGGTACTTCTTGAGGGCGGGGAGCGTGGTGCCCAACGTGGTACCTCCTGCCGGGCGACGGGCGTTTGTACGGTGCGGCGCCGTCGGGAGAGACGCGGCGCCGGCTTTAGCGGCGCGAGCGCCGCTGCCTGCCGGCGGTGTTTGTCTGTCCGGACGGACAAATGTATACTAGCAACCACGACGCACGATGACAAGCCTCCGCCAACGACAGGTGGGACGGGTGTGAAGTGAACGCGATGGACGAGAAGCGCATGAGCCTGGCCCGCGGCGAGGGGCTCCCCGAGCCACTCCTTCTCGAGGACCCCATGGAGGCGCTGGCGCCGACGGCGCAGCGCCTGCTGGCCGCCGCCCAGCGTCTGCTGACGAGCGGCGGCTTCGAGGCGTTGAAGCTGTCGGCCATCGCTCGCGCGGCCGGCGAGTCGAAGGCCAGCATCGGCTACCACTTCGGCAACAAGGCCGGTCTCGTCACGGCGCTCGTCGACTCGTTCGCCCACGACGCCAACCGCGGCCTCATCGAGGACACGGGCGAGCTGCCCAAGGGGGAGGAGCGCATCCATGCGCTCATCGACGGCGAGACGCGCATCGCCGCGGACGCCGAGTCGTACCAGTCGTTCTTCGAGGTGTTGCCTCACGCGTTGCGCGATGGGGACTTGCGCGAGCGCGTCGCGGCGCTCTACGACGGGTACCGCGAAACCGTGCTGCGCTGCCTGGACGCGTCCGACCCGGCCGCGAAGGAGCAGTTGCGGCCCTTCGCCATGCTCATGATCGCCGTCGTCGACGGCCTCGCGATCCAGCACGTCCTCGACCCCGACGTCGCCGACGTCGCCGCCGCTACCGATCTCTGGGAGCGTCTCGTGCGGCCGTATCTCACTGAGGCCGGATCTCTCGATCAAGGCTGACGCGACCGGCGGCGTGACCGCGGGGCCCGTCCGGAGGTATCCTAGACACCATGGACGCGGCCATCATCTGGGACGAGGCCTACGCCGGGCACGAGACCGGCGCCCATCCCGAGGGCGTCGATCGCATCGCCGCCGTGGTCGACTATCTGCGCACCACCGACCTGTGGCCGCGCCTCACCGTGGTCAAGCCCGAGCCGGCCACCGAAGACGACGTGCTGCTCGTGCACACGCGTCCGCACCTTGACACCGTCAAGAGGGCCGCCGCGGGCGGTGGCAGCTGGCTCGACCCCGACACGTACGTCTCGCCGCGCAGCTACGAGATCGCGCTGCTGTCGGCGGGCGGCGCCATCGCGGCGACCAGGCTGTGGAGCAGGGGCCTCGTGCCCTTCGCGCTGATCCGCCCGCCTGGCCATCACGCCACGCCCGATCGCGCCATGGGCTTCTGCCTCTTCGACAACATCGCCATCGCCGCGGCGCGGCTTCTCACCGAAGGCTACGAGCGCGTCGCCATCATCGACTGGGACGTGCATCACGGCAACGGCACGCAGGCCGCGTTCTACGACGAACCGAGGGTCCTGTTCGTGAGCCTGCACCAATGGCCGCACTATCCCGGCAGCGGCTTCTTCGACGAGTGCGGCGAGGGCGACGCCCTGGGCCGCACCGTGAACCTGCCGCTGCCGTCGGGCTCCACCGACGCCGACTACGCGCACGCGTTCGAGGCCGTGGTCGAGCCCGTCGTCAGGCAGTTCGCGCCGCAGGCGATCCTCGTTTCGGCCGGGGAGGACGTCCACCGCGACGACCCGCTGGGGAGCATGCTCGTCACGGAGGCGGGCTTCGCGGGCATGGCGTTGCGCTGTGTCCGCCTCGCGCGCGAGCTCTGCGAGGACCGCCTCGCCTTCGTCCTCGAGGGTGGCTACGACCGCGACGCGACGGCGCGCGCCGTCGAGGCCATCCTGCGCGCCGTCGCCGACGAGACGGCGCCGGCGCTAGCTGCAAAGGGCACGGAGCGGGGGGCCGCCGCTATCGCGCATGCGCGCGAGACCCAGGCGGCGTACTGGGACCTGTAGCGCCTGCCCGCCGGGTCTGGCCTACCCGGCTTCCGCGATGTGCGCCAGCTCGTCGATGTGGTCCTCGATGGACTCCATGAGCGTCACGTTCTCGGTGAGGTACACCATGTACTCGTCGACGTCGGGATCGGCGTCGGCGTAGTAGTACGTGACGTCCCAGTTCAGGACGAAGAGGTTGGCGTTGGCGATCATCCGCGGCAGCACGGCGAGCTCGCGCGCGCTCATGGGTCCCGGGTCCGCCCAGCGCGCCGCCTCGTCCTGGTAGGCGCGCACGAAGACGGCGGCTTTGTCGCGCCGCAGCTCCCCCTTGTCCGGCTCTTCCCAGGAGCTGCAGAAGTACACGACCGCGAGGGCCACGTCGAAGACCCGGTAGTCGAGCTTCGACCAGTCGAAGTCGAACAGCCCGGCGACCTGCTCGTCGACCCACTTCTGGTTGCCCGGGTGGTAGTCACAGTGCACCGGCGTGACCGGGAGGCCACCGAGCTGGGACTCCACCTCGACGCCTTTGGCGATGACGTCCAGAATGGCCGGGAGCTTGCCGAGGAAGTGGTCGTCGAACGCCGTGCCGTCAGCCTGCGCTGCGCACTCCTTGAACGTGTCGGCGAGGGACGGCACGAATTCCATGATCGGCGGCTGTTCGCGGGCGAGGTCGCCGGGGTCGAAAGCGACCGCGCTGTGGTGGAACTGGGCGAGGACCCTTGCGGCGCTGTCGTACTCCTTGTCCGTCAGGCGGTTCTTGACCCAGGTGTACTTGTCCTCGCCTTCGAGGAGCCGGAAGACGCCGAAGAAGACGGTGACCGGCGCGCCGTGGACGACCTCCTCGCGCGTCACGAAGGTCCCCCCGTCCCGGTTGGGGAAGACGGTGGACGCGAGGTCGAAGCCGTGGTCGGCGAGATGGGTGAGGAGCGCGTGCTCGAAACGTACCTCGCGCTCCGTGATCGCCCGGTTGTACTTGCGTACGAAGTACGTGTGCTCCCCGGACTCAGTGCGCGTCCAGACGGCGAAGCTCGCGTTGACGTAGCCTCCGAAGATGCGCTCGGCGCGCACCACGCGGCCGAGGTCGTAGTCGTCGTCCACGATCTCCTCGATCTGCCTCGTCAGCGCCGCCCACGCCGCATCGTCCACGGCGGCGGAGCCTTCGGTGGCCGCTTCGTCGGTCGGCTCGCCCAGGTCGTTGGCCTTGTCTGCGTCCATGGCGCTCCCGCCTCGTGTGTGCGATTGCGTGCGTCTTGGCGCGGGTCGCAGCCTTGGCGCTGCGCCCTATACGACGATGCAGCGTGGGCCGAGCCGCCGGATGTCGTCACGCACGTCGTCGTCGACGCCGTCATCGACGATGACGGCGTCGACCTTGTCGAGTGTGCAGATCACGACGTCGCCGACGACGCCGAACTTGCTGCTGTCGGCGAGCACGACCACCTCACCGCGGGTCTGGCGGATCATGGCGCGCTCCACGCCGGCCAGGCCGAGGCTCGGTGTGGTGACGCCCTCATCGAGGCTGAGACCGTCGGCGCCCAGGATGAAACGGGAGGCGTGGAAGTTGCCGACGACCTCCATGGGCACCGCGCCCTCGAGCGTGTTGGAGCGTGGGCGGTACGAGCCGCCCAGCAGGACCACGTCGAGTGTCGTCCTCTGCGCCGAGGACACGGCGCCGACGTTGTGCGTCACGATGCGCGCGTTTATCTGCGGGTCGACGTGGCTGAGGACCTGGGCGGCGGTGGTGCCCGAGCTGAGGAAGACGGTCTCGCCCGGCTTGATCATGGCCGCCGCCGCCTGGGCGATGCGGCGCTTCTCCTCGGAGTGGGCGCGGATATTGGCGTCGTAGAGCGGCTCTTCGACCATGTGCCGCTTGAGCATGGCGCCGCCGTGCGTGCGCGACAGGACTCCCTCCTGCTCCAGGCGCTCGAGGTCGCGGCGGATGGTCATCTCGGAGACACCCAGGTCGTCGCTGAGCAGGGACGCACGGACGGCGCGCCGCTCCTGGAGGAGCTCGACGATGCGCGCGCGGCGTTCGGCGGGGATCATCTCACGGACTTCAGACGTTTCCTCTGATGGCATGGGCCCCCAAGCTCTCGCGGCTCGCTGTTCGGCAAGACCGAACAGAGTCGCACACATCATAGGCTCGGGTCGCGGCCTGTCAAGCAAAGGCGTCTGGGATGGCCCGCCGCGACGCACTCGGCGACGACGATCGCTGCCGGCCGAGTGCATCAACGTCGCCCGCGATGGCACAGATCCGACCATCGCGGTGCGCCGCCGCGGCAGCCAGACGCCGGAACGCCGGGCCCCTGGGCCCGGCGTTCCGGCTGTGCGTCTGCGTGATCTAGAGCGTCACTCCGGCGGCACCTCGAGGAAGGCGTAGGACACGTCGATGCCCTTGCCCTTCTGGTAGGTGCGACCGATCCAGTAAGCGATGAGGCAGGCGATGAAGATGCCGGCCACCACGATGTAGCCCCAATAGGGACTGGCGCCCCTCAGGCCATAGCCGGGGTTCCAGATGAAGGCGACCTCGGCGACGACGCCGAGGACGAAGCCAATCAGGCCGAAGATCGTCACCAGCGGGATGCCGGCCAGCTTGTACTGCGAGCCCGGCGCGGCGTCGTACAGGGCCTTGGCGCGGTACGGCAGCAGGGCCGCGGCCAAGCTGCTGGCCACAAAGACGTAGCCTGCCGCGAAGGTCACGCCGAGCGTGAGGTTGTACCAGTTGGCGTTGTAGTTGTAGCCGAGGCACCACAGGAAGCCCAGGGCGAAGTAGATCCAATGGGCGTTCGCCGGGGAGCGGAAGCGCGGGCTGATCTTGGACAGCCACGTCGGCAGCGTGCGGTCGAGCGACATGCCCACCATGATGCGCGTGACGCCGATGTAGCAGTTGCAAGTGATCTGCAGCGACGCCAGCATGAAGCCGACCGCGACCAGGATGGTGATGATCGGGTTCGGCGAGATGACGATGGCCAGCATGCCCGGGAACGGCAGGACACTGCCGATGCCGCTGCCCTTGGCTCCGTAGTAAGAGGCCGAGACGGCGTTGAAGAAGCCGGTGCCCACGGCCTTCTGCTCGGCCGCCGCGATGATCGCCAGGACGATGCCCACGGCGATCAGCGAGCCGACGATGATGAAGATCTGGTTCTTGAACACGCGGGCGCCCTTGATCTCGCCGCCCTGCTCCACGCTGTAGGTGGCCCACTGCGTGCTGGTCCAGGCGATCGGCGCGGCGAGCAGTGTGGCCCCGAGGGCGAACTTGGGGAACAGGTTGACGCCGGCCTTGGTCACATCCTTCTGGATCCAGTTGTAGTAGTCCGGGTTCTTGTCGACGAAGCCGGAGAAATGGTTCATGGCCACCGCGAACTGGGCCGGCGAGGTGCGCAGGAACTGGGCGATCATGATGACCACGAGGATGCCCGTGCCCGCGAACATGAAGTACTGCAGGCGCACGTAGTTCTTGAAGCCGGTCACCAGCAGGAGCGCCATGGCGGCCATGCCGACGAAGCTCACCACCACGACGCCGGTGTGCGACTGCACCCAGACGGCCCAGCTCACGAGGGTCTGGCTCTCGTAGTGCACCCCCAGGCCCATGAAGAGCGGCGCCAGGCCCAGCGTGGCGAAGAGCCAGCCGGCCAGGGCGAGCCACTGCAGGATCCAGATCACGAACCCGCTCATCACGATCGGGAAGCCGATGGATCCCCCGAGCACGCGGCTTTGGAACACGTAGTCGCCGCCGCTGCGGGGCATCGCCGTCGCCATCCAGCAGTAGGCGAGGGCTATGGGTAGTTCGAGTAGCGTGGCGAACATGCAGGCCATCCACACCGAGACGCCCGGGAACGCCTGCGGCGCCCACACGAAGGTCCACGGGAAGATGACGCCCATGGTGAGGAAGTTGTACATGAACGCCGACCAGGGCGACATCACCCTGGAGAGTCCCGAGGCCTTGCGGCTGAAGACCTCAGGTTTTGCTGCTGCTGTTGCCATCTCTACCCCCCGTGTCACGTAGCGAAATGGACCACACACATACGCACCGCCGGCAAGCGGTCGACGTCACCCCGACGTCATCTGATAGCCGGCGACCTTGCCCGGCTGAAGGTTCACGATGCACCCTCTCAGGATGCCTTCGCCGTACTCGCTGCCGGGGTTGATCACCGTCGTCCTTCCGACTTTGACCAGGCCCCGCGACTCGTGGATGTGCCCTGTGAGCATGAGCATAGGTTGGTACTTCTCCACGACCTTGCGCACCGCCGTGCTGCCGGCCGGCGCGGACTGCGCCACCCCGGCGACCACGACCGGCGTGGGCGGATCGGTGGACCAGTCCAGCTTGGGGCAGTCGTCCAGGGTGGAGTCGTAGGGCGGCACGTGAAAGTTGAAGATCGTACTCGTGAAGTCGTCGATGCCCTGCACCGCGTGTTCCAGGTACTCCTCCAGCACCTCCTCCTCGACCTCTCGCGGGGTGTCCCACGGAGTGGGGTTGCTGTATCCGCAGTTGGCCATCGGATACAGGTCGTCCATGAGGACGACCTTGCCCTCACAGTTGACGACGTGGTCGCTCTCGATGTTCTCCAGCACGCTCAGCACGTCCATGGGGTCGTCGTTGCCCCCCGTGACGTACCACTTGACGCTTGAGCCGGCGAGCCGCTCCTCGGCCAGTGCAATCCAGCGCTCCAGGCGCTCGCGGCCGAGCCGGCGGAACAGGGCGTCGATCCCGCCCTGGCTCTCCTGCATGGCGTGAAGCTCGTCTTCTTCGAGGGTCACGTGGTAGAAGCCCAGGGTCTCGATGCGCTCCTTGACCGCCTGCAGCGCCGAGTCGCCCTCGAGGGGCTCTGTGGTTCCCTGCAGCGTGACCCGGTAGTGGTTGTCGTGCTCGTGCACGATCGGCACGAGGTACTTGCCGCTGATGTCGCCGCCCATGATGATGTGGTCGACGTGGTAGAACTTGGCGCCGTTCAGGAACTTGCGGAAGGTCCGCTCGGACCCGTGGATGTCGGTGGCGTAGAACACGCGCGTCTGCTTCGATCCGGCGTCGTCCTTCTTCTTCCAGAATGCCATCGTGCGGTCACCTGTCCTGAGGTCCGTGTGCGGCGAGCCTGCGGCGCCCGCACCTTAGCTACGCTGCGTAGGCTAGTCGATGGTCTTGTACCACTTCAACTTGTCGCCGATCCTGGCGCGGAGCTTCCACTTGGTGCCCTTCGGGTAGTCGTTCATCGCCGTGAGAAGCTCGTCGATGCGCTGCGTGACGACGCTCTTGTCCTCTTCCGTCAGGTCGAGGTGGGGCAGATAGTCGCGCGTCTTCTCGAGGTTCATCGTGGTCGTGCGCCAGAGTCCCCACTCGCCGGCGCAGAGCTCGGCGATGCGGCGGGAGTTGATGTGGTTGTCGTCGTCCGTGGCCACGGGGTGCTCGCGCAGCAGCATGATCGTGTCGATGATGTCCTTCTCGTTGATCTTGACGATCTGCATCTTCTCGAGCATGAGCTCGGCCAGAGGGATCGTGAGCTCGTCGACCTCGAGCCGCCCCTTCCAGGGGATGGGGTGGCAGAAGTCGAGCTTGTCCATGAACACGTCGATGTGCAGGTGCGTCTGGGGGTGGTTGAAGATCAGGCGGCCGCCCTCGGCGTGGAAGCTGTTGATCTCCACGTCCTCGTCGTAGCCGATCGCCTTGAAGAGGTCACGGATGGGCTTGGACTGCTTGGCGTAGCCCGCGAAATCGATGTCGGTGTAGACCCGGTTCAGTTTCTCCTGGAAGTAGCCGAACTCGGGGCAGTGCTGGTGAAAGGCGAGCGCGCCGATGGTGCGCAAGACGACGCCGCGCTCCTCTGCGGCCTTCACGACTCTGACGGCTTCGTCCTGAAAGGCCTTGGCCTGCTCGACATCGACCTTGCCGATGCCGATCGCCTCGTCGATAGGCTGCGTCGTCTCGTCGTTCATGTGCTGCTCCCGAATTGCTGGACTCGAAGCGAAGCGAGACTACGGTGCTCCGCGAACGGTCGATAAGTCGATCGCTGGAAGTGGAAGGGCGCAGTGCCTGATGAGGACGGATGCCCACCGCGCGAGGCATCGCGCGGCTCGGGACGAGGCGCCGGGCCGCGGCCCGAAGCCGCTTGAGGCGCGGTACGGCTGCGCCTTGCGCCAGTCACGCGCCGTATCACTTTGTGCTCACAAGTGCCTTCAGCATCTACCCTTCGTCCTGCCGAGGGATGAGCGCAGTGGCGAGAGGCGGCACGTGCCGGGTGTTGGATGATGCCTGCGGGACCGGTCACCGGATCGCGGCGGAATGGGCAACGTGCACGTCTTCCCGTCGAGAAAGCAAACACGCAGTCACTGAAGCGAACAAGTCCGCTCTTCAGACGACCCTCTCGCATACTAGTCGAGCTTCCGTGGCCTGTCTAGGTCTCGCGGACTTCGTTGTTCAGGCAGGCCATATCGGCCGGTCGCGGGGCGCTCAATAAAGCTTCGCCGATTAGTGTGCGGTGCGCCTGCGGCGCCCCCCACGTTAGCCCGCCTGCGATGGCTAATCCCAGCTGCGCAGGCTCAGGTGAACCCCCAGCAGCCTGGACACAAGCCAGACCGCGGCGGCGGCCACCGCCACGGTGAGCATGGCGAAAGGCAAGAAACTCCAGCCGGAGGCATCGAGGAGGGATATCGCGACGAGCACGGCGACGGGTGCGGACAAGACAACGGCGGCCTTCTTCCACGCGGGCGCGGTGTTTCTTCTGTGCATGGGCGCGGTGCTTCTTCTCCTCGTGGTCTTCGACGCCATCGTTGACTCCTCGAAAGCGGTTGGAGCACATCCTAGCACTTAGAGGTCATACTTTCGGAGGGAGGACCTGGGCCCGCCTTCTGGCCAAAGCACTTGGCCATCGAGCAGACTGCCCTCCCAATCGCGGAGCTCCCTCAGCGGCAGGAGATGTTCGGCTGGATCGCGGGCTACCAACGCCGGGGCGCCGCCTGGCGGCGCCCCGGTCCGAGGCAGTCATCGTCGAACGCCTCCTGCGCCCCAGGAGGGATCGGCCGTCCGCGGCCGGACCCTCCCTGCGGGCGAGGAAGCGCGCCGCCTACTCGGCGGCGCGGTCCAGCAGGGCCTTGACCCTCTGGTAGACGTTGTCGGTAGTGAAGCCGAACTCCTCGAACAGGGTCCCGGCCGGCGCCGAGGCGCCGTAGTGGTCGAGGCCGATGACCTCGCCCTCGTCCCCGACCCAGCGCTCCCACCCGAAGGTGACGCCCGCCTCGACCGCCAGACGGCGGCGGCAGGCGGGCGGCAGCACGCTCTCGCGGTAGGCGGCGTCCTGCTGCTCGAAGAGCCGCCAGGACGCCATGTTGACGACCCGCGAGCGCACGCCCTCGGCGACCAGGCGCTCGTGCGCCTCGAGCACCAGCGGGACCTCACTGCCGCTGCCGATGAGGATCACGTCGGGGGCCGCGTCGCCGGCGGCGTCGGCCAGCACGTAGGCGCCGCGGGCGATGCCGCTCGCCGGCGCGTACTTGTCGCGGTCGATGGTCGGCAGGTTCTGGCGCGACAGCACGAGCGCTACGGGGCCGTCGTCGTGCTGCAGGGCGATCTTCCAGGCCTCCGCGGTCTCGTTGGCGTCGGCAGGACGCAGCTCGGTCCAGTTCGGCGTGGCGCGCAGGATGGCGAGGTGCTCGATGGGCTGGTGCGTGGGACCGTCCTCACCGAGACCGATGCTGTCGTGCGTGAGCACGTAGGTCACGGGGAGCCCCATGAACGCAGCCAGGCGCATGGCGGGGCGCATGTAGTCGACGAACACGAAGAACGTGGCCACGTACGGCCGCACGCCGCCGTGCACCGCCAGTCCGCTGCCCATCGCCGCCATCGCGTGCTCGCGCACGCCGAAGTGGAAGTTGCGGCCGGCCGGTGTGGCTGCCTGCTGGTCGGGCGCATCCTTGATCCACGTGTTGTTCGAAGGCTCCAGGTCGCCCGAGCCGCCGATCAGCGTGGGCAGATGCGGCGCCAGGGCGTTGATGGCCTTGCCGGAGGCGGACCGCGTCGCCACGGCGCCGTCGGCAGGGTCGAACACCGGCAGGTCGGCGTCCCAGCCGCTGGGGAGCTCGCGGCTCCAGGCGGTCTCCCACTGCGCGGCGCGTGCGGGGTCGGCCGCGCTCCAGGCGGCGTGGCGCTCGCGCCACGCCACATGCGCGGCCGCTCCACGCGCCGCTGCCTCCTCGTAGAACGACTTCACGTCGTCGGGCACGAAGAACGTGGGCTCGAGCGGCCAGCCGAGGTTCTCCTTGGTCAGCTTGACCTCATCGTCGCCGAGCGGCGCGCCGTGCGCCCCCGCCGTATCCTGCTTGTGCGGCGAGCCGAAACCGATGTGCGTGCGCAAGGCGATCAGCGACGGCCGTCCGCACTCCGCCTTGGCCGCGCTGATGGCCGCGTCGATCGCGTCGACGTCGTTGCCGTCGGCGACTCGTTGCACGTGCCATTCGTAGGCGGCGAAGCGTGCACAGACGTCTTCGGTGAAGGCGAGGTCGGTGGGGCCGTCGATGGTGATGTGGTTGTCGTCGTAGAGGACGATGAGCTTGCCGAGCTTCTGGTGACCGGCGAATGAGGCGGCCTCGCTGCTGATGCCCTCCATCATGTCGCCGTCGCCGGCGAGGACGTAGGTGAAGTGGTCCATCACGCTCGACGCGTCGCCGTTGAACGTCGCCCCGAGGAAGCGCTCGGCGACGGCCATGCCGACGGCGTTGGCGAAGCCCTGGCCGAGGGGACCCGTGGTCGTCTCGACGCCCGCGGTGTGCCCGTACTCGGGATGACCGGGCGTCTTGCTGCCCCACTGGCGGAAGGCGCGCAGGTCGTCGAGGCTGAGGTCGTAGCCGGTCAGATGCAGGAGGGAATAGAGCAGCATGCTGGCGTGGCCGGCGGAGAGCACGAAGCGGTCGCGGTCAGGCCACGCTGGGTCGGCCGGGTCGAAACGCAGATGGCGCGTGAACAGCGTGTACGCCGCGGCTGCGGCGCCCATGGGCATGCCCGGGTGACCGGACTTGGCCTTCTGCACGCCGTCGACGGCGAGAAAGCGGATGGTGTCGATGCAGCGCTCTTCGAGAGTCTGTGCGCTCGCCACTGGGCTCACCTGGATCCTTTCGTTCTAGTCCGTCCGTCCCGCTCGGGAGCGGAAGCCCGTCAGCCTCCGCCCTCCGGTGAAGACGGGGGGCGGAGGCTGCAGACGGGCGAAGGGTGTGCGCCGAGACGCCTACATGTTGCCGAAGTAGTCCCTCACGAACTTCACGAAGCGTTCGCTCTCCTCGGGCGTGCCCGGTGTGACGCGGAAGTAGCCGTCCTTGCCGTTGATGGGCTTGATGGACTTCAGGAAGAGCTTCTGCATGTCCATGCCCGCCTGCACGATCTCGCCGGTCGTCTTGCCCGTCACCGAGGCGTCCACGAGCATGTAGTTGCCGTGGGGCGGGAACGGCTTGAGGCCGACCGCTTCCAGCTCCTTGACGAACGTGTCCATCCATTCGTTGTTGTACTTGACCTTCTCCTTGACTTCCCCGGTGTCGAGGATGGTCTCGGCGGCCGCCATGGCCATGAGGCTCAGGTTCCAGGGCAGGTACATGAGGTTGAAGGCCTCGACGAGCGTCGGGTCGGCGACGACGTAGCCGAAGCGGACGCCGGCCAGGCCAAATGCCTTCGAGAACGTGTGCGAGAGGAACACGTGCGGGTATGTCTTGACGAGGTCGATCTTGGCCTCGACCTGCGGGTGGTAGTCGAGGTAGGCCTCGTCGATGCACAGCGGGATGCCCAGCTCGCAGAACTTGATCAGGTCCGCGTCGTCGATGAAGATGCCCGTCGGGTTGTTCGGGTTGATGATGAGGATAAGCTTGGTCTTGTCGGTGACGGCGTCGAGCATGCCCTGTACGTCGTACTGCAGGTCCTCTTCGCGCAGGTTGATCTGCACGGTCTTCGCGTTGCAGAGGCCGGCGCGCGAGGGGAACATCTCGAAGGTCGGGTTGGAGCACAGGAACTCGTCGCCCTGATGCAGGAAGATGCGCATCATGGCGTCGATGGTTTCCGACGACCCGTTGGCCAGGGCAATGTTCTCCGCCGCCACGCCGTGGAGCTTGCCCAGCTTCTCACGCAGCCGGTAGGCGCGGTCCGGGTAACGGTTGCCCTTCTTGGCGATGTCGGTGATCGCATCGACGACCGCGTCCGACGGCGGGACGGGGTTCTCGTTCAGCATCATGCGGCCGCACTCGGGCTGCGCCCACGCCTTGTCGAGGATGCCGGTGTTGTACTCGGGAGCGGTGAATACCCAAGGCACGATCTTGTCTTTGATGCCTGCCATGCTCGGTGTCCTTTCGTCAGCAAGGCCCGCCGTCCGCGAGGCAGCTGCCCGCGAACGCGACCATCTCGTTGGTGGCCTTCGAGAAGGCCGCCGCGGTCTTCACCAGCGCCGGATGCGTGTTGTACTCGTCCCGGGTGTAGCCGTCCTCTTCGTAGGCCCGCTCGAAGTACGGGATCCGCATGAGCTTGTCCATGACTTCCTTGGGCGGATCGACGTCGATGCGGCCCTCCTGGAACTTGATGTCCTCGGGATCCGGGAAGTTGATGACCTCGTCGATGAGCGATGGCGGGCAGGTGACGATGACGTCGCCCCCGGCCTTTTCCTCCAGATGCCAGATCCTCGGCTTGCCGTCGACGGTCGGGCCCACGCGCAGCGAGCAGGAGAGCATCTTGCTCTGATAGCCGCCCTCCTTGACCAGGCGATAGGCCTTCTTGAAGATCGCCAGCTCGGCGAGGCGCACATCGCCGTCGGACAGCTCGATGCCCTTCTCCTTGCCGAACTCCCGCAGGCCACCGAGGTCACCGTAGCGGGCCTCCATGTGGGTGATCACCGAGCGCCACTTCGAAAGGTCGACGCCGTTCGCTTTGGCCTTCTCGAGTCCCCTCTTCACGGACTTCGCGCAGTCCATGAGCTGGGGCAGGACGAAGGTGAGCGTGTTGTTCGTGGCGATGCCCCGAGAGGTGAGCTCCTCGATGAGCCCGTAGCCCTCCGCGGTGCCGGGCACCTTGATCATCACATTGGGGTTGATGGTGTGGATGTCGAGGGCCTGCTTGAGCATCGCATCCGCGTCGAAGGGGTTGCGCGGGTCGACCTGGCCGGAGAGGAAACCCTCCTTGTACCCCGACGCCTCAAAGAGGGGGAGGAACATGTCGGAGCCCTGCCTGATGACCTCTTTGTAGAGGAGCCAGAAGAGGCCTTCCGTGTCGAGCCCGTCGTTCTCCTTGAGGATCTGCTCAGCGACCTTCTGCCAGCGTGGCAGGTCGTCCTTGATGGCTGCCAGCGACAGCGGCGGGTTGGTGGTGACGCCGCGGAACAGCTGCCCCGCGGGGTTGTCCGTGTCGTACATGCGCTTGAACTGGCGCTTCAGGTTGTCCTGATCGCCGGCGTCCGCCTTGGCGAGCATCTTCTTGCACCAGTTGCCGAAGATGACCGGGGAGGAGTCCCACCAGATCTCCATGCCCGGACTGACTGCGACAAGGTCTTCCAAGAGATTGCGTTCTTGCATGTCTCCCCCTAGCTGATCGATTCCACGAACGTGGCGCTGCGGGCGTAGAGCCGAGCCGGTCGCCGGGTCTCGGCAGGCGGTGTTCCTCGAGAAAAGCTCACAAGCGAGCACCGAAACGAACAGATTCGCTCCTTTGCCGTCTGCTTCGCATGTTAGTTCACGTTCGCCGACGTGTCTAGCGCTCAGCCGTGGCATTGTGCTCGAGGGCGGTCTCGCGTCTCGATCAAGTCGCGCGCATGGGCGTTGCGGCGTTGCGGCGTGCGCGTGAGCGCCGCGCGAGGGCGGGCAAGAGAAAGGCCGCGGCGGGCAATGCCCGCCGCGGCCTTTCGACGCAGGACTATGCTTCGAATTCAGAGGCTCAGATCGCGCTCGATCTCGGCGAGCTCCTCCGCCGAACCCTGGAGCTTTGGACCCTTGAACCACTTGCGGGCCGAGAGTGCCCACCAGATGCCGGCGAAGCCGACCACGACGAGCACCGCTACCGGCGCGTAGTTGAAGGTCGCGACAGTGTTGCCCGGAGCTGCCTGCGGCAGCATCAACACGATGACAATGAAGATGACCCAGACGATCGCGAGCCAGCCGATCAGCGGGCCGAACTTGCCCAGCACCCAGGGACCGGGTTTGAAGGCACTCGGGTTGATGCGGCGCAGGAATACGGGCGTCAGGTAGGCGATATAGAGGCCGATGACCGCGATGGAGGTCACGGCGTAGTAGGCGACGGCGTTGTACATGTACGGAAGGGCAAGGATGAACGCCCCGATGGCGCCGAACCAGGCGGAACGAACAGGGACGCGGACGCGCTTGCTGACGTGGTGCCAGAAGTCGGAGAAGGGCACGGCGCCGTCGCGCGAGAACGCGTAGAGCATGCGCGAGTTCGCGGTGACCGACGACATGCCGCAGAAGAACTGCGCCACGATGACGACCAGGACGAGCAGCAGGCCGATGGTGCGGCCGGCGGCGAACTCGAAGATGGTGGCCCATGGTACGACGTTGACCAAGGTGTTGCCGAACTCCGCGTAGCTTGCGTAGGTCACACCCCCGACGGTAACGGGGAACGTGTGAGGGATCGCGTAGCTCACGCCGGCGAGCAGGATGAAACCGGCGACCATGGAGATCCAAATGGAATTGACGATGCCCTTCGACCCGTTGATGTTCGCCTGGATCGTCTCCTCGGTCACGTGGGCCGAGGCGTCGTAGCCCGTGAACGTGTACTGCGCGTTCAGCAGGCCGATGACCGCCACGTAGAGCGGCAGCGTAAAGCCCGAGAGCCCCGCGAATGCGTTCCACCCCGCGCTGCCGAACAGGAACGAGACGGACTGGTGGGAGTGCGAGACGGGCGCCCAGTACAGAATGATGACGATGATCGCCACGCCGATGAGATGCCAGTACACCGAGACGTCGTTAAGGAGCGCCACCAGGCGGATGCCGAAGGTGTTCAGCAGGCCCTGGGCGAAGAGGACGACGGCCAGGATGGCGATCGTGTGCCCGGGCGAGAGCCAATACTCTTTGCCTGTCCAGATGGCGAGAAAGGCCGAGATCGAGAAGGCGCAGCCGAAGCTGATGCCGGCCGTGACCGCGACCTGCCCCAGCAGGTTGAACCAGCCCGTGAACCACGACCAGATCGGGGCGCTCTTGCCGGGCGCGAGCTTGGCCGCCCAGTAGTACAGGCCGCCGGCGGTCGGGAAGGCCGAGCAGATCTCGGCCATCGACATGCCGGCGAAGATCACCAGCGTGCCGACGAGGAGCCAGCCCCAGAGCATGACCGGCGGGCCGCCGTGCGCGAGGCCGTAGCCGTACAGGGTCAGGCACCCGGACAGGATCGAGATGATCGTGAAGGAGATGGCGAAGTTGGAGAACTTGCTCATGCTCCGGTTGAGCTCCTGGGCGTAGCCCATCTCGTGGAGCCTCTTGGTATCCTCGTCCATTTGGTTGACTGGCGGTGAAGCGGACCCCTGTTCAGTCACTGTAACCCTCCTGTTCGACGAAGCGTCCATTGGGCGCATTACTTGAACGTCATTTAGTACGAGCAGACCGCCGCTGTCAAGGGTCCGGGGCTCGCAGGGCTGCGGGCGACCGTGCGGGGCGACGACCCGCCACGCTTTCCTACGGCCGGCGCGCCCGTGTGCGCGCGTCCAAGTGACGCCTGATCGCGCGCGCTTGGCTCTCACCGTCGAGGCCGGCCTCCGCCAGTACCACCTCACCCTGACCGCTGCCCAGATAGTGCCCCTTCGTGTAGGGATGCAGGGTGGCGGCGCGGCCCGCGTCAGAAGTGACCCAGCGATACATCGTCGGTAGGGTGAAACCGGTGATGCCGACGGCCTCCCGGGCGTGCTCCTCCGGGTAGAGCGTGCGCTGCTCCTCGAGGGGCAGAAGGTCGAAGAGCTCGGTGCTGGCCACGTAGTACACGCGCGGGTCGATGCCCTCCGCCACGAGCAGCGGCAGCGCTTGCTCGACGAACGCGTATGTCACCGCGCTCTCCTGCAGCACGACGGTCACGTCGCCGGCGCCCGTGGGCGGCCGCAGCAGGTAGACGCCGGTGACGGCGGCTGCCGCCGGCGCCAGCCCGAGCGCCGCCCGGTCGAGCACGGTCTCGCTGGGTCGTGTGACGAACGGCGAGATGAGCGCCGGACGCTGGGCCAGGGCGGCCGCGACCAGGGGCCAGATCTCCTGGGGCTCCCAGGGAGTGAGGGAGATCGCCGTGCCGCGAGGGAAGTTCTCCTGCAGGAGCTGCAGCTCCTGAGGGTCGGCGTGCGTGGGTCCGTCTTCACCGGTCTTCAGGCCGGCGTGGGCGCACACGAGGATCATGGGCTTGTACGCGTCGCCCGAGACGGCCTTGTGCGCCTGGGCGCCGATGGCGTGCAGGCGCCCCGCGATGTGACCCAGCGGAGCCATGAAGGCGCCGTAGGAGGAAGCGACGCCGATCCCGTGGCCCAGGGTGGTGATACCGGACAGGACGCCGGTGATGGCGTCCTCGCAGATGCCGCCGATGGAGAGCAGTCGTGCCTCCGGGTTGGTCTCGGCGTTCCAGTAGCCGGCGGGGAAGTCCGCGGCAATCGTGCTCACGCTGGTGGAGCCCGCCAGGTCGGCGGAGGCTACGACGAGGGCGCCGCCGGAGGCCTTGTTGAGGTAGCGCAGGGCGCGGCCCAGCTCGCCGCGCAGCGTCGTCGACGAGCCGGGCTCGAGGCGCAACTCGTCGGGGATCGTCGTGATGGAGCGCGCCGCG
>Ga0208080_1000506_pt1 | contig 19482 bp, 22 predicted proteins | sample NGESurdeep092012_3_FD_184476 | JGI IMG/M metagenome (GOLD analysis project Ga0208080, IMG submission 184476) | Arctic peat soil microbial communities from Barrow, Alaska - NGEE Surface sample 210-3 deep-092012 (SPAdes) | ecosystem: Environmental > Terrestrial > Soil > Wetlands > Peat ...
TGTCGACGCGGCCAAGGCCCGGGAGCTGGCCGCCGCGACCGGCGGCGCCGCCGCCACGGCGGCCGAGCTCGTCGCGGAGGCCGACCTGGTGATCGTCGCCGTCCGCCCCCAGCACGTGGAGGGCGTGCTCCGGGACATCGGCGCCGCCCTGGGCGAGCGCCCCGTCGTGTCGGTGGCGGCGGGCGTGACGCTCGCGAGGCTGCAGGCGGCTCTGCCGGCGGGCACTCGCGTGGCCCGAGTCATGCCCAACGTCGCCGCCGCTCTCGGCCTGGGAGTGTTCATGCTCGTGCCCGGGACGCTTGGGCCCGGCGTCGTCGAGGTCGAGGGTCTCTTCGCGCTGGCCGGCGACGTGGTCGAGGTCGATGAAGCGCTGTTCGACGCGGCCACGGCCGTGGCCGGCTGCATGCCCGGCATCATCGCCTATCTCGTCGAGGCGTTCGCGGCCGCCGGCGTGGCCCACGGTCTCGCCGAGGACGTGGCCGTGCAGCTCGCCATCTCCGGCGTGCATGGGGCCGCCGCGATCGTCGCCCGCGAAGGCGACCCGTCGGCGGTGGTCACCGCCGCCGCTACGCCGGGCGGCATGACCGCGGCGGCGGTCGAGACGCTCGAAGAGCGCGAACTGGCTCTGACGGTCAATGACGCGGTGGCCGCCGCCATCGCGCGCGCCAAGGAACTCGCGTGACGGCGGCGCTAGAATGGGAGACGGGATGACCACGATCCGCGGCGCGGGCTGCGCTCGCGAAGGGGGGACCGCATGAAGCTTACACCGCTGGACATTCGCCACAAGGAGTTCAGGCGCGGTATGCGCGGCTACGCCGACGTGGAGGTCGACGAGTTCCTCGACGAGGTCGCCGACGAGTTCGAGCGTGTGTTCAAGGACAACATCGACCTCGGCGAACGCGTGGAGGCGCTCGAATCCCGGGTCTCGGGTTACAAGCGCATCGAGGAGACCCTCCAGAAGACCCTGGTCTCGGCGCAGGCCAGCGCCGACGAGCTCAAGCGGAACAGCGCCAAGGAGGCCCAGCTCATCCTGCACGAGGCCGAGCTCAAGGGGCGTCAGTTGGTCCACGAGGTTTACAGCGAGCGACAGGGCATCGAGCAGTCGATGGCCAAGCTCAAGAGCGCCGAGCAGGACTTCCGCTTCAGGTTCCGCCAGTTGCTGGAGGGTTACATCAAGCACCTCGAGGATGCGCCGGCCGGCGCGGCCATGGCGCCGGCGGAAGGCATGGCGCAGGCCGAGTTCGCCCGTCACGCCGAGGCCATCAAGGAGGCCATCGCCCGCGAGGAGGCCCTGCCGGCGCCCGAGCAGACGGCAGAGCCGCCGGCGGCGACGGAGGTCGACGACACGCCCTCGCCGGAGGCGGCCGTCGCGGAGGAGGTCGACGAAACGGCGCTCGCGGCTCTTGTCGAGGAGGAGCCTCCCGAGTACTCGATCGACACCGCTCCGGCGCCGGACCCGGACCTGCCCACCGAGCCGGGGCCCGACGCCGCCGAGCGGCCGCCGGCCAGGGAGCGCATCCTGTTCGGCGAGACGGACGATCTGCTGGCGGACGTCGACAGCGGGGTGAACGAGAACGAGTTCAAGTGGTGAAGAAGGGCCGCTGCGTGCGGCGGCCGACGGCGTGAGCCTGGCCGTCTGGGTCACGCCGGGGGCGCCGCGCAGCGAGGTCGCCGGGGTCGCCGACGGCCGCCTGCGCCTGCGGCTGGCCGCTCCAGCCCACGAGGGCAAAGCGAACGCGGAGCTGGTCCGCCTGGTGGCGGAGACGCTCGGGGTCCCGCGGCGGCAGGTCGACCTGGCGAAGGGCGCGACGGGCCGCCGCAAGCTGCTTCGCGTCCACGGCGTGACACTCGAAGAAGCGAGGCGGAGACTCCGCCTCTGAAGGAGGGAGACCCGAATGGCCAGACTCGCCTACTGCAAGATCTGCAAGGCGACCTACCCGCTCAACATCGTGGTCAGCGACGGCGGGCGCTCCGGGAGGACCAAGGAGCCCACCTGCCCGATGGGCCACACGGACGTCGAAGAGCTGGAAGCGCCGCGCAAGCCGCGTGGCAAGAAGTAGCCGCCGGCTCGGCCTGGCGGTGGCGCTCGCCACCGGCGTCTTCGCCGTCGATCAGGCCGGCAAGTGGCTCGTGCGCCACGAGGCCGCCCACCTGCCGTACCGGGTCGTGGGCGGCCTGCGCATCGACCTCAACTACAACTCGGGGATCTCGTTCAGCAGGTTCGCCGGCGCCGGCGTGGTAGTCGTGGTCCTGGTCGCGGCCGTGGTGGCCGGCGTCACGGCGGCGCTGTTCCTCGCGCCGCCGCGGTACCGGCCGGCTCTAGGCGTGATCCTCGGCGGGGCCGTGGGCAATCTCGTCGACCGCCTCCGCTTCGGCGGCGCGGTGGTCGACTTCATCGGTGTGTACGGCTGGCCGTCGTTCAACCTGGCCGACGCCGCCATCGTGGCGGGCACGGTCATTCTGGTCCTGCAGGTCCTGCGTGGCTCGCGAGCCTGAGCGCGAGGGGCGCTTCGCGGTGCGGCCGGACGAGGTCGGCGCGCGCCTTGACGTGGTCCTTGCGGCGCGCGCCGGCCTCTCTCGCGCGGCCGCCCAGCGCCTCATCGAGGATGGGCGCGTGACCGTCGACGGCCGGCCCGCCCGCAAGCGCCACGAGCTGCGCCTCGGAGAAGACGTCGCGTGGCAGCGCGGCCCCGAGCCGTGCGCGGCACTCACGGCCGAGGACGTGCCCTACGACATCGTGTACGAGGACGACTGGCTGCTGGTCGTCGACAAGCCGGCCGGCGTCGTCGTCCATCCGGCGCCGGGACACGAGCACGGCACGCTGGCTCAGGGGCTCGTGGAGCACGGCGCCCGCGGTGGCCACGAGCTGCGGCCCGGCATCGTCCACCGCCTCGACAAGGACACCTCGGGCCTGCTCATCGTGGCCAAGGGCGACCATGCCTACCAGGCCCTGGTCGCCGCCATGGAGCGGCGCGACATCAAGCGCGTCTACGTGACGCTCCTGCGCGGCGATCTGCCCCAGGACGACGGCGCCATCGACGCGCCCATCGGCCGTCACGTGCGCGACCGCAAGCGCATGTCGCTGCACTCCACGCGGGCGCGGCGCGCCGTGACGCACTTTCGCGTGCTGGTCCGCGCGCCGGGCTTCACGCTCGTGCGGGTGCAACTTGAAACCGGTCGCACGCACCAGATCCGCGTCCATTTCGCGGCCCTCGGCTACCCCGTGGCCGGCGACGCCCAGTACGGCGGGCGGGAGAGGCCGGAGAGCCTGGGCCGCCAGTTCCTGCACGCCGCGCAGCTGGCGTTTTCGCATCCCGAGGACGGGCGGCAGATGAGCTTCGCCAGCCCTCTGCCGCCCGATCTGCGGGCGTTTCTCGCAAGCCTCGGCCTGCCGCCTGACCCGCGTCTGTGAACGTTGCCGGCGCCGCCGCCGGGACCCTTGTCGCCGCTTGACCGGCCTGCTAGAGTAGGCCCGACCTTTAACCACGTCCGGAGAGACGGAAAGGGGGTGCAGCGCTGCCGTACGCTACGCGGCCACGGCGGCGCTTTTGTATGCCTGAGCCCAGACCCGCCAACGAGGTCGTCGTCCTGACGGCCGAGCAGATGTCGCGGACCATCACGCGCATCGCTCACGAGATCCTCGAGAAGAATCCCGGCGAGGAGAACCTCGCCGTCGTGGGGATCCACACGCGCGGCGCCTTCCTCGGCGCGCGCATCCACAAGTTGCTCTGCGAGGTCGGTGGCCACCCGTACGCGGCCGGCAACCTCGACATCTCCTTCTACCGCGACGACGTCGCCGCGCGCGGGGTGGTCGGGGTGATCCCCAGCACGCCGCAGCCGGTCGTCAAAGACACCGATCTTCCCTTCACGATCGACGGGGCCCGGGTCGTGCTCGTCGACGACGTCCTCTACACGGGCCGCACCATCCGCGCCGCCATCGACGCCCTGTTCGACTACGGGCGGCCGGCGGCCGTGCAGCTCGCGGTCCTCGTGGACCGCGGGCACCGCGAGCTGCCCATCCGGCCCGACTACGTCGGCAAGAACCTGCCCACGGCCCTCCGCGAGCGCATCAGCGTGCGCGTGCAGGAGTGCGACGGCGTCGACGAGGTCGTCCTCGTGCGCTCGAAGGAAGCCTGAACATGCCCAAACGCGACCTGATCAGCATCGAGGACCTCTCACGGGCCGACGTGGAGCTCATCCTCGACACCGCCGAGAGCTTCCTGCCCGTCCTGGAACGCGATATCAAGAAGGTGCCCACCCTGCGCGGGCGCACCATCATCAACCTCTTCTGGGAGGCCTCGACGCGTACCTCGTCGAGCTTCGACCTGGCCGCCAAGCGGCTCTCGGCCGACACCCTGGGCCTGAAGGCCTCCGGCTCAGCAGTTGAGAAGGGCGAGACGCTCAAGGACACGGCCATCACGCTGAGCGCCTACTCACCGGACATCATCGTCATGCGCCACCCGTCCGCCGGCGCCTGCCAGACGCTCTCCGCGAACACCGAGGCCAGCGTCATCAACGCCGGCGACGGCAAGCACCAGCACCCGACGCAGTGCCTGCTCGACCTTTTCAGCATGCGCCAGAACCTCGGTCGCGACCTCAAAGGCTTGCGCGTGTTCATCATCGGCGACATCCTGCACAGCCGCGTCGCGCGCAGCGACATCATGGGCTTCCAGATGCTGGGCATGGAGGTCACTCTGGTAGCGCCGCCCACGCTGATGCCGCGGGGCATCGAGGAGATGGGCGTCAAGGTGGAGTACGACCTCGCCAACCTCAAGGACGCCGACGTCATCTACCTCCTGCGTATCCAGAAAGAACGCATCGAGGCCGGAGCCAACTACCTGCCGTCGCTGCGCGAGTACAGCGAGCTCTACGGTATCTCGCAGGCGCGCCTGCGGCCGGGGCAGAGGGTCATGCACCCCGGCCCCATCAACCGTGGCGTGGAGATCGCCTCGGACATCGCCGACGACGACGAGAACCTCATCGCCCACCAGGTCTTCAGCGGCCTCGCGGTGCGCATGGCGATCCTGTACAGGACCATCGTGGGCTACAGCGACGGTGCTGCGAGCGGGGAGGTGCCGTGATGGAGCGCACGTGGAGCAAAGGCGGTCCCGCGGCCGACCTCCTGATCAAGGGCGGCCGCGTCGTCGATCCTGAGGCCGGCATCGACGCCGCCCAGGACGTGCTCGTGACCAAGGGCAAGGTCGCCGAACTGGGCAAGGAGCTCAAGCCGGGCAAGAACACCAAGGTCGTGGACGCCCGCGACATGCTCGTGCTGCCCGGCTTCGTCGACCTGCACGCGCACCTGCGCACGCCGGGCCGCGAGGACGAAGAGAACGTCGCCACCGGCTCGCGGGCCGCGGCGGCGGGCGGGTACGTGGCCATCTTCGCGATGGCCAACACCGACCCGGTGGTCGACACGGCGGCCGTCCTCAAGGGGCTCGCCGAGACGGCCCGCGCCGAGGCCGCGATACCCGTAGGGTTCTTCGCGGCCGTCACCCGCGGGCTCGCCGGCGAGCAGCTCACCGAGATGGGCGAGCTCGGCGCGGCCGGCGCCGTCGGCTTCAGCGACGACGGGCGTCCTCTGGCCACCGCCGCGCTCACACGGCGCGCTCTTCAGTACGTCAAGGTGAGCGGGCGTTTCGTGGCCGTCCACGCCCAGGACGACTCGCTCTTCAAGGGCGGTCAGATGCACGAGGGCCCGGTCTCCGCGAGGCTCGGGCTCACCGGCATCCCGTCGCTCTGCGAGAGCCTCGACGTCTCGCGCACCCTCGACATCGCCGAGTACGAGGACGCGGCCGTGCACATCTGCCACGTCAGCACGGCCGCCTCGCTGGCGGCCATCGAGCGCGCCCGGGCGGCCGGGGTCAGGGTCACCGCCGAGGTCACTCCGCATCACCTCACGCTCAACGACGAGGCCATCGCCGCGCTCGACCCCAACTTCAAGATGAACCCGCCCCTGCGCGCCGAGAGCGACCGCAAGGCTCTTGTCGCGGCGCTCAAGAGCGGCCTTCTCGACTGCGTCGCCACCGACCACGCGCCGCACGCCGCCGAGGAGAAGGACGAGCCGTTCGAGGTGGCGCCCTTCGGCTGCATCGGCCTGGAGACGGCCTTCAGCGTGCTCTACGGCGAGCTCGTCGGGAACAAGGCGATCGACTTGGGCACCCTGGTGACGCGCATGAGCACGGCGCCGGCGCGCATCGCCGGCCTCCCGGCGCCCAGCGTGAGCCCCGGCGCCGTCGCCGACCTGTGCGTCGTGGATCCCAAGGCGAAGTGGACGGTGAGCGCCGACGGCCTGCAGTCGCGCTCGTTCAACTCCCCCTGGCTCGGCCACGAGCTCACGGCCAGGGTGAAGCTCACCCTGGCCGCCGGCCGCGTGGCCTGGGAGGACCTTGCCTAGCCCGGCCGTCATCGTCCTCGAAGACGGCGCCGCGTTCCGCGGCGAAGCGCTGACCGGGCACGGCGCCGTCGGCGGCGAGCTCGTGTTCAACACGAGCATGGCCGGCTACCAGGAGATCGCCACTGACCCGTCGTACTGCGGGCAGCTCGTGACGTACACGTTCCCGATGAACGGCAACTACGGCGCCGACCCTGAGCGCGACGAGTCGGACAAGGCGCACGCGAGAGCCATCATCGCCCGCGAGATCACCAACTACCGCTTCAACCGCGAGTCGCGCGCCACCTGGCTCGACTGGCTCGCCGAGCACGGCGTGCTCGCCGTGAGCGGCGTCGACACGCGCGCCCTCACGCGGCACATCCGCGAGAAGGGCGCGCTGCGAGCGGTGGTCAGCACCGAGACCACCGACGTGAAGCATCTGCGCAAGGCCGCCCAGGGACTGCCCAAGATGGGCGGCCTCGACCTGGCCAAGGTCGTCACCTGCGAAGCTGCCTACGAGGCGCCGGCGCCCGCAGGGGCGCCGGCGCCCGACCTCCACGTGGTGGCCTACGACTACGGCATCAAGCGCTCGATGCTGCGGTACCTGGCGGGGCGCGGCTTCCGCGTCACCGTGGTGCCGGCGCAGACCAGCGCCCGAGAAGTGCTCAAACGCGAGCCCGACGGGGTGTTCCTCAGCAACGGGCCGGGCGACCCGGCTGCGGTGGGCTACGCGGTCAAGGCCGTCGAACGGCTGCTCGGCAAAGTGCCCGTGTTCGGCATCTGTCTCGGGCACCAGCTGCTCGCCCGGGCGCTGGGCCTCTCCACGTACAAGCTCAAGTTCGGGCACCGCGGCGCCAACCACCCCGTCAAGGACCTCCGCACCGGCGTCGTCGAGATCACCACGCAGAACCACGGGTTCGCCGTAAAGGACGAGGCCGTCACCGGCGCCGCGATCACCCACGTGAACCTCAACGACGGCACCGTGGAGGGCGTGGCGGCCGCGGAGCGCTTCGCCTTCTCGGTGCAGTATCACCCGGAGTCGACGCCCGGACCGCACGACTCGCTCTACCTGTTCGACCGTTTCCGCGAGGAGATCGCGCGCTTCAAGAAGGCAGGCGCCTGATGCCGCGCCGCGACGACCTCCACAAGATCCTCATCATCGGCTCCGGGCCCATCGTCATCGGCCAGGCCTGCGAGTTCGACTACTCGGGCACGCAGGCCTGCAAGGTGCTGCTCGACGAGGGCTACGAGGTCGTGCTCGTCAACAGCAACCCGGCGACGATCATGACCGACCCGGCCTTCGCCACGCGCACCTATATCGAGCCGCTCGACCTTCCGACGCTGACGCGCATCATCGAGGCCGAGCGCCCGGACGCGCTTCTGCCCACGCTCGGAGGCCAGACGGCGCTCAACCTGGCCATGGAGCTCAAGAGCGCCGGCGTGCTCGACCTCTGGGAGGTCGAGATGATCGGCGCCGACGACAAGGCCATCCATCGCGCCGAGGACCGCCTCGAGTTCCGTACGGCCATGGAGGAGATCGGCCTGCGCGTGCCGCGCAGCATGCTTGCCGAGACCATGGAGCAGGCCGAGCTGGCGGCGCGGGAGCTCGGCCTCCCGCTCGTCGTGCGCCCGGCGTACACGCTCGGCGGCGCCGGCGGCGGCATCGCCCACGACCGGGACAGCTTCCGGCGCATCGTCGAGCAAGGGCTGCGCCTGAGCCCGATCTCGCAGGTGTTGCTGGAGGAGTCGGTCGTCGGCTGGCACGAGTTCGAGCTCGAGGTCATGCGCGACCACGCCGACAACGTCGTCATCATCTGCTCCATCGAGAACATCGACCCGATGGGCGTGCACACCGGCGACAGCGTCACCGTGGCGCCGGCGCTCACGCTCACCGACGCGCAGTACCAGGAGCTGCGCGACGCCGCCAAGGCCATCATCCGCAAGATCGGCGTCGACACCGGCGGCAGCAACGTGCAGTTTGCCGTGAACCCCGTCACGGGCGAGGTCGTGGTCATCGAGATGAACCCGCGCGTCTCGCGGAGCTCGGCCCTGGCCTCCAAGGCCACCGGCTTCCCGATCGCCAAGATCGCCGCCCGGCTGGCGGTCGGGTACACGCTGGACGAGATCGACAACGACATCACGCGGCGCACGCCCGCCTGCTTCGAGCCGACCCTCGACTACGTGGTCGTCAAGATGCCTCGCTGGGCCTTCGAGAAGTTCCCGCTGGCCGACCGCGAGCTCACCACGCACATGAAGAGCGTCGGCGAGGCCATGGCCATAGGGCGCACCTTCAAGGAGGCGTTCCTGAAGGCGATGCGCTCGCGCGAGCTCGACAGCGCGGCCGTGCTTCCGGCGAGCGCCCAGGAGCTGCGCAAGGCGCTCGCCATCCCCACGGCCGAGCGCTACGAGCTCGTCCTGCAGGGCTTTCGCCTGGGCCTCGGCGTGGACGACATCCACGCGCTCACCGGCGTCTCGCCGTTCTTCCTCTCCGAGCTCGGCGACGTCGTGGAGCTCGAGCGCGAGGTGCGGGCGGCGCCGCAGCTCACGGCGGAGCTGCTGCGGCGCATGAAGCGCTACGGCTTCAGCGACAAGAGGCTCGGCGAGCTCACCGGCCGCGGCGAGCGCGAGGTCAGGGCACTGCGCATCGAGCACGATGTCCTGCCGGTGTACAAGGCGGTCGATACGTGCGCCGCGGAGTTCCCCGCCGAGACCCCGTACTTCTACTCGACCTACGAAGAGGAGAACGAGGCTCAGCCCGGCGACCGCGAACGCGTGGTCATCCTCGGTTCGGGGCCCAACCGCATCGGCCAGGGCATCGAGTTCGACTACTGCTGCGTGCACGCCGCGCTGACCGCCCGCGAGATGGGCTACGAGGCGGTCATGGTCAACTGCAATCCCGAGACGGTCTCCACCGACTACGACGTCTCCGACCGCCTGTATTTCGAGCCGCTCACCTTCGAAGACGTGGCCAACGTCGTCGCCAACGAGAAGCCCAAGGGAGTGATCGTCCAGTTCGGCGGTCAGACGCCGCTCAAGATCGCCGGTGCGCTGGCCGAGGCCGGCATCCCCATCCTCGGCACGCCGCAGGAGTCGATCGACCTGGCCGAAGATCGCGGGCGCTTCGGGCAACTCCTGAAGGAGCTCGGCATCCAGTGTCCGGAGTACGGGCTGGCGGCGACCGCCGCGGAGGCGGCCGCGGTCGCCGACCGGGTCGGCTACCCGCTGCTCGTGCGGCCGTCCTACGTCCTCGGCGGCCGCGCCATGCAGATCGTCTACGGCGCCGCCGAGCTCGAACACTACATGACGACCGCCGCCCGCATCAGCCCCGGGCACCCCGTGCTCATCGACAAGTTCCTCGAGGACGCCATCGAAGTGGACGTGGACGCGATCGGCGACGGCGACGACGTCTACGTCGGCGCCGTCATGCAGCACGTCGAAGAGGCGGGCGTGCATTCCGGCGACTCCGCCTGCGTCATCCCTTCCATCTCCCTCGGGGAGGGCACGCTCGAGCAGGTGCGCAAGCAGACGAAGCGACTCGCCCTCGGTCTCGGCGTCCGGGGTCTCATCAACGTCCAGTTCGCCTACCAGAGCTACCAGTTGTACGTGCTCGAGGTGAACCCGCGCGGATCCCGCACGGTGCCGTTCGTGAGCAAGGCCACCGGGGTGCCCATGGCGCAGATCGCCACGCGCGTGATCCTCGGCGAGAAGCTGCGCGACTTGGCTCCGGGACGGCGCGTGCCGGAGCACGTCAGCGTGAAGGAGGCGGTGCTGCCGTTCGCGCGCTTCCCGGGCACCGACACCCAGTTGGGCCCCGAGATGAAATCGACCGGCGAGGTGATGGGCATCGCCGAGAACTTCCCGGCGGCCTTCGGCAAGGCCGCGGCGGCCGCCGGGTCCCCGCTTCCGCTCGAGGGCAGAGTGTTCCTGTCAGTCTGCGACAGCGACAAGTCGGCGGCGACCATCCTGGCTCAGCGCCTGCACTCGCTGGGCTTCTCCATCTACGCCACGCGAGGCACGGCGACGGCCCTCACGAGCCTCGGTATCCCGGTGAACGTGGTGAACAAGGTCTTCCAGGGCGAGCCCCACGTCGTCAACCTCATCGAGAGCGGCGAGATCGTGCTCGTCATCAACACGCCGTTTGGCCGCGGGGCGCGCAGCGACGGCTATGAGATCCGCACCACGGCGCTGCGCAAGGGCGTCCCGAGCATCACCACGCTGGCCGGCGCGTCCGCCGCGGTCTCGGCCATCGCAGCCGCGCGCCGGCCGCGGGTGCAGGTACACTGTCTGCAGGACCTGCACAGGGCGACGGAGGCGCAGTGACAGCCAAGGCCGCGGACGACCACGCGCACAGCGGACAGTGGGCCGAGACCTCCCACTGCCGCGTCTCAGCGGTGCGCCGCTTCGGCGCGTTCACGGCGCTCGAGCTCGTGGCGCCCGGGGTGACCGCCAACGCGTCGCCCGGCCAGTTCGTCATGGTGACGGTGCCCGGCGGCGGTTTCTTGCTGCGCCGGCCGCTCTCGTTGTTCAGCGTGCACGGCGACCGCGCCGGATTGCTCGTCGAAGCGCGGGGCGCCGGCAGCGAGAGGCTGGCTGGGCTTGAGGTGGGGGAGACGGTCGATCTGGCCGGGCCGCTGGGCAGCGCGTTCCCCACGCAGGGCGTCACCAACGCGCTGCTCGTCGGCGGCGGCATCGGCTGCGCCCCCCTGCAGTACCTTGCCGACGTGCTGGCGGCGGCGGGGGCCAACGTCACCGCCGCCTTCGGGTTTCGCGACTTCCGCGCCGCCCGCGCCGCCGGCGCCTTCGCCATCGAGCGGCTGTGGGTCTCCAGCGAAGACGGCGCGGTCGGACGCCGTGGCACGGTCATGGACGTGCTCGCCGAGCTCGACGCGCCTCCGAATACGGTCGTCTATGCCTGCGGCCCCGCCCCCATGATCGGCGCGGTGCAGCGCTGGGCCCTCCACGAGGGACTGCGCGGCTACGCTTCGCTCGAGGCGCACATGGCCTGCGGCAGCGGCTCGTGCCACGGCTGCGTGGTCGACACCACGCGCGGCAAGCTGCGCGTCTGCAGCGAAGGGCCCGTGTTCGCTCTCGACGAGGTGACCCCGTGACAGGGCCTGTCCCGGCCGAACAGGTGTCACTGGCCGTCGAGCTCGGGCCGCTGCGGCTCGCGCACCCGCTCGTGGACGCCTCCGGCACGTTCGATGTGGTGGAGTACGCGCGCCGTTACCGCGGCGACTTCTTCGCCGACTTCCCTTACGCTGCGTATGTCCCCAAGACGGTCACCGCCGACGCGCGCCCCGGCAACCCGGCGCCGCGCGTCACCGAGACCGCCGCCGGCATGATCAACGCGATCGGCCTCGAGAACCCGGGCGTCGACGCCTGGATCGAGGGGTTGCCCGAGTGGGCGGCGCTGCGCAGGCCGGTCATCGTGAGCGTCGGCGGCAACTCTCCGGACCAGTATGCGGCCGTCGTCCGGGCGCTCGAAGCGCACCTTGCGTCAGCGCCCCAGGCGACCGTGCCGCGCATCGATGGTTACGAGCTCAACGTGTCCTGTCCCAACGTGGCCAGCGGTCTGCAGATCGGCGCCGATCCGGCCGCCACGGCGGCCGTCGTCGGCGCCTGCCGGGTGGAGACGACGCGCTTCCTGCTCGCCAAGCTCACCCCGAACGTGAGCGACGTCACCGTCGCCGCCCGCGCCGCCGTGGAGGCCGGCGCCGACGGTCTGTCGCTGGTCAACACCTTCAAGGCGATGGTGCTCGACCGCGAGACGCTGCGACCGTTCCTCGGCAACCGCACCGGCGGCCTCTGCGGCCCGGCCATCAAGCCCATCGCCCTGCGCATGGTCGCCGAGGTCGCGCAGGCGCTGCCCGGCGTGCCCCTCGTGGGCATGGGAGGCGTGATGAGCGGCCTCGACGCGCTCGAGTTCATCGCCTGCGGCGCCACGGCCGTGGGCGTGGGCGCGGCCAATTTCACCGGCTTCGAGGCGCCGTCCCGCATCCTCGCCGAGCTGCGCGCCGAGCTGGCCGCGCGCGGCTTTGCTTCGCCTGCCGCCGCGCGCGGCATCGCTCTCGGCGCCTGACGCCGCCGGGCCCGTCCGGCCACCCCGGCAAAGTCCCAGCTAGCGGCCCCGTTTTGTGGCTCACTCCCTGTTGAACTGGCCGCGCGGCATCACATATACTTCCGCCCGATGTCCGTCTCCTTCAGGCAATCCAACACGGCCCCCGAGCGTTCGCTCGACCAGCGCATGGACGCGCTCGGCAGGGCCAACCAGGTGCGCAGCCGCAGGGCCGCTCTGAAGGCCGACCTCAAGCGCGGCGACGCGAGCATCTGCGACGTCCTCGTCGTACCGCCCGAATTCTTGCTCACCGCGAAGGTGGTCGACCTTCTCATGGCTGCACCCAAGTGCGGGCGCGTGAAGTCGGCGCGCATCATGGAGCAGTGCCGCATCAGCCCGAGCAAGACCATCGGTGGTCTCTCGGAGCGCCAGCGCGCCGAGCTGCTCTCCTGCTTCGGAGGCTGACATCCCCGCGGTGTTCGTGATCTCGGGGCCGTCGGGCGCCGGGAAGGGGACCGTCATCGCCCTGGTCAAGCAACGGCTCGCGCACGTCGTCACCTCGGTGTCGGCCACCACGCGCGCCACGCGGCCGGGCGAACAGGACGGCCGCGAGTACTTCTTCATGGCCCGCGCGGCGTTCGCCCGCGGCGCGGCCGCCGGCGACTTCCTGGAATGGGTAGAATACAGTGGTAACCTGTACGGCACGCTGCGCGCCGAGGTCCACGGCAAGCTGGCCCGCGGCGACGACGTGATCCTGGAGATCGAGCTCGTTGGGGCACGGGCCGTGCGCAAGGCTCTTCCTGAAGCGACGGCGATCTTCATCGCGCCGCCCAGCATGGCGGAGCTCAGCCACCGGCTGCGAGGCCGGGGCACCGAGTCAGACGAGGCCATCGCTCGCCGCCTGAGCATCGCCCAGACGGAGGTCGCGGCGGCCGGTGAGTTCGACCACGTGGTCGTGAACGACGACGCAGAGCGCGCGGCCGCCGAGGTCGCCGCCATCATCGAAGAACGACGAAAGGGAATCTAGTGGACAAGCCCCGCATCGACGAGCTGTTGCCGCACGCCGGCGGCTCGCGGTACGCCCTGGTGATGATCGCCGCCAAGCGCGCGCGACAGATCAACAGCTACTACCACAGCCTCGGCGAGAACATGATGGGCATCGAGGCGCTCACGCCGCCGCTCATCAACACGCGCAGCACCAACCTCCTCACCATCGCCTTCGAGGAGATCGTCGACAACAAGATCGAGTACCAGACCCCGGACTGAGCGGAGCGTGAGCGGCCAGACCCCCACAGCGCCGGCCGGCGACCGCACAGTACTGGTCGGCGTCACCGGCGGCATCGCCATCTACAAGGCGGTCGAGCTGGTGCGCGGCCTGGTCAAGGACGGCTTCCAGCCGCTGGTCGTGAGCACGCAGGCGGCGCAACGCTTCGTCATGCCTCTTACCTTCGCCGCGGTGTCGCAGGCGCCCGTCCTCGACGACGAGAGCGCCTGGCGGGCGAGCGGCGGCTGGTTCCAGCACATCGAGGCGGCGCGCACGGCGCGCGTGATGGTTGTCGCCCCGGCGACGGCCAACACGCTCGCCAAGATGGCCGCCGGCATCGGGGACAACCTGCTCACCGCCATCTACCTGGCGTTCCGCGGCCCCACCATCGTGGCGCCCACCATGAACTGGGCCATGAACGAACACCCCGCCGCCGTCGCCAACCTGCGCGTCCTCGCCAAGCGCGGCGTGGAGGTGCTGCCCACCGAAGAGGGCGAGCTGGCCTGCGGAGAAGAGGGCTCCGGCCGCATGGCTTCGCCTGAAGCGATCCGACTGGCCGTGCGGCGAGCATTCGCCGGCGCCGCCGCGGGGCCGCTCGCCGGCAAGAAGGTCGTCGTCACCTCGGGCGGCACCCGCGAGCGCATCGACGCGGTGCGCTTCATCGGCAATCGTTCCAGCGGCAAGATGGGGAGGGCGGTCGCCGACGAGTCTTATCTTCGCGGGGCTCGCGTGGCGCTGGTCACCACGCAGCCCGCCGACGGCGCGCCCTACGACGTCGTGCGCGTCGAGAGCGCCGACGACATGGCGGCGGCCGTCCGCGAGCAGGTCCGCGATGCGGACGTCCTCGTCATGGCCGCCGCGGTCGCCGATTTCAAGCCTCGCGCCGAGGAGGCCGGCAAGATCCAGCGCGGCGACCGCGAGACCCTCACGCTCGACCTCGTGCGCACGGTCGACATCCTCGCCGAGACGGCCAGGCCCGGCCTCTTCCGCGTCGGCTTCGCCGCCGAGGCCGGGCCGCAACTGTCGCGCGCCCGCGACAAGAAAGCGGCGAAGGGCGTCGACCTGCTGGTGTTCAACGACATCCTCGCCGAGGGCGTCGGCATCGGCGCGGACGAGAACGCGATCACCATCATCACGGCGCGCGAGGAGATCCAGGTGCCGCGCACCAGCAAGAGCGCCTGCGCCGTCGCCATCGCCGACCAGATCGAGGCGGGGCTGCAGCGGTCGTGAACGAGGCTTCGCGCGAGCAGGTCGTGGCGATCGTCGAGGCGCGCGTCGCCAGCGAGAACCTCCGCCGCCACATGCTGGCCACCGAGGCGATCATGCGGGCGCTGGCCGGCCGTCTCGGCGAGGACCCCGAGCTCTGGGGGCTCGCCGGTCTCGCCCACGACCTCGACTGCGAAGAGACCGGCGACGACTTCTCGCGGCAGGGCGTCGTCGCCGCCCAGACCCTGCGCGAGCTCGGTGCGCCCGAGACCGTCGCTCACGCGGTCATGGCCCACAACCCGGCGACGGGGGTGGCCGCCGAGTCGCCCTTCGACGTCGCGCTCCTTGCGACCGACCAGCTGAGCGGCCTGATCACGGCCGCGGCGCTGGTGCGCCCCGACAAGGATCTCGCCGGCGTCTTGGTCAAGTCGGTGCGCAAGCGCTTTCGCGAGAGCGCGTTCGCGCGCGGCGTCGACCGCGACGCCATCGCCCGCTGCGGCGAGCTCGGCCTGGAGGTCGACGAGCTCATGGGCATCGGGCTGGCGGCGATGCAGGGCATCGCGTCGCAACTCGGCCTTTAGGCGGCGGCCGTGTCCGTGATGCCCCGCCGCGAGCCGTCCTTCGAAGCCGAGAGCGAGGCATACTCGCTCTTTCAGCGTGGCGTCGCCTTCCTGCGCGAGCAGCATCCGGCGCAGGCCGCCATGCTGCTCGCTCAGGCCCTGCGTCTCGAGCCCGGCAAGAGCTCCATCCGCGAGGCGCTCGGCAGAGCCGAGTTCGCCCTCGGCATGCACCAGCCCGCAGCCGAGCGCTTTCGGGACGTGGTGGGCGACGCGCCGGACAACGACTACGCCCACTACGCGCTCGGGCGCTGCCTGCTCGAGCTCGGGCGCCCGGACGAGGCGCGCGCCCACCTGCGGCTGGCCCGCGCCCTCAGACCCCAAAGCGACCTGTATCGCGAGGCGCTGAGCGCTCTGGATTAGCCGGCGTAGCGTGGCCAACGTGGGGTTCGCCGTAGGGGCACCCCACACTGACGGTCCGCGGGGTGCCCGCGGTCAGGCCAGCGGAGCCGGCGGCGCCGCGGGCGGCGGCGGGGGCTCGTGCGGCAAGGGGCCTGCCGCCCGGCTCGGGGCGCCGGACGCCCGCGATGGCCCCGCGGCGGCGGTGCTGTCGCCGGCCGCCACTGCCGCCGCCCGGCGGCCGGGCACGAGAGCCTCGGGCCCCACGTGCGCCATCTCGAGCAGGATGCCGATGCGCTTCTGGATCGGCGGGTGCGTGTCGAAGACGCCGCTCACTTCCTTGGTCTTCCTCTTCTTGAGCGGGTTCGCGATGTAGAGGTGCGCCGTGGCGCGGTTGGCGTGGCGGAGCGGCTGCGGGTCGCCGGCGATGTCGCTCAGCGCCCTCGCCAGGCCGAGCGGGTTGCGCGTCAGCTCCACGCCGCTGGCGTCGGCCAGGTACTCGCGGCGTCGCGAGATCGCGAACTGCACACTGTAGGCGGCCAGGGGGGCGAGGATGGCCAGCACGAGGGCGACGACGAGCATGATGGCGCCGGCGTTGCCGCTCGAGTCGCCGCCGCGCCGCCGCCCGAAGCCACCGAAGAAGCTGAAGCGCAGGAAGAAGTCGGCCACCAGGGCGATCATGCCGACGAGGATGCCGACCAGCGTGGCGAAGCGGATGTCGTAGTTGCGGATGTGCGACATCTCGTGGGCGACGACGCCCTGCAGCTCTTCGCGGTCGAGCATCTGCATCATCCCGCGCGTGACGGCGATGGAGGAGTGCTGCGGGTCGCGGCCGGTGGCGAAGGCGTTGGGCGCCGGTTCCTCGATGACGTAGACCGCCGGCACGTTGGGCAGGCCGGCGGCGATCGTCATCTCCTCGACCACGTTGAAGAGCTGCGGCTCGTTCTCGTGCGTCACCTGATGGGCGCCGCTCACGGCGAGCACCATCTTGTCGCCGGAGTAGTAGCCGAGGACGCTCCAGGCGATTGCCGCGATACCGAACACCCCGAGCAGGCCGATGCCTCCTCGCGGGCCGCCGATCACGGCCGCGCCGATGGCAAAGCCGAGCGCGGCCAGCAGGGCGACGACGAACCCCATGAGGAGCCACGAGGCCCGCCGATTGCTGCGGATCTGTTCGTACATCGTCGTGTCGCTAGGTCAGGCTGCTAGCGCAGATCGACCTTGGGCACCTCGCGGTCGCCCTCGGGCGCCTCGAAGAACTGCCGGGCGGTGAAGTTGAACATCCCCGCGATGACGTTGGACGGGAACATCTGGATCTTGTTGTTGTAGGTGAGGACGCTGTCGTTGTAGAACTGCCGCGCGAAGGAGATCTTGTTCTCCGTCGCGGTGAGCTCTTCCTGAAGGCTGAGGACGTTCTGGTTGGCCTTGAGGTCCGGGTAGTTCTCGACGACCGCGAACAACGACTTGAGGCTCTCGGTGAGCATGTTCTCGGCCTGCGCCTGGGCCTGTGGGCCCTGGTTGCCGGCGTTGATGGCGGCGGCGCGCGCCGCGGTGACCTTGGTCAGCGTCTCCTGCTCGTAGGACATGTAGTCCTTGACGGCCTCGACGAGGTTGGGGATGAGGTCGTGCCGGCGTTTGAGCTGCACGTCGATCTGGCTCCAGGCGTTATCGACCTGGTTGCGTCGTCCCACCAGGCTGTTGTAGATGCCGGCGAAGATGATCCCCAAGACGACGAGGATCACGATGATGATGATGACCGCGATCACCCAAGGCTCCTTTCGTTGGCTGCGCTTTTCCGCGCCTAGTGTACGCCACTGGGGGGAACAGAGGTGTCAGGCGATTGTACCGACCTGCCTGGCTGCTCTATCCTGCGAGGATGATGAACGCCCGCACCCGTGAGATCGTGATCCTGGCCGTCGGGCTGGCGCTCGTGCTTGGCGCGGCCCTCGGCGGCTACGCCGTGGTCCGCGCCCGCGCCGACGGCGCCCCCGGCCGCCAGGTGCTCGCGCCCGTGGCGACGCCGACGCCGTCCGCCAGCGGCGGCAGCCCGGCGCCGCAGTACGAGCGCTGGACGGTCGGCATCGCCCAGCGCCCGATCACGGTGCGGCGACGCCCTTCCGACGGCGCACCGGTGATCGTGCGCCTGGGCACACGGACGAGCGCGGACTATCCCACTCTCGTGCTGGTCGACTCCATCACGCAAGTGGACGGTGTACCGTGGTACAAGGTGTGGGTCGCCGTTCGGCCCAACGAGACGCGTGGATGGGTGCGCGATGGGGCGCTGGCCTTCTACACGACCTCTGCGAAGATCGTCATAGACCTCTCGCGGCGCAAGCTCATGGTGTACCGCAGGGGGGAGCTCCAGGGCACGTTCCCGGTGGCAGTGGGGCGCCCAGGCCTGGAGACGCCGACCGGTTTCTACTTCGTGAACCAGAAGCTCAAGCCGCCGTACCCCGGCGGCGCCTACGGCGTACTGGCCCTGGGTATCAGCGCCTTCCAGCCCAAGCTGCCCGGGTGGCCCGGCGGCGGCCCGGTGGCGATCCATGGCACCAACCAAGACTACCTCATCGGTAAGGCCATCTCTCATGGGTGCGTGCGCATGCACGACAAGGACATCCTGAAGGTGACGCAGCTGGTGCCGGCCGGTAGCCCGGTGGTCATCCAACAGTAGCGGCCGCGAGGCGGACGCGGCCTTACCAGTACTCGCCCTGGTGCAGCATCATGTCGTGGGCCTTGCACTTGGGGCAGGTGTACGAAGCGGCCTTCTCGAGAAAGAAGAGCTCGCTGCCGCAGACCACGCAGCGGAACTCGTCGATGTGGATGTCGGCGCCGGTGAGGTCCACCTCCACGATGGCGCCGCATTCCACGCAGTAGCCGGGCATGAAGCGCCGGCGCGGGTCGTGCACGCTGACGCCCCAGCGAATGCGGTCGGCGGTGTAGCCGCACTGGCGGCACTCGAAGGTCGTGTACTCTCCCATGCTGAGCCTCTCTGGACGCGGGGTGTCGCCACGAGTATCGGCAGAATCGCCGTGCGGTTGAGCCGTCAGGCTGGGGGTTCCTTGTACCGTTAACAATCGGGGTGCTATACTTCATCGGCTGGAAACACACCACGAGGCGGACTCTTGCGCGAAAAGTCGGTGGGTCACCGACTTTTGTCTTGTCAGGGGTCGTTCATGAGGGAGAGCAGAGAGGAACTTGAGGCGATGATCGAGGCCACGCTGGCCGAGCGCTTCCCCGAGGTCGAGCTTGTCGACCTCGAGGTGCGGGGCGGCCCCGCCGGCACACTGACGCTGTTCGTCGACCGGCCCGGTGGCGTCGACCTCGAGCTGTGCGCGGCGATCAGCCAGGCGCTGGACGACGTGCGCGAGCGCCACGCGCTCGAGGTCTCCTCGCCGGGCCTGGACCGCCGGTTGCGCAAGCCCGCGCACTTCGCCGCGGCGCTGGGCCGCGACGTCGCCGTCAAGCTGGCGGCGCCGCGCGACGGGCGCAGCAACTTCCGCGGCGTCCTCAGGGCGTCCGACGCCACGAGCGTCACGCTCGACCTCGCCGACGGCGGCAGCGTCACGCTGCCCCTCGACGGCATCGCTAAAGCGCACGTGGTCTACAACTTTACCGACGGAGGCCATCG
>Ga0208080_1000512_pt1 | contig 19413 bp, 25 predicted proteins | sample NGESurdeep092012_3_FD_184476 | JGI IMG/M metagenome (GOLD analysis project Ga0208080, IMG submission 184476) | Arctic peat soil microbial communities from Barrow, Alaska - NGEE Surface sample 210-3 deep-092012 (SPAdes) | ecosystem: Environmental > Terrestrial > Soil > Wetlands > Peat ...
CCACATCACCATACCAGCGCGTTGTTTGATCACGAACATCATCCCTACAAGCCACGCAATGTCAATCTGCTTCATGAAGCAGAGCAAAAGGCGGCTGGCGTTAATACTCGAATTGCGGTTGTGCTTACTAAGAGCGTTGGCACGATGTGGACGGCATATACGTTTATGGCGCTTGCCGTTGTGGGATTGATGGCCATTCTTGGCTTACTCAGCCCCATCGTCGCATTACTCGTTGTATGGATTTCACAAACGTTCCTGCAGCTGACCTTACTGCCGATTATCATGGTAGGACAGAACGTGCTCGGAAGAAAGTCGGAACTTCAGGCTGAGGAGCAGTTCAATACGACGATGAGCAGCTATAAAGACGTTGAACATATCATGCAACATCTCTCGGCCCAGGACGCGGAACTGCTGCGCCATACTCGTATGCTGATCCACCTCCTGGAGAAAAACGGCATCTCACTGGAACAACTGGAGGCAGAAGTCACTTCTAGCAGTCATTTGACAGATGGTTTTGCCCAGCCACGGTCTGCAACCGATGTCCCCGCTACTTCCGCTCCTGCCAAGAGCGAGAAGTAAAATGCATAAGCTAAAACAGCGGGTTGCATTTCTAGCTGTTCTCTTGCTTTACCGGAGAACGGCATTTTTCTTTCCTCACAAAGCATAGACAGCAAATATTTTGAGGCAGTTCTGGTATGCTGCCGTCAACGGTTTTGACAATTCCCTTTTGATAAGCAGATAGGCTTCTAATTCGTCTACGAGATTGAACGTGACCGCCGCAACTGTAGTCGTAATGATTTGCATGTCAGTCGGTTCATTGCCGGCTCTGTAAGCCTCATATCAATCACCTTAAACGGCGTTGATGTACCCTTAGACCATCTGCGAGCGCGCTGCGTTGTGCGTACAAAGGACCAAGAATCGTCTGGCGGGACGCTGGATGCCGCGATGCCACGCCGGGTCAAGCTGTCAGAGGCTCCACACGTTAAAAGTGTAAGCCAACCAGCTGGACGAAAAACGAGAGGAAATACACGATGGCAGCGCCTTTGATAGTCTTGGCTACGAACATGATGATGACAAAGGTGGTCGGGCTAAACTCTTCAATTCCCGCGACGATGGGCACCACATCGCCGGCAAAGGGAATCCACGGCGAGATTATCAGCAGTGCGGCCCCATATTTACCAAACCAGGCTTGGACCCTCTTTTCACGGTCGGGATTATGAAAGGGAATGATCCTCCGAATCCCATATTTCCCCAGAAGGTAACCCACCGATGCGCCAAGCACCGACGCAGGAATCAGCACCAACAGGATGACGAGCGGACTCACATTCTCGCTCAGCAGCAGCGCGACTGTCGGCTCTGTGGGGATAGGGAGCACTGATGAGGTCGCGCTGATGAGCAACAGTTCAAGCAAGCCATAGTTAGTGATGAAAGGCAGTGATAAGCACCCAGTCACTTTGATCGGTTACTCTCTTCTACGCGTTAATAAAAAGGTAGTGACGATGCCGCCCGGCCAAACGGTAGCATTTTGTTGCATCAGACCAACAACAACGTTATATCAACGCGGCCCGTTATCCAGCCCCCCATTAACAACACCAAGCTATCTGGGCCTGTTTCAGAACTTTCAAAATTCCTTATTTGTTGATCCCTTCAGCTCCATATTGAGGGAAACGCCTACTACGGTCCGGATGCCTACGACGAATGCGAGAATAATAGCCTGATCTAATGTGGGAGTGAGTACGGTCCTCACAAGGTCATTCGCAACAAATATATCCAAAGCGAGAAGGATTTTGGGCGTATAGTTCAGTCGAATAGCCGTATAATTTGGGGCTTTTCGACGAAACGCGTTCGTCACGAGTTCCAACGCGACGCGGGCGCTTCCGTAGAAAATGAGGAGAGCACCTACGAGCTCGAAGAAGGTGACAATCCAGCTGACAACGATGACCCAATTTATGATGTTCTCTAACATGTGACAAGCAGCTTGGCTTGTTATCGGTCATACTTGCTAATAACTTTTTTTCTAGTGTCGTGTGCTGGCGGCACGAAATGGAACCTATACTTAGATCGCTTTTTTGAGTTCTTGTGGAGGGCATACGAGCGCGCTGTATAGAGCATCATAAGCTCTTAAGTATTGCCGCTTGCTTGCCCAAGTAGCTCCATAAACATTTAAACATACTAGCCTTACCCCTGAAGAGGTGGTCCAATGTTGAGCGAACTGGTATACGAAGGAACGGGCAAGCCGATGGGAATGAGAGTGCTAGATGACAACGGCACAATAGAACTTACGTTTCAAGAACAAGGCGCAGTTTTTGGGACACAGTGTACGAACGCGCTGACCTATGTCAGCACTGCCCGACCAGACGGAACAAGCTACTAGGAAGGTCACGAAGTAATGTTGACAGTGGATGGTGACACTGCTACATTTTCCTCGTCTGGTATCGGTATTCCAAAAAAGACTCCTCCAGCGAGCAGTATTCGAGGAGCGAGTTTCTTCCGAACGCGGGCGCCGAAGCTTGCACGCTTGAACAGTATTGTCTGCGTATACGAAGTGGAAGCAAATGAAGATTGGACATATACAGTAAAAGACTGGGAATGGAAGTAAGGCATTAAGCTAAAGGTTTTCAACTAAAGAAGGAAACTGCGTATCTTTCCAATATTCTGTAGGCATCATACACGTGCTTAGGCAGCGGCTGCTTATTGCTTCCAATCGACACAGCGAATACCGTGCGTCGTGATATATGGTCTATTTGAGTGACCTATAATATCGTCTATATCAGGCGGAGGGCTCACTACTTGTTAACACACGGTAGCGTTTTAATGATTGGGGTGCAGGGGGCCGGCTCATCCCGACGTCCCTAAGCTGTGCTTCCGTGAAAACAGTCAATAATTGCCTCTTACGAAGAAGACCGCACCATATCCATATGAGTGAATCCAGTCTAATTGTGCTTCAGTGAGGGTGCCCCCCCAGTGGACCCGTCCACCGTCATTAACTGTTGAACGTGCAATAACTACATAATGCGGGCTCGCCCCGTCTTTTCGTGCAACTAGAGTCACCTGTTCGTCTGCCGATTGTTTGCCTACATGCGCGTTAGCGACGAATTGATCGGTCTCCGTGTCAACAGTGAGTTTACCGTATTTGTAATCCCCCATCGCTATGTCAAACCGCTGAATGGCTGAGTCGTCCGTTGGCGCTGCTGTTACCCCTGTAATGGCTGTCAGTGTGCCTATGAGGACCAAGCACAATGCTACTCCAATCGATGTTTTACGCATGGTTATTCGCCTCTCTTTTTGATTTTTTTTGAAAGCACGCTGCTATGATAAAAGCATGGAAGGAAGGACGATCCCTCCATTACTTCCTGCAATTGATTTCAGAATCTCACTATTTCACTCGCAGAGTCAGCTACGCACTTCGCGCATGTAAGGGTGTCATTCTCTCCCCTGACACACGCGGAATGGAGATCGTAACGGCAGTAGTCACTCTCGACAATTTCATTCAGTTTAATAGTGTTCATTTTTTGACTCCCCTTTTGGTGTTTGACAGCAAGGATCCCCTTACTTCCGATAGCACCAACGATGAGCCGGTATGTCAATGCGCGTGACGCATTTTTGTCGTCACACCTCCAAGCGTTCCGATTGACAAAAGAAGGCAATATTGACAAAATTCAATAACGTGATATAAGGGGCTGCAGCAGGCGCAGTGCTTATGTCGGCAAGCACGGTGCTCGTAGCGATAAACTCCAGGTTCTTGAAGCTCGCTAAATAGGACAGACCGAACTAGGACGGCAAAACACGGTTTGCCGGCGCGCTTGCTAACCTCGTTCAGCGAGGCGGAAATAGCCCAATATAGGTATTAATTAGCGCTATTAATAGCAAAGAATAGTATTAACAAAAATAAGCGAGCGTTGGCTGATATTATGTGGAGGGTTGTAAAATATGGGCGATATAAGCAGAGACGACTTAAAAAAAGTATTGGAAGCGTTGAGTAAGAAAAACGCGCTGTACGATGGCGATATTATAGAGGTAACTAAAGAAGGCGATCAAAAACCAACCAAGGTAGCGATTTCTATCATAAATGATGCAGCGTGTAACCAATGCGGGATCCCGCCGACGCCGCGCAAAAATAAGCACGCCAGCGGTCGCCGCTAAAGACTATAACGCCGTGCGTCAGAATATAGTTCTTGTTTGACTGATTCCACTGTAGTCTAACGCCCATTTGTTCACAGAATTTGCGGAGATCGTCTGTGGACTTCTTCAAAGTTGTTTTATAGTTATGAGGACCTTGCTCGACGTTAATTTGTGATGATCGGCGCTTTGCGAATATACTTTGTATCCTTTACCTGTTTAAGCATGAAATCGGCTAAGTCAGCGCGGGATATGTGCCCCCAGCTCATTACGACCCGGATAGCCGGTCTTGACATTTCCTGTCTTCGGCTTATCATCGAGCAGAAGGACACGCGCTAGTGTCCAATCAAGATTGGAAGCGCGAATCACTTCAGACCAGCCGACTATGTCTGCATAAGCGTCTGGTGAAGTGGTCTTGACAAAGGTGATCATTGTCTTAAGCTTGATGCCCAACTTATCATTCGGGTCTTTCGAGCTGGCGGTGGATAGTGCGATCAGTCGGCGTACACCGTATTTATTCATCGCCGCTATTATGTATCTCATTCCTTGCGTTATGGGCGTACCTTTTGATTTGCCCGATGGCCCCATGACACTGATAACGGCGTTGACGCCGGTGATAGTACGCTCGATCATCGCTTCGTCGGATAACTCCCCCTGCATAATCGTCAGGTGATCATGCTTTATTGTAAGCTTTGACGGGTTGCGGGCATATGCAACAACAGCGTATCCTTCCGCAAGTGCCTGTTCTACCAGTAATGTTCCCACGTTCCCCGAGGAACCGAAAATAGCTATTTTCATAACAAATTAAAGCAGTTGCGTCATTCACCACACGTTTGTATGAATCCTACGTGGGTCAAATCTGTTTTGTTTCGGCGGCGTTTCAGCCGGATAGCCTACCGCCACAAACGCAAGCGGCACGACGCCCTCAGGGAGCTGGCAGTGCTTGGTAAACCCAATCACCCGACGGTCCATCGGGTCCATCGGGTACACCCCGGTCCACACCGCCCCTAATCCAAGCGCATGAGCAGCAATAAGAAGGTTCTGCGTAGCTGCAGAGCAGTCTTGCACCCAGAATCCAGGGGCGATGAGGTTCCGCGTATCGCCGCAGACAAGTATGCCAAGGGGTGCGTGTGCTGCCATCCGGGCAAACGGGCTAAACGTCGGAATAGCGTCGAGCATTTCGCGGTCTTTTATGACGATAAACTCCCACGACTGCTGGTTCACCGCCGACGGCGCACTCATCGCCGCCGAGAGGAGTTTCTCTACGATCTCATCGTTAATCTCTTTTTTTTCGTATTTTCGCACGCTTCTACGCGTTTGAATGGCTTCTAGCGCGTCCATGATCTTTGTCCTCCGGTTCGTTTTTTAGTTGGCTCTAATCTCAATTGCTTCCTATTGTTACTTAGTGTTTTATTGATCGAATCGTTTTGTAGTATTATATCTCGTGCAAAACACATACAGTTCTTTACGTAAGTCTGCAGTATCTGTATCGTGCACTTGTTTAGCGACCTGGGGACACTGCAAGCAACTTAGGTTTACTTTGTGAGCGCTGTCACAAGAAAGAACACAGCATAAGGTGGTATGAATTAACCTCCCTGTTTTTGGTGCCATCATATAATAAGAGATAGAACGCAGCGAAACGATAACACTTAAGCTATTACACCGCCGTTTTGCCGTTTTGATTGGTGCAAAATGACACAAAAACTCGTAGCATTGTTTCTGATTATAACGAAGGCACAGTGGGTGAATTGAGAACGGATCAACCAGACTACGGCAATTGGGTCTCGGTGAGAATACTACGCTTTGGGCGCGCTCGCGATTCTTCTGCTAGGCCTCTCTTTCGTATTTCCTCTTGTTATCGTCGGGGCAACAGCATTCCTCGTGGCGTTGGGGTACTTCATGTATGCGCGGTATCGGTTCTCCCTAAGAGGTGGGGACTTACAGGCGCAAATCCGTGAACTTGTGTTGCACTCTGTAGAGTGGGACGGAGAAGGCCACGCCCTCGACATCGGGTGTGGAAATGCCGCCCTTACCATTAACATGGCCAAACGCTTCCCCACCGCGCGCGTCACGGGCATTGATTATTGGGGTGGAAAGTGGGAGTATTCACGAGCCGTTTGTGAGCGCAACGCAACGATTGAGGGGGTGGCGGACCGCGTCAACTTCCAAAAAGCAAGCGCTTCGGCCTTACCTTTTGAAGCGGGATCCTTCGATGCTGCGGTAAGCAATCTGGTCTTTCATGAAGTGAGCGATTCAAAGGACAAGCGAGATTTGATCGAGGAGGCATTGCGGGTCGTTCGGAAGGGCGGCGCGTTCGCCTTTCAAGATTTGTTCTTAGCGAAGCGACTGTACGGCGATGTCGAAGAGTTGCTCGAAGTAATCAGGAGTTGGGGTATCGAAAGCGTCGAGCTTCTCGATACCGCTCATTCAGGCGCTGTTCCAAAGGCGCTAAGACTTCCCTTTATGCTCGGCACTATTGGCATTCTCTACGGGACAAAATAAGAGGCGTTGTGCTGCTCTTCGCTTAAAAAGGTAGCACTTAACTAAATATTCGAAACCAAACGAGCAGAAACTTAGAGCTCATATCATTGCTATATTAACGGGCGATAAAACGCGCGCCCAATGGAAAGGCAAGGAAAGCTGAGAATTGCGCCCTATTTTGACAACAGAGGCTTTAAGCCTGCAAGTGGTGTTGAGCTGATTTTTAGTGATGGTAAACACGTGTTACATAATAGCAAAGCAACTTAGCTTCGGTTGCTACTCGGGAGTCTAATAAGTTCCCTCTTTTTTCAAAAGGCCGAGTGCGCCGTCTGGCTCGCTTGGTTTACAATAAAAAAAGACTATAGAAGTAAGCGGTCTCACAAAAAGTGAGAGGTAACGGGTGACCGGCTAAATTATATGTCGTGCGACCGAGTCATGTGGATAAGGATGGTGTCACGTTGGGATTGATCAAGATTGCTGATTCTATCAAGAGCATGGAGATCAGAGGAGCGGGACTGATCGCTCGGAGCGCGGCGGAAGCGCTCCGGGAGCAGGCCCAAGAATATCAGGGCGATGACCTCGCAGAACTGCATCGGCGTCTAGAGGAGGGTGGAAGGTCACTCATCTCGTCCCGGCCGACCGCCATATCGCTCTGGAATGCGGTCCAAGCCACCTTGAGGGGGTCTTCCAAGGCTACGGAGACAGAAGAGCTGCGCGCCTTAGTGATATCCAACGCCGACCGTTTCATAGAACGGTCCAGTAAGGCCGTTGAAATAATTGGACGGATCGGCTCCAAGCGGTTGAAAAGCGGGATGGCCGTCCTCACCCATTGCAACAGCAAGGCCGCGCTGGGCGTCATCAAGGCCGCCCACGCTGATGGCAAGGACATCAGCGTCTATGCCACCGAGTCGCGCCCGTGGAGGCAGGGTCTGCTGACGGTGAGTGACCTCGCCGCCGCCCAGATCCCCTCCACCCTTATCATCGACAGCGCGGTGCGCTGGAGCATGAAGGAGGTAGACGTCGTGCTCGTGGGGGCGGATACCATCTGCTCTAACGGAGCACTCATTAACAAGATCGGCACCTCCCAAGTAGCCCTGGCCGCCGAGGAGGCGAGGGTGCCGTTCATAGTCTGCGCGGAGACCTACAAGTTCTCCCCCAAGACCGTAATGGGGGAGCTGGTGGAGATCGAGGAACGGGACGCCCGTGAGATCGTGGACCCACGCGAACTGCCGGCTGGGGTAAAGGTCCGGAACCCGGTCTTCGACTCCACTCCTGCCGAGCACATCGATTCCATCGTCACCGAAATCGGGGTGATCTCCCCCTATGCCGCTTACGAGGTAATAGTAAACGAGCTCGGACAGGAGTCTATCTTCGAGGCCAACGAGGGATAAAAATGGAATATTCGGAGAAATATCTGCACCTGGGAGAGCGCGTCGACCCCGATGCCAACGTCATCTGCATATATAAGATCACGACCGACTTAGACATCAAGCTTGCCGCGGCGGCCATCGCCACCGAGCAGTCCACGGGGACCTGGACGGGCATCTCCACCCTCAACGATGAGATCTTCGAGAAATATCATGGACGGGTCATCGACATCCAGGGCAACGTCGCGACCATCGCTTACCCAGAGGACATTTTCAGCCTCGACATCGGGGGAGTGCCGCAGATCCTCAGCGTCGTTGCCGGTAACCTGTTTGGCCTAGAGGGGTTAAAAGGTGTGCGCCTGGAGGACGTGGAGTTCCCCCACAGCATGCTACGCGAGTTCAAGGGTCCTAAGTTCGGCATCCCAGGGTTGCGGAAGATCCTGAAGCGACCGGAAAAACCTTTAGTAGGTACTATCGTCAAGCCGAAGATCGGGCTGCCCCCCAAGGGTATGGCTGACTTCATCTATGAGGCTGGAATGGGGGGGCTGACCAACGGCAAGGATGACGAGACGTTGTCCAACCAGAGGTTCTGTCCGCTGGAGGACAGGGTAGTCGCTATCGCCGAGGCCATCGACCGAGTCAAGGCAGAGACAGGGCAAGTGATGATACACGCCATCAATGTCTCCACAAAGGGAGACCAGATCCTGGAGGTCGCAGAACGCGCCCAGGAATTGGGGGCGTCGGAGCTGATGGTCGACGTGATCACGTGCGGGTTCGCCGCGGTCCAGGTACTAGCCGAGGACCCATCCATCAAACTCCCCATCCACGTCCACCGCACCATGCACGGCGCCATTACCCGCAATAAGGACTTAGGCGTCTCGATGGTAGTGTTCGCCAAACTGGTCCGCATGTGCGGCGGGGATGCCCTGCACGTAGGGACATTCGGGGTGGGCAAGATGGAGGAGAGCTCGGCCGAAGACCTCGCCAACCAGCGCGCCTGCGTCGGGCCTGAGCTTCCATACGAAAAAGTGATGCCAGTATGCTCCGGCGGGATACACCCCGCGCTCATCGAGCCGTTGGTGAAGATCGCCGGTACCAATGTCCAGATTCAAGCGGGAGGGGGCGTGGCCGGACACCCCGGAGGGGTCCGGAGCGGGGCCCGAGCTATGGTCCAAGCGGTCGAAGCGGCATACCAAGGGATCCCTTTTTCGGAATATTCCAAGAGCCATCAGGAGCTCCGAGAAGCGATCAATAAGTGGGGATAGAGATGCAGCTCACAGCAAAGTACATCGATATGGAATCCGCGGAATTCACCGCGGTCCTACATACGGAGGACGCCCGAGAGATCGGGGTAAGGGAACAGGACAGGGTGCGCATCAAGCACGAGCGCAGCTCCGCGGTGACTGTCGTACAAACCACCGATACTGTGGTGAAGAAGGGGGACGTCGGGATCCTGGGTAAGGCGTGGTCCGCGCTAGGACCAGACCCCGACGAGCTCATCGAGGTGGTGGCGACGTCCAAACCCGAATCGATCGAGTTCATCAAAAAGAAGATGGACGGTAAGACGCTGACCACCGAAGAGATTCGGACGATCATCGGCGATATCTGCTCCCACAACCTTAGTAATATCGAACTTGCCTCGTATATCGCCTCGCTCTACATCAACGGCATGAACCTGCGGGAAACGGCCGACCTGACCCGGGCGATGGTGGAAACCGGAGAGATAATCAAGTTCGACCGCTCCCGGGTGTTCGACTTCCACTCCGTCGGGGGATGCCCAGGCAACAAGATTACCTTAATCGTGGTCCCGATAGTCGCAGCGGCCGGACTGCTGATCCCCAAAACTTCCTCCCGGGCCATCAGCTCGGCGGCGGGTACTTCCGACATCGTGGAGGTGTTCGCCAAAGTGGACTTCGACGGGAACAAGCTTCGCAGCATCGCGGAGACCACGGGAGGAGCATTGGTCTGGGGCGGGTCGGTGAACCTCGCCCCAGCTGACGACCTTATCATTAGGGTGGAGTATCCGCTCGGCATCGACCCCCACGCCCAGCTTTTGGCCTCGGTCATGAGCAAGAAGAAGGCGGTGGGGGCGGAGTACCTAGCCATAGACATCCCGATGGGCGAAGAGACCAAGGCGCCCACTATGGAGAAGGCAAAGGCGTACGCCAAGGACTTCGTGGACCTGGGTGAGATGCTGGGCATCCACGTGGAATGCGCCATCACGTACGGAGGGCAGCCGGTGGGAAGGGCCATCGGCCCGGCCTTGGAAGCCCGGGAGGCCATCGCCATACTAGAGGGCGAGCAGCATCCCAGCAGCGTTGTCGAGAAGGCCTGCGGAGTGGCCGGCATGTTGCTGGAGATGAGCGGGATAAAGCAAGGAGAGGTCAAGGCCCAGGAGCTGCTCACGTCAGGCAAGGCCCTAGATAAGTTCAGGGAGATCGTGGCCGCACAGGGTGGGAACCCCAACATCGGGTCCGCGGACATAAAGATCGGGCAGTATAGCTACGATGTTACAGCCAACAGGTGTGGCTACGTCAACAGCATAAGCAACAAGGAACTGGTCGCGTTGGCCCGCGCCGCCGGGTCTCCTCAGGACAAGGGGGCGGGGGTCCTGCTCCATAAGAAGCGGGGAAACCGCGTGGACGAGGGGGAGGCGGTGCTGACCATCTACGCCGACATCCGTGCCAAACTGGACCAAGCGGTGGAGCTGTCCCGAAAGCTGACCCCCGTCACTATCGAGGGTATGATCCTAGACAAGCTCCCGTACAACCGAACCATGGTAATCGAGCAAACCTTCAGTCCCCCACGGTCGCCCTAACGACCGAGGATGTGAGTTATGACCGACGCGTCATCCGGCGACTTAGCAGAAGGGATGCTGCTAAAAATCAGAGAACATGATGTACGAATAGGTGATATACTCGCAGAAGTGCGACACTTTACCGCAGTCTCCGGGATCCTTTTCGGTTTCCTGCTCACTGTGTCTATCGCATACACAGCTCAAGTTCCCTGGATCGTTCCTCGCGTCCTTCTCCTCTTAGCACTTGTGTGTACGGGATCTGCTACGCTCATCTTCATCTTGCCTCCATTATACCACCACTTGCGCTTTCCGATGGATGAGAAACAGACGCTACAGTTCCTCTGGCGAAGTCATAAGTTCATCTTATGGGGCCTTGTGCCTTTATATGCGGGCGTTTATTTCTCGGTGTTTCTTGCTTTATACAACGTCATCGGGGCTTCAGCCGCCGCCGTAATTGCCACAGCTATGGTGATAATTCCTTTTGTTGCTTACGAACTGAGAAAAATCGGCGATCCAAAGGAACTCAGATAGTCCCAGATAAATTTCACCGCATGCGCTCCAATCTTTTAGCTAAACAGCAAATTTTCGTTTCAAAAAGGGATGTTACAGCCATTCTTTAGCTTCAAATCGTATGGGAACCCCTTTGTACGGCTTCTTGTGGTCGAATGTATTATTTAGGATGGTTCACGGGATTTCGAATAAAGCTGTAGTTTGAGACGCATCGAAGCTCGATCGCTCGCTCCAGATTCATTTCGAATCGGGATTGGGCCCTTCAAACAATTACAAACTTGTCACATTGCGCGCTTTATTCCTGCAATCGCCGGTCAAGACTAGATGCACCTAGCTGTCGGAGAATACCATACAAGTTCAGCTCGCCCCACTGCTCCGCAACTCTACCCTTCTCGACGCGGAAAATGGTAATTCCTTCCAGAGTTACCCTTTTGTTAGTGGGGGGCACGTCTAGGAAAGGTCCCTTGTGCGTCGCGTGTCCAGACCACCGAATCACCACCTTATCAGCCTGCGCGATCGTGTCCTCGACGACGATTTTGGCATCAGGAAAAGCGGTACGATAGATTGCACTGGCTTGCTTCGTGCCCCTTACGCCCGGCAATTGACCCTCCAGTGGGTTATGATCAACAAAGCTGGGCGCAGTCGTTTCTTCGAGCGTCCGTAAATCGCCTGAATCGAACGCTCGAAAGTTGCGCAGCACAGTTGCTCGATTTGTCTCTTCAATAGACATGTCTTTTTAGAGGCTCTTACGGTTCGATCTCTGCGCTTCATCCGGCGACATTTGGCGCTAAAAGAAGCTTCTTTACTCTTTAGCTGCCCCTTTTATACAGTAGAAGGCTTCGCCGAGGTCAAAAGTTGCCGATATGGGGCACACTCTACATGGACATTTAACGCGTCGCGGAATTTTCGGACTTGCGCCGATAGCGCAAAAAAGCGTATCACTTAGTTCGTTCTGATTGTACGTGGGACAATCTCCTTTATCACAAATACAGCTCTTCCTGTTGGCTTCGGTGTCTGGTACCTGCATACACATCTCCCGTTTTACATTCTGCTGACTTCGGTAGCTGCGGATAAGCGTAGCCAACGCACAGAGGCTTTCATTACCATTCCGTGCGTTTAGAAACCGTTTAGTTCTGAATAAGGGATGAGCGCGTCACTGGTATAAGATTTTCGAGCTCCCAAGCTGGCCGCCCGTTTGCGCGTGACCTGCCCTCATCTTGTCAATGAATTTTGACCCCTCAAGCACAAATTAAAAAGTCTTTATTGCACGACTAGTATTGCAGGCGAAGCTTGATGATGCGGATCTACACAGTTGGACATTCGAATCGATCGCTGCAGGAATTCATTTCAATTCTATCGCATTATGCCGTTTTAACGGTGATCGACGTGCGCAGCCATCCGCACTCGCTCGCTAATCCCCACTTCAATAAGGAAGTGCTTGAATACGAACTGCCACGGTCAAACATTCGATATTGCTGGATGGGAGAAGGACTTGGAGGGTTCAGACCCCAGATGCCGAACGATTCGCCAAACACTGCGTGGAAGGTGAAAAGTTTCAAGAACTACGCGGATTACGCGCTCACCGATGCTTTTTCTGACTCCTTGTCGGCACTTACTGCTCTTGGCACAAAACAAACCGCCGCTTTAATGTGTGCTGAAATCCTTTGGACGCGTTGCCATCGCCGGATTATCGCTGATTATCTCTTAGCGCTTGGGTGGGAGGTCGTGCATATTATCGACGCTTCTCGTTCTACGCCCCACGAGCTCACCCCCTTTGCGAAGGTTGACGGTGCCCATATTACTTACCCCGCCCCCGTGCTCCAGTATTCACTGGATCATTTTCAGCCAGAATAAGACGCAATCACGCGTATGCGGCTCTTGTTATCGCGAATCCCTTTGAATCGTCAGAGTAATCTCAATAGAGGAGGCATTAAAAAATGACACGCCACGAGCTTCATGTGGCATAACTTGGCCGAATTGACTATATCTTAGGTTATATGAAGCGATATCTGCCTCTTTGAGCTTTCAATCGGAGATACCTCTGCACCGAGGATATTGTTGAGGTCAAAGCCGTACAGCGTCGCGTCTTTTTCTAAGACGACGAGTCGTCCTTTTACACCAATGACGCGGCCCAAGAGCATATTCTTCTCCTGCAAGGGCCGCATCCAGAGCGGTACATCAAAATAACGGAGCTTAGTCTCACCATTAATGTCCATCTTAGCTTTCATAGCGTCCCAAGCCGCCCAGTCGATTTCAGTGTCAACGAGCATTTTTTGAGAATGGCGAACTGTCCCTTTGATTCGGTAACGCTTCTGCAGTTCACGCTCGCGTCTTCGGGCTAGTTCGCCGTCTAAGACATAGTCCACCACTGCACCCACATCGGCACCTTGCTCTCGCAGCCGGTCATCAAGTCGGCTGGCTTTCGTCACACCGATCTTGAAAATGTCGGGCCTGAACATTGCGATATATACGGCGTGCTCTTCTAAACACGTTTTTTCTTCCTTCAGGCACGTCCCCGTGCAGATCGCACAGGCATTAAACTCCTCGCAACTCCCACACACCGGCACGGCTTCACTATCGCACGAACTATACACGCCAGCCTGCCACTTGCCGATGCATGTTCGCCTCCCTACCCCAAGTGAGAGACTACCAGAGAGCGGTAGCAGTTCCATGCTCGGATACGCCAGTAACGTCTTTTTTAGAGACGAGAAGCCAATAATCTTCACTATAATTAGGTTTGTTTCTAAGTATTAATATGTTGTAACCGCGCGACCGTTACTATTTAAGCTCAGAAAAAAGACTATGGGGTATGCTCGTTGAGGTCATAGAAGAGCCCGTGTTTTACGACGGGTCGCAAATAGAACCTCTGTGGGGTTACAAACGCCGCGGCATACTCGGCGATTCTGTTATCGTTTTTCGGGGTGGCATGGACGTCTCGGAAGAAAGCATGAAAGACTGCGAGGATATTCGCGGCAAAAGTAAAATAACCGGCGACGATGTCCTCCATCTCATCGTTGAACGCTTTGACAGCCCTGGAAACATGTTTATATCCTACTTATTACAGCGATTACTCGTTATTTCCGGGCAAGCCGTGCTCAACATGTACGGTATTGAAACGATGAGATCTGGTGACGATCTTTACGTTTCAGACGAGAAACTTTCAGTGAGCATTGCAACAGCAAGCATAACCAGCGAGAAGATGCATCTGGGAATCAACGTCACCACGAGCGGGACGCCCAAAGGCGTCGCCATCACAAGCCTAACTTCCTTGGGGATCGAACCAGATGAAAGCCTTTCAATCGGAAGAGATATTGGCGATATGTTCGCAAGAGAGACCCTCGGAATCCTTAAAGATGTGGTGAAGACCCGTGGGTCCTAACGCTGAGCTTCTCTTGGCGGGCTAAAGAGGGGGATGCGCAATGCGAAAAGAACAGATCATTTACCTAGAGAGGCCCGGCCCTCAAAACACGGAAGACGTCATCGACTCCGTTAAGACCTACGTCGCCCGGAGCGGTCTGAAGCGAGTCGTTGTGGCGAGCACGACCGGCGCTACTGCGGCGAAATTTGCAGCCGCGCTCGAAAACACCGCAGAGCTGGTTGTTGTGACCCACCATACCGGCTTCAGTCAAGAGGGAACGCAGCGTTTTAACGCAGAAACACGGAAAATGCTCGAAAGACGGGGGGTCACGGTATTGACCCAATCACACGTGCTTTCAGGAGTTGAACGGAGTATCTCTCGGAAGTTCGGCGGCATTTCACGCGTTGAGACCATCGCAGAAGCTCTTCGCTCCCTGCTCGGACACGGACTCAAGGTGTGTGTCGAGATCGCGATCATGGCAGCTGATGCCGGCGCAATACCTATTGAAGACGTTATCGCCGTCGGTGGCACGGATAGTGGTTCTGACACCGCTGTAGTGATTCGTCCTGCACACATGAACAACTTTTTCGATGCCCGCATCAGGGAGATCATCGTCATGCCACGAGGTGGCGATGCCTGATCGATTTGAAATTACGCACAAAGACGTGTTCGGGCGTATTGGCAAGCTTGATACGCCACACGGGCCGATTGAAACGCCAGCTCTGCTGCCGGTCGTAAACCCAAATACGGCACTCGTTGCGCCTAAGGAGATGCGACAGTTTGGCGCCGCAGCGCTCATAACCAACGCGTACATTATCTACCGGAATCCGCGTTTAAAGGAAGCGGCGCTCTCTGAAGGTATTCACGAATTGCTCGGATTTGACGGACCGATCATGACTGATTCAGGATCGTTTCAACTTGCCACATATGGGAAAATAGAGATTGGCTCAGCAGAGATAGTAGCTTTCCAGCGCGATATAGGGTCAGATATCGGCACTCCGATTGATATACCGACGCCCCCTGACGTTCCGTTTGAGCGGGCACTCAGGGAACTCAACGTGACGCTGGAGCGAATTCGGGAGGCAGCGGCGTTCTGTGGAGCTGAGATGCTCTTGGCAGCGCCTATCCAAGGGTCGACGCACCTCGACTTGAGAGAACGGCACGCGCGGCTGCTGAGCACCCTCAACGCCGACGTCTACCCGATCGGTGCGGTCGTTCCGCTCATGGAATCCTATCGGTATGCGGATCTGAGCAGCGTCATTATGGCTTGCAAGGCAGGATTGGCGTTGAACAAGCCCGTTCATCTGTTTGGAGCCGGACATCCCATGATGTTCGCTCTCGCCGTGGCGTTGGGCTGCGATCTGTTCGACTCAGCCGCCTATGCGCTCTATGCGAGAGCAGGGCGTTATATGACAGCAAGCGGCACGTACCAACTCAACGACCTCGCTTATTTGCCGTGTTCGTGTCCAGCGTGCGCAGGTGGAGATCCGAAGCTTACTGAAAGGGAACTTGCAGAGCATAACCTTTGGGTGTCATTTGCTGAGATCAACACTATCAAGCAAGCGATAATTGACGGACAGCTCTGGGAGCTGGTTGAAAGACGATGTGGGTATCCCGCGCTCTTGCAGGCCCTCCGAACGATCCAAAAAAACTGCGCGCCCTTTGAAGCCATAGAACCACTTAAGTGGTCTTTTATGTACACAAGCACGGAATCAGCCGAACGGCCTGACGTAGCACGCTTCTTAACAAAGCTTACCAACATTGAACTGACCGGCCGGGTGCTCATAACGACTAACAGGACGCAGACCCGGGACATGGAACACGAATTTGACACCACTTTACTTATGAAAGCGCCTTTTGGTCCTTATCCACAAGAGCTCGCAGAAACGTATCCTATCGGTCAGTCTGAAGTCCCCGATCCAGACTACGCCTCAATCAAATCCGCGGTACGAAATCTGATAGCGCTTATCAGATCTAAAAACGTTGACGCGACCTTTGCCTATGATAGCACGTGGAATCACGACGATCTTGAAAAACTAAGCTCTTATGCAACGCTCTTACCCTTGTAAAAGAATATGACGCGCCTGTTCGAAGTAACAAAGCGGGACGGTGCTGCCCGCTTAGGAAAGCTCGGGTGGCGAGGCAGAACGCTCGCTACACCGCACAGCCTTGAGTCCAAAGAGGACCTCGAGCTTCTGAAGGAGTCGACGATTCACCGAGCTGAAATCGACGTGGCGATCGTCGCCGCTCAAGAAGGGACCGGCACAGAAAGAATCGATGCTGATGTAGTCATCCTCGCAGGCGCGGCGAGATTCCAAGAGGATCCACGTGGCCTGACCAAAGCGCTCTTGGGGGCTCGAAAATTAGCAAATCCTGATTCGGCGCTTTATGTGCCGGCGTTGGCGACGCCAACGAACGTGAGCTTGCTGGTGTACGCGGGCGTTGATCTTTTTGATTCCATTATAGCAGAGGTCAAGGCACGCGAAGGGTACTTTCTCGATGCCGACGGCGAACGACGTTTTGACGAGGTTTCGCATAGGCCCTGTTTTTGCGGCGTATGCAATGGCGCCAACATAACGGAACTCTCGTTCGAGCACAAGGTAGCGTTAGCATCTGACCACAACAAAAAAGCCCTCAAAGAAGAGCTCAACAAGGTAGCCGAGCATATCGAACGCGGAACCCTACGGGAGCTTGTGGAGGGAAGATGCAGGGCAGCTCCGGCACTTACAGCGCTTTTACGGTTGCTCGACAACGAGTATGAATACTTTGAGCGGCGATCGCCGATCGTTCGAACTGCTACGCTCCTGGCGTGTTCACAAGAATCCTTAAACAGGCCGGAAATACGTCGGTTTCGCGAGCGCGTCATCGAGCGCCTTCGGAGAAGAGACGGCGTCCTCCTTCTGCTTCCGTGTTCTGCACGGAAGCCTTACTCTCGCTCGCGGTCCCACAGGATTATCCTTACACAGCTCGGGGAACTGCGCCAGCATCTTAATGAGGCCATAATCACGTCGCCTGTCGGCGTTGTGCCACGAAGCCTCGAGATTATGTACCCTGCGAGCAACTACGACATACCGGTCACCGGCACATGGACGTGCGATGAGAGAGAGTGGGTGACCGCGTGCCTCACTCAATACCTGTCGGCCAATACCTTTGAAAGTGTTATTGCACACGTAAGCGGGCCCTATCGACAGATCTGTGAATCTGCAGTTGAGCAACTGGGGATCAACGTAGTACATACCGTCGACGATGATAACGTCCTTAGTTCTGCGTCCCTCCAACGCTTACGCGCTGTCGCACACGAGCTTGTTGACGCGTGTTCTCCTGCCCGGCGCGATTTGCGGTTTGATTACATGCAGGATCTTGCTGATTTTCAATTTGGCCCCCACGCGTCAGAGGCTATCTTTCCAGAAATCCCAAAAATCGGCGGGCTTTTTCCGACCTACTATGCCTCGGATCGTGGACGGCGTATTGCGACTATAACCGGCAGTTACCAAACCCTTGCCCTGACGATCGAAGGCGCTCGAAGGTACCTGCCCGCAAGTGGGGGTAAGTATTGCGTGCAAATCGATGATTTTGAACCAAAAGGAACGGTTTTTGCGATCGGTGCGCTCAAAGCCGACCCGGGCATACGGCCTTTCGACGAGGTCGTCGTAGTGAACGACCGCTTCATTGCAGTTGGAAGAGCTCTTATGAGTGGCTGGGAAATGCAAGCGTCAAAAAGAGGTGGCGCAGTTGTTATACGGCACGTGGAGTCGCGATGAAAAAACAGCTAGTAGCTCGTGAACACACGACACAGAAGCCGGAACCAAAAATGCGCGGCAGCCGTGCACGTGGTAATACGCAATTTGCCTGGACCGGCTCGGATCTGCTTAACGGGGAAATCGTTCCGTCGCTTACTATGGTCCTTACGACAAAAGGTTGCTCCTGGGCCCGTCGAGATGGTTGTACCATGTGCGGCTATAACGTCAACTCGAATCCTTACGTGCAAGCCTCCGACATTCAAAAGCAATTCAACCAAGTAATTGCACACTATGGCAAAGCGTTCAAGATCGTGAAACTGTTCACCTCAGGCAGCTTTCTCGATAAAGAAGAGGTACCCATCGATGTGCGAGACACAATCCTGTCTGAGTTGAAGGACATGCCGAAGGTTATCGTCGAGAGTCGGCCGGAATATGTCACACCTGAGATCTGCGATGATATCGCTCGAACAAACGAGCACGTTGAAGTAGCAATTGGTCTTGAAACGTCAAGTGACCGCATCAGAAACAACTGCGTTAACAAAGGATTTTCATTCGGCGATTTTATCAGGGCATCTGAAACCGCAATCGCTCACGGCTTCACTGTTAAGGCTTACCTACTCCTCAAGCCACCTTTCATGACGGAACAGGAAGCCCTGGAAGATGCCCTAAAATCCGTTCGCGACGCTGCCCCTTACGCAGATACGATCTCGTTGAACTTGTGCAACGTACAAAAAGGCACTTTGGTTGAGGCGCTTTGGAAAAAAGGTCTTTATAGGCCACCATGGTTGTGGACCGCCGTGGAAGTCTTAAAGTGCACTCAAGAGACGGCTACTGTGATCTGCGATCCCGTTGGAGGGGGCTCACGGCGGGGGCCGCACAACTGTGGCAAATGCGATCGCGAAGTGGTCACAGAAATCAAAGAATTCGCACTCTCTCAAAGCGGCGCGTCATTCACCGCTTCGTGCACCGATCAGATGCTGTGGGAGTTTGTCCTCGAGTTTGAAGAGTTCAGTTATGGGGCACCGCTTGTGCCGTAAACTT
>Ga0208080_1000515_pt1 | contig 19355 bp, 19 predicted proteins | sample NGESurdeep092012_3_FD_184476 | JGI IMG/M metagenome (GOLD analysis project Ga0208080, IMG submission 184476) | Arctic peat soil microbial communities from Barrow, Alaska - NGEE Surface sample 210-3 deep-092012 (SPAdes) | ecosystem: Environmental > Terrestrial > Soil > Wetlands > Peat ...
GGTGGTGGGATGAAACTGAACAAACTCCATGTCCTTGAGCAACCCTCCGGCACGGAGGGCAAGGGCCTGTCCGTCTCCTGTGTTGATTAACGCGTTCGTCGACTTATTGAATATCCGACCAAACCCACCAGTAGCCATGAGGATCGCTTTTCCCAGGAAGCCATGGACCCCGCCGGTCATAATTTCTAGGGCCGTGCATCCTATGCAGCGTCCGCCTTCAGTTATAAGGGATGTGACAAAAAACTCCTCGTAGACCGAGATTTTCCGGCCCACCACGTGTTCGTAAAGGGTATGAAGCGCATTATGACCAGTACGGTCTGCCGCGTAACACGTTCTTGGAAAACCAGCCCCTCCAAAAGGGCGCTGCGCAATTTTTCCGTCCTCAAGCCTTGACCATACCATCCCCATATGTTCGAGTTCGATCACTGCGGTAGGAGCCTCGCGACACATACGTTCAACGACGTCTTGGTCGGCTAGGTAATCTGATCCTTTAACTGTGTCAAATGCATGACTTTTCCAGCTGTCCTTCGTGCCGCCCTCGCCCTCCAAATTCCCCAATGAAGCGTTCATCCCCCCTTGCGCTGCCACAGAGTGAGAACGCAAAGGATGGACCTTGGAAACGACTGCGCCGTCTAGACCGGCATCCGAGATACGTAGGGCAGCTCGAAGTCCCGTCAATCCTCCGCCGATTATGAGAACATCATGGTGATGAATCACGGTGCAAATCCCCCGTTTCACGTACGAAAAAGGAACTCATAGCACTACTATTAAATATTTTTTTAACAAGATCCCACACGTCTAGTTATCTCCCCCCTTTAAACTGAGCAACGCGGGGATACACCATTTTCGCCGGATCGACCATACGATCAAACTCATCTTCTGACATACATTCAAGCTCTAAGACAGCTTCTTTAATCGTTAAATCGTTATCTAGTGCATAATGGGCGACTTTTGACGCGTTATCATAGCCAATCAGAGGGCTAAGGGCAGTGACTAACATGAGCGATTGAGCTAAAAAGTTGTCAATCTGCTTTTTGTTCGGCTCAGTTCCCTCAACCAGGAACACCCGGAAGGTATGGCACCCGTCTGCTAGAATTCGGATGGAATGCAGGACGTTGTGGATTATGAGTGGTTTATAAGCGTTCATCTCGAGATAGCCGCCTGCTCCGCCAAAAGCCACCGCCATATCATTCGCCATTACTTGAACGGCTATCATGGCTAACGCTTCACATTGAGATGGGTTGACCTTTCCGGGCATGATAGAAGACCCAGGCTCATTGGAGGGGAGAGTTAGTTCGTGTAATCCGCACCGTGGACCAGAACTTAAGATACGAATATCATTGGCAATTTTATAAAGAGAAGTTGCTAGAGTTTTTAGGGTGCCACTTAGCATGACCAGGGCATCATGAGATCCTTGCACTGTAAATTTGTTAGGCGCGGTTACAAAGGGATAACCGGTGAGTCTTGCGATTTCAGCCGCCACTTTTTTATCAAATCCCGGAGGAGCGTTAAAGCCTGTCCCGACCGCGGTGCCTCCCAAGGCCAGATGGTACACGTCCTTCATACTCGAATCTAAACGTTCTAAATCTTCATCCAATAAACCTACATATCCAGAGAACTCCTGTCCCAACGAGAGGGGTGTCGCATCCTGCATATGGGTACGACCGACCTTTACAATCTCATTCCATTGTCGTGCTTTAGCATGTAATGAGTCACGTAAATGTCTCACCGACGGTATTAATCGCTGATTTATCTCCTTTACCGTGGCAATATGCATAGCAGATGGAAAGGAGTCGTTTGAGGACTGCGACCTGTTAACGTGATCATTGGGATGCACTGGTATTTTGCTGCCCAGCGGATTCCCAGTTAACTGCGAGCAGCGGTTGGAAATCACCTCATTTACGTTCATATTGAAATGAGTCCCACTGCCCGTCATCCATACGTGAAGGGGAAACTGGTCCTGGTGTCGACCGGCGAGAATTTCATCGCACACTTGGACTATCAGATCCTGGCGGTCCTCTGTCAGCTGGCTAAGCTGAAAATTCACGAGAGCTGCTGCCTTTTTTAATATGGCGTAAGATTCAATCATCTCTCGTGGCATTAAATCGCCGATACTGAAATGTTCCAGCGAACGCTGTGTTTGCGCCCCCCATAACTTGTCGGCAGGTACTTGCACTTCACCTAAACTATCCTTCTCTACACGGAAATCATTGACCATATTAACCCCTTAACCGGCCTTATATCGTTATTTAACCATATTTAGGCAGACGGCTGAAACAAGAACGACGGTACTCGGCAATTTCCCTACACTCCGTGAATAGCGCAGATCCCCTCCTATACTTTTTTCGGTTTCATCTCTGCGTTGTTGGTGCCATATCGAGCCCCAGTTTGAAACTGCTAGATCTTACGGGCTCATTGAACAAGGTTTGCTAGGTGCTGTTCGAGCGACCCTTCCGAGGGGTGCGTCCACGGCGTTTCGTGGCCGCTTCGCACCTCGCAGTATCTCCTAACATGAATATCCAGCATGCACGAGCTTTAGATAAGGATTCGTAACAAAGTGTCAACAATGTGGCTTGGAACCCTAGATGACATATCTGACTTTCACAACGCCGTCCTGCAAATCTTCGGGATGGCAGATAAGTTGTCTAAGGGGGTTAATTGGAAATTGCCTGATCGATTCGGCAATAGTAGAATAACTTCTAGATAAACCTGGAGCGCGATAAGCCGAGCAAGCGTGGTTAGCGAATATATCAGGGATTATTCCTTTGCACCTTTGGCACAATAGAGTAGATCTGTGAGATCATATTCTACTTGCACCGGACAATCTGGACAGGAACAATAACCCTCCTCGACTGGCTTATCGCTCTTCCCCCTCGAGCAAAAAAGTCCGCCGCTCAAGCCACTGCTATCGTAGGTCGGGCAATCCCCCCCATAACATATACACATCTTGTAGTTTGCATCAGTGTCGGGAACTTTCACGTATTCCACCTCCTACCACCAATTTGCGCGAGCCCATCTATAACTTTTGATTATATAGACCGATGCGAAAGCTAAAAAAAGAGCGATTATGAAATTCTTGAAAGGTTATACACTCTCGCCAGCTGAGGTAAATCATTGAAAATGTATACAAAGGCGATCCATGACCATTCACCCCAGCGGTCAATCATCGCATTTGTCACATCCTCAATCTCTTTTCTGGGGTGCTTTGGTGTTCGTCCGAGCAAGAGTTCACTTAATATGACGACACTCCATACATCCACTGGGGCTGAGCTCCGGCCAAGAACCAGACGTGCTGAGTACGGACCTATGCCTGGAATCTCCATCACTTTTTTTATCGCGTCGGGCTCAGGCAGATTGAGCAAGTCGTGCAACGCGAGCGGATGGTCAACGAGATACTGGGCAGCCTTCACAAGACGCTCCGCTCGATAACCGAGGTTAACGCGACGCCTCAGCTCGGCAGGTTCCATTCGGGCGATGTCCGAGGGCTGTGGCCAAAGAACAACCTCTCTGCCGTCGAACGCTATAACGGTCCCGTATTCGGCAAGCAGTTTTGCCATCATCTGCTCACTCCGCTTAAGGGGAGCCATCTGCAGAGTTATAGCCAGTATGACTCGGCCGAAGACGTCGTCTAACCGCCGAACTCTCATACCACACAGGTCCTTTACAGTCACGGACAGGATATCATCATCACAAGCGACCGCGTAAAAAGCTTGAAGATCATCGTCCGCGCCGAGCCCGAGCCTCATATCTCTGAGCAGTGATCTCTTTTCAATATCGTTCAGCTGAAACTGAGCGTATACCGTAGCACTTATCTTTCCATCTTCGGCGGACATCTTGAGCCCCAACGGGATCCCGTTTAGATAAGTGCCACTCCAGAGTGTGCCAGCTTGGAAGACTTCTCCCGGAGTCGCCCAATGCCAGCCTGCGGGCTTTGCTACTGTTTTCGAGAAATTAAAAGGCCCATGCACAACGATTTCGACATCCCAAGTAGATTCAAACTCGTAGGCGTTCATTGCACGTAACGATTTTTTTATAGCAAGACTACAGGGTCATCTAAATAGTATCATACTATTACGTTTTTAACAATATGGGGCGTAACTAGCGATTTGAGCCTTAAAACGCAAAATCTTGCTAAACTCGTTGAAGAGCAACAGACTCAATCACGCCACCGAAAAACGGCATCATGCTCAACGCACTTTTTTAGAAGCAAAACCACGATTTCTTTAAAATATCTATACAAATGCATACATGGACTTTTCGCTCAAACCAAAAATTGGAGGACGCAGATTCGACGATAAAACGAACTTGTTTTATCACGATTTACGTTTGTGTGTTCGATAAGGTTAAACTGAAAAAAGCTTTAAATCCAGATTCTTTGAAGTAAATAAAGGGTTTAGAGGAGGTGACGTTAAATGACTGTTCTGAAAACTCCAGAAAACAAGAAGAAGTGCCTTTGCGGGACATGTCGCACTACACGTATAACAGTCTTAAGGGCCGCTTGTTTTGCGCGATTGGTAAGAGTGAAAATACGCCTCAGATGAAAGGATGTGTGTGCAGTAGCTGTCCGGTATTTATTGAAAACAAACTCAGCGGCTACTACTTCTGTATAAAAGGCGATTGAGGAAAATGCAGCGTCTTATGGTCTTTTTTGTAAGTTATTTACTATCTGTTCAGCCTCAGCACAGAAAGAAGAGTTGAGAGTGCGAAAAAAGAAGGAAGGAAGGCCTACCCTTCCAGTACAGCTTTCTTCAGGCCCACTCGTGGCCTTTTGCACACCTGTGCTTGTCTTCGTGTTTTGGGTCTTCGTGCGTGCAGACCATCTCAGCACCACACTCAGGGCACGAGATAGTGCACTTTATGGTTTCGTTCTTATCGTCTTCTGTCATTGTTCCACCTCTTTTTTAGTGAGTTCTAATTAAAGTGTAGCGGAGTATAAAAGTAGTGTTTTGAATAAGCCAGCTCACCGTATATAACTCAACCCTCAGTTAGACTAAGAACTGCAAGAACAGAGGATACCTATATAGCTTCTATGTACCTAGGTACATATAACAATGTTATGGAGGGTTTTTTAGATGACCGTCCAAGAAAACAAGCAATTAATGACAACGTTGGATGACGCATGGAACAGCCAAGACTGGGACACGTTCAACAAACGTCATCACGAAGAAGTTGCCGTGTACTGGCCGGGGCAACCCGACCCGACGAAAGGACAACATGCACACCAAGAAGAGGCTGAGCAATTCTTCAAGACCTTTCCCGACAACCGTGTGGGGAACCGCCCATATCAGGTGCTCTTTGGTGAGGGCGACTGGACGTGTTCGATATCTATTTTCACCGGGACGATGACTGGCCCTATGCCCGGACCTGACGGAAAGGACATTCAACCCACAAACAAGAAATTTGAAGTCGAATTTTGCACGGTCGCCCACTGGAATGATAAAGGTGAGATCGTTCAAGAGAAGCTCTTCTACGATTTGGTCGGGCTCATGAAACAGATTGGTCTTATGTAAGGGGCCCTGTTTTGGATTAATGACGAAATTTGACGTTACCGCTACACGTACTTAAGGAAAGAGAGACCACTTTCGTGGTTCCATTGTGCCAGAAACGCTTGGTCGTTTAATCAAGAGTATGAGGCTTTGAGGAGGAGCTATGTCTGCAGACGTACTGCCCACTCTATTTGTATCGCACGGCGCACCCACACTGTATCTCGAGAATGTCCCGGCGCGTGAGTTCCTTACCACGCTCGGCGACCGATACCTGAACGCCCAAGCGGTGCTCTGCATATCCGCCCACTGGAATACGCCACGGCCTATGGTTAACGCCGTGAAAGCGCCCGAAACAATCCATGATTTTTACGGGTTCCCCGCTGAACTCTATGGGCTGCGGTATAACGCGCGCGGTTCACCAGACCTTGCGGGGCGGGTGGCCGATCTTCTTCATAAGGCGGGCTTGAGCTGCGAGCTTGACGACCATCGTGGCCTTGATCACGGAGCATGGGTGCCGCTGATGCTCATGTACCCCAATGCTGATGTACCCGTCGTGCAGCTCTCGATCCAGCAGCATTTAGATCCTACACAGCACATAGCGCTTGGTGCGGCAATCTCATCGCTGCGGGATGAAGGCGTTCTTGTGGTCGGCAGCGGCAGCGCCGTGCATCCTCTTGGCTATGCCTCGGCATCGTTGGGCGAAGGTGCGGCCACCGATGACTGGGCACGGGAGTTCGGCAGCTGGCTTACCGACGCGGTGACCCGAGGCGATCGCGTTAGTCTTCTAGACTATCGAATGCGCGCTCCGTACGCTGAACGTGCCCACCCGTATCCCGATCACTTTATGCCGCTCCTCGTGGCGTTTGGGGCGGCAGGCGACGGCGCACGTGGAGCGGTTTTGCATCACAGCTGGGACTGGGGCGACCTAATGATGGATGTTTACGAGTTTAGATGCGATTGATTTTAGAGTGCCTCACGCCGCTGTTCCTTTAACACCTATCTTCAAAGCAATCGATACAATTTGAGAAAAATAAGCGCCAATCGTTGTAGACTTAATCATCATTACGTGTTCAAAGATGTTCGAGCAGGGAAAGAGTAACGGCGTTAAAGCGCTAGGCGGGCACCAGCTTTATTGGATTAAGGATTGGTAACCTGTAAACCATTTTCAATATTTTTATGCCCAGCATGGTTCAAAGAACGAATAACAAGTTGTAGAGTTGTTTTATGAATATGAAAAAAGATGTACCCTTGGCCCACGCAGGAATGGCGGCGCAATTTGACCTCCAAAAACAATATTATGCAGAAGGAAAAGTCTTCATCCTCCAAATCGAATCAACCCTCCAATGTCCCCAATTATGTAACTATTGCTACGCAGGAAGCACCCCCGGGAGCCCTCAAGAGTTATCCTCCGCAACTATTCGGCAGCTATTAGACGCTGCGGCCGCTTCGAAGGTTCAGATGGTAGATTGGTTGGGAGGGGACCCCCTTATGCGGAAGGACTGGGAAGCCCTCTGCGCCTACGCCACCAGCTTAGGTCTAATTAATAACATCTGGACATCGGGCATCCCGCTCGCAAAACCGGAGGTCGCAGCAAGCGCGGTTAAAGCGACCCAAGGGGGTTTTATCTCGACGCATTTAGATTCGCTCGATCCGGAACTTTACGGGATTTTGCATGGCGGGGAAAAACGTCACGGGGATTCACGTAATATCGGATTAATCCTGAAAGGTATTAACAACTGCTTGGCAGCGGGGAAGGACCCGGGGGGGATGGTCAATTGCATCACCTATACGACCCCATTAGCAACTGGAGACGCGCGGGCGACAATCGCCTATTTTCAGGAAAAATTCGGCATCAAGACTTGCGTCACATTATTCAACCCCGTAATCCACCGCATAGGAAATAATTCTTGGGAACCGACCGACGTCCAGATAAAGGACATCTTTAACTTCCGTGACCGAGTAAATTACCCGAACGATCCCTCGTGCGGGCCCATGGATGTTTCGAAATTCTATTGTGGGACGCTCGCCTGTGTCACTGCTGGGGGGTGGGTGGTCCCGTGTTCCGTGATCCGGACAGAGGAGTTTGGAAACGTGAATAACGAAGACTTTTTAACCATTCTGGAGCGCGGGAGGCGGAGACTCTTATTTTTAGATTTCCGGGATCCTGCCAAACTCCCTGGCAATTGCAGCAGTTGCTACAACAATTCCGTTTGTTTTGGGTGTCGGAGTAGCGCCTATTACTATGCTGGCGACTTGATGGCCGCAGATCCCAAATGTTTTCAATATACCGAATGTTCCACGAAAAAGAACGGATTTGATTCATAAGGGGGTTAGAGAGAGTATGAATAAACACTATGACTTCAGCGTTGACGACGTGAGTGCCGTTTACGCTGGACCAGGTGGAAAACTGTGGGAACTTTTAATGGGTGAAGAGATCCACGTCGGTGGGTCCGAACAGACGGATTATTTAGCAAAGAAAGTCGGCATTGATAGGAGGGGCAAGGATCTCATCCTCTTAGACATATGTTCTGCCCTCGGCGGTCCTGCCCGGCATCTAGTCGAAAAATATGGCATCAGAGTCGTAGGGGTGGATACCACTCCTGAAATGATCGCAGAAGCCAAAAGGCGAACTATAGGCAAACCCTTCAAGGACAAGATCGAATATCGCTATGGTTCCGCCCTAGACTTGCCCGCTCACGCGGAATCTTTTGATGTCGTGTGGGGTCAAGATTCCTGGTGCTATGTCACTGACAAGAAGCGGCTCATTGACGAAACAGTACGAGTACTCAAGTCCGGTGGGACGTTGGCGTTTACGGATTGGATTTGGGGTTCGGTACAAGCCTCCCCAAAAGAGGCGGACGTCCTCATGGAGTTTATGGTATTTCCCGATTTGCAGACCTTGGATGGATATGCAAATTTGATTCGGGCGGCAGGATTGAAATTAAAAGAACAAGAAGACCTGAGCGTTGATTTCGCGCAGAAGATGGATCAATACTTGATCACTCTAAAGAAGAACAAAGAGAGTATCATTGCAGGCTTTGGCAATGATCTGTATAATGAAGCAGAAAAGGGTATACTAGCTTGGAATAAGGCCGTCCATGAAAATAAAGTTGGAAGAGGACTCTGGATTGCTACTAAAACGTGAATCTGTCGGACCTAAGTCTCTCGGAACAGAACGTGGATCAATAAAGAACGTCGTTATCATATTTTCTAAGGTTCCGGTGGCCGGGACCGTAAAAACTCGCCTTATCCAAGACTCCAAGTTAGATCCAGAGGATGCTGCCTTACTCGCCGAGGCAATGTTGAAGGATACGATATTACTTTCCGCCGAAAGTAATGCGAGCGAGATCATGATTGGATTTACCCCTGCAGACGAACGGGAATCCATTGAGCGGATTATAAAGGAAGTCGTTAAAGAGACACATTTGGAAAGACCTATTAGATTTGTCCCCCAAAGCGGCACAAATTTTGATGAGCGATTTGGATCCGTGGCCTCCGCGGCTTTTGCCACGGGTTCGGAAAATTTAGTAATTTTGGGCGCAGACCTCCCCTATTTACCGCCGGATATTATAAACCGCGCATTCTCGCTTCTCATGGAAGATAAGAGCAATAATTCCGTAGTTCTCGGTCCCGCTGGCGAGGGAGGCATTTATCTCGTTGGAATTACACGGCATTTCGATCCGGAATATTTTTCAAAAAACCAGCTGTTTTCCGGGGGCGTAGAAATCTCTCAATTCATAAAACTTTGTAAAGATGAAGGAAAGTTTCTAAAATTACTCCCTGCATTCACTGATGTTGATATTGAAGGAGATCTGGTCTCCCTCCTGCTTTATATTGATGCTATGAAAACCGCAAAGAAGTTCGAAGGGTTTTATTATCCTAGTTACACCGCAGATGCGATAACCCAGCTCAGATTGACCGTCTTGGAGCATAAAGGAGAAACTAGGCATCGAAGGATTGGTATAATGCGAGCGTAAGCGGGAATTAGAATAAGGTTAGTTTAGCAAGGTCGAAAGCTTCAGCTTTGCTGTGATTATACTTAGCTAGCATTCCAGCCTGAAAAGCGCGATACTGGGCAAGGCCTTCGATCGCTTCTGTTCTAATATAGTATTTCCTATTCTGGGTTTCGTGGAGTTTCAAAGCTGCAATTTTGACATGAAAGAAACGCGTTATATTGACAAAAACCCTCGGAGTGAACTCGTGTGACACGCTCGGGGACTCATAAAGGAATATATCGTCAACATGCCGATAAAGAGTCATTGTTGCTAGCGCCGCGTTTCGATGGTCTTGATGATTGTCGTGCGGGCTATGAGTGTATATCCTGTCCGGCTGCACTTCCTCTAACTCTGCCTGAATAAGGTCGATTGTCTGAGAGTCAGATGTTATCATCCGATCTTTCAGGTCACCTACAGTTATGCTATCAGCACCAAGTAATTGGGCGGCTTCTTTGCTTTCTTTTATTCTTTTTTTGCTTGGCCCTCCTGCTTCGCCTTTTGAGAGTATCAGGAGGTGAACCGAGTCGCCTTGGCTTTTGTGATAAGCTAGCGTCGCATAGCAACCTAATTCACAGTCATCAGGATGGGCGCCGATTGCTAGTACTACTTTACTCAAATAACTCACCGTCGCATAATTGTCTTGTCGCTTCGAACAACGCGTCCCTATACTATAAGGCTTTAAGGATAAGTCTGCGCGGACGATTATTAGGCTATTTTGACTATTTAAATCATTTACTCTCCTATTTGCAGCTGCACCTTGCAAATGTCAATCGGTCGTTGACTTGGCCGGAACAAGACGCATCGCACGAAATTTCAGCCAGTGTCCAGTCTGCTTCTTTTAAAGGACTGAATTGCACTACGACCTAAGCCTATTTTTGAGCCATTCAAAATCCACATACACTGTACTTAGAGCTTGCAGTTTTCTGGTAAACCTCCAGCGTTTTTTGATTAAAGCAAGCCACAACGACTTTTTCCAAATCCGGATATTGCTTTATGGCCAATTGAATTTCGCGCAGAGCAATCTCGCTGGCCTTTTCGACGGGATATCTATAGGCACCAGTGCTGATGGAAGGAAAAGCCAGGGATTTCAAATAATGTTGCTGTGCTAACGCGAAACAGCTTCGATAACAGCCCGCCAGCAATTCTGGTTCATCGTGGCTGCCCCCACGCCAGATGGGTCCGACAGTATGAATCACAAAACGCGCTGGCAAACGATACCCTTTCGTGATCTTCGCCTCTCCGGTTAGACACCCCCCCAAGGTGGCACATTCTTTAAGCAATTCCGGTCCAGCCTGGCGATGAATCGTCCCATCAACCCCGCCTCCTCCCAGCAAACTGTTATTGGCGGCATTGACGATGGCATCCACTGACAAAGTGGTAATATCTGCTTTGATGATCTCCAATTTTGCAGACATTTTCTCCTCCTAAAAGTCCAAAAGTAATGTATTCAAACAATTGACGTTCCCGCTCGTATACAGTTGATCATATTAATACTGGGGTACCCATTATAAACCCCGCAATTCAGGTGGGCACTGGATGCGCTCGTTTCGTGCTTTAGGAATGCCGCGAATGATCAGAAAAAAACGTCAATCGTGCTTTAGCCCTTTAAGGAAGCGCCTGGTGCTAGGCACGATCATTAATATGCAAGTCGGCGCAGATCGTCTCAAAACCTAGCTCTTTCCCCAATCAGGTTGTTTCATCCCCCACGGGAGCCAGATCGCAGTCTCTAATATCGCTACACCTGCAAGAGAGACAATGACGATCCCTATGTTTTGCCAGAAGCTAAAATCACCGGCATAGAATATGAGCCACAGTCCCACGAATAGCAGCCATATAAATGCGATACCGATGCTGGCATACACCATCCATGATGGGGGGGACTGTTTTTGTTGATTTTCCATTTAAAAACCCTCATTCCTTTCAAACGATATATACCAATTGATTCCTAGTCAGGTGCACGCATACTCTTCTATTGATCGGAATAGTTAATCCACGAATCACCCCTTGGAAAAGCGTATACAATTTAATCAATAGCTGCAGTAACTGTTCTGTTGCTCGCAGTTGCATCTTTGTCAGTAACAGGTTGCATCAATCCTTTGACTTCAACCAGTCAAAAGAAACAAGCAACATTCTAGCCTGCAGGCGATCGTACTGGCAAGCGGAAAAGGAGGGAGGGCATGCACGAGAGAGGTTACTTCGACGAGATTGCCCCGCGATGGGACGATATGCGGCGAACCTATTTTTCTGAGCGGGTGCGGGATCGGGTGCTCTCCGAGGCACGGGTGCAGCCGCGAAAGCTCGCTGTTGACGTCGGGGCAGGAACCGGGTTCATTACCGAAGGGCTCATCGGGCACGGCGTAGAGGTACTCGCGATCGACGAGTCGCCCCCCATGCTGCAGGTACTTAGGCGCAAGGCATTTGTTACCGCGGGCCTGTACTATTGCATCGGGAGCGCCGAACGTCTTCCCGTTCGTACCGGGGCCGTGGACTACGTTTTTGCCAACATGTGCCTTCACCACGTCGTGCATCCGGCAGCAGTGATAGGTGAGATGGCGCGGATTCTCAAGAAAGGCGGCACGCTCATAATCACGGACTGCGATGAGCACTCGTTCGCGTTTCTTCTGGAGGAGACGGCCGATCTATGGATGGGATTTAGGAGAGAGGATATAAATTCGTGGTTTGCAGAAGCGGGGCTGAGAGACATCGTGGTGAGCTCCACTGGAGAGCAAGTGTGCGTGCCATCGAAATCCACTGACAACTGCGCTAACAATAGCATATTTATAGCACGGGGCACGAAATGACAATCAAAATCGATCGCCGCCCTACGAGCGTGTTCCTATACCCTATTTTTTAGCTCCCAGCTCATTTTTTCTTTGTTCGATTTCCTTTGATTCTAGGGCCCCGTTTCAGAATTGTAGCATCGAATATATCGAAGGAAGAGGTGCATGGGTAGCTGCCGAGTAGGAACCTAGATGGAAGTTTTTTGAATCTATCCTGCGGCGGCCTCCTGACTGAAGATACATCGAGAGGCCGCCTGCGTTTGGTGCGACGTCGCGCGCCCCAAAGGTAGTAGTGAGCCTTATCATCTATTACGGACCTCAAGCACTGCGCGTTTCCACTCTTGCGCTTCAACGGATTGTGCCCATGCCGGAGCCGTGGGGCGAAGCACGCTGTTCACGGCGTTGGCGAGTCGCTCTGCACACTTGGTGCAGTTTGGATCGTTTGCGTTTATGCAGCCGAAGTGGAGGCCATACCAGCACGCCCCCTTTTTTATGGTTGTTACGTTCGTTGCCATAACGTTCATCTCCGATCCACACTACACAAAGTAGTTTCATAAGGCCGCGTGAGGCAGCGATTGTGTGGGAAAGCGTGACAAAACGTTTGCGCGGGAAAGTGTGACAGTGTGTTCGTGTCACACTATGCTGCATGGCTTCTGAACGTCAAAAAAAAGGTTGACCTTACGACAGGAAAATGCCTGTGGGGGTTATCGAATTGTGCGCTGCTGTAAAAAGCTTTAAGGCGTTAAACTGAACTAAAGGACGGGAATGAACCTAAAATGAATCCTTTAGTCGTATTTTATTCACGAACAGGGGCAACCAAACGGGTAGGGGAAACTCTCGCTGAAATGCTTGACTGCGACAGTGAAGAACTCCTTGACACTAAAAAACGCAGCGGGCCTCCGGGCTTTTTGTTAGCTGGAAAGGACGCAACGGCAAAAAAGCTCACCAAGCTCACAGACATTAAACGTGATCCTGCGTTATACGATCTAATAATACTCGGCACGCCCATTTGGGCAGGCACTTTATCGAGTGCTACGCGGACCTATATAGCCAACAATAAGTCGAAGTTCAAACGGGTAGCATTTTTTTGCACACACGGCGGTGGCGAGAGTCAGCAGCTATTTGCTGAGATGGAATCACTCTGTGAACGAAGTCCGGTAAGCAGTTTTGCTATCAAGGGAGAGGAGGTCAAGAATGGTGCGCATCAAGACAAGCTACGCCAGTTTGCTGACGAATTGCAGGTGCAGATGTAGACAAAAAACGCTTGGCGGATTTCAGGCCCCCCTCGGTACCATTGGGTTTTTTGACCAACGAATCTAAGGCTTTTTTGATTCAAAACGCGTCGGGTATGGCCTATCGATTGGGGACGCGCGAACCTTCGAGACTGAAGAATTTGTAGTTCGACGTAACATACAAATGTGCCGCCTTTTGAGGCTCACCGCGCGTCGCAACGACTTCTCCAACAAACACTGTATGATCCCCTGTCTCAAACTGCCCCACGACTTTACACTCAAACGCCACGGTCGCCCCTTCAATCGTCGGTACTTTGACTGCGATAGAGTCGATCAAGGAAATGCCCGCCTCTTTGATCTTGTCGCTATCTCGTCCCGATTTCGTGCCGCATAACCAGGCTGCTTCTGTTTGTTCTGCATTTGGATAGTTAACCACAAATTCTTTGTGAAAGTCAATTCCCGCGTGAGAATAACGCGAATGATCGATCGATATGAGCAATAAAAAGGGGTCAAACGACGTGCGGGTCACCCACGATACGCCGAGTGCGTTCGGTTTTCCGTTTGTATCGAGCGACGTCACGAGGCTATAAATCATAGGTGCGGCGAGCGCACCGCCCTCTGTAGCGGTTAATGTTTGCATGCTTTAGCTCCTCAGGATGGATATCACACCTCTGGCTTAAAGCTTACGTCTGCTGCACGTTGCGAATGGGTGGCTATAAAGGCGTTAATTATCGTCAGTCTTGCCAAACTATCGGCGGTGTGCATAGCGCCCTTAAAAAGTTCGCCCCCAAAGTGGACTGTTATACCCAGTCACTCATCGCGGATTCAAACTCCGTTGTAAAACCAGTGTGAGCTGTTGCCATCAGCGATATATTCCTGAGTTGTGCTAATTTTTTTACTGATTCGGTTTGTGTGGCGATGTCCATATGCGTCAGATCTCTAACGTGCAGCTTTGAGAAGTGGCGTGCCTTCCCTTCTCTGAGGACAAGCGTATCGCCAACGAACAGAATGGAACTATTGACGAGGAAGGACATGGAGCCCGGAGTGTGGCCCGGAGTTGCGAGAGCCTCTATTTTTGCCCCTCCCGCATGGACAATGTCTCCGTTTTTGAGCAGCGTGTAGGGCTCCTTAAGCGGTCGATTATACACGAACCCTAAGAACCGCGGCGTTGTTCTGTTAATCATCTGCTCTTCATCGATCGACAAGTAAACGTCGGCATTTTTGAAGAGGTCTAGGCCGCCTATGTGGTCGCGATCAGTGTGCGTGAGAAACACGTACTTGACGTGCTCAGGCTTGAAACCGAGGGCATCAAACCCTCGTTTGACGGGCTGCTCACTAATACCCGTATCAAAGCAAATTGGCGGATCAGCTGCTGTGTAAACGAACATACTGACTGCCCTTGATTTGATTTCATAGACGTTGTCTGTTATCCACACGATTTACCATCCTCCCTATCCCGTCCTTTTTGGGCCAATCTGTGAGATGATTGCCCCCAAATATCGTTGTTTTAACGCCCGTTTTCAGCTCAAGCGGGACTTTTTGATGTGCAGCAAAGATGTCTGGCTGTGAGCCGGTGGCATGATTACTTAGGACTAGACTTGATGTTCCCCGGTATGTCGTCAGAAACGAATAAGGCTTCGTTTCGCTTGCTTTAGCTATCCATACTTCTAAATTGGCCAAGCAGCAGCACGCCTATTATGTGCGACCACGACAGGGTGGTGAAATCATTTCTTGATCTTAGGTTTTTGTTACTTAGTCCTCGAACGCAAAGTTTATCTTTTTTTACCGTTTTTTTAGGAGCACACAGCTCGTTTGCGAGGGAGAAATGTCAGGCAAATTTCTATGGTGTAAGACGCTAATGGCAGTCGGTTTTGTGATTATGTTAATACACGTCTTATTTTTCGTCGTGACCTTGACGTTGCACGTCGTATTCTTAGCTCCTCGACTGCTAAAGATGATGAAACGTAACTCGTCACGACACGATTGCTGCTAATCTCGGCAACAGAGTTTGGGGGTCTGCTCAAGCAGAAAGAAAACGTGCCGGAGCGTAACATCAGCTGAAACGATAGGCTTGGATGATATCTTCAGCCTTCAACGCTGTAGGGGGGTAAGCGGGATATGGACGGAACGGTTTAGAACTTGACTTATTGAGCCACCGCCTTGTTACGTCCGTCATCTGCTGCGTTCCCGCGTAGACGGCCTAAGTTTGTCCGATCGGCACAAGTCGGGGTCCTCGATTACCCATCTATCTTCGGTTATCTTCGAATTCCTGCAAGTTAGAACTCTTAAGGATCGGCGGACCCGACGCTGAAAGAATATTGTTGCAACAATCGTATCCCTTTTCACGAGCGTTCAGACAGACACTCTAGCTACCGTCGTTGCGACGCTATCATGCTACAGGATGCGCTTGATTTTCCTGGTCCTTGCGCTTGTAGAATAGCCAAAATATTACTCCCGAGAGCACGATGAAAAGCGACGCCACGTATATCGGTGCCGTTGCGACGATCTGAGCGGCAAGATAGCCCGCTGCTATTGGCGGAATTGATTGGGCTAAGGCTGAGACGCTCGCATTGATGCCCAAAATCTCGCCTTGCCTCGATTGCTCCGCCGATTTACTGATAATCGTCGGGAGGAAGGCTTGTGAAAGCCCATTTGGAATCCCAAAAAAGGGGACGACAAAAAGCAGTTGCCACCACACCGTGGGTAGGAAAAACGCAAGGATAAGCACCCCGGTGGTAATGAGGGTGACGCGGAGTATTTTGTAATCAGCAAATCTTGTGAGCTTTCGGAGGATTAACCCTTGTGAGATCACGATCCAGAGCCCGACGTACGCCAGAAAATCTCCTATGTTGCCTGAGGTGAAATTGAATTTGTTAATGAAGTAGACGCCGATGAACGTCGTGTAAAACGTGAAACCTCCGTGGAAAAGAAAGGAGGTCGTAAAGAGCGTCCGAAAGCCTCTGTACGTATAGGCGTGGACGATATCAATAAGGGATTGAGCCCACCGTATTTTGACCTCTTTGTGTGTTCGCGCAAGGGTCTCAGGAAGCAACGTGATAACAAGCACGATATTCACCGCGCCCAGCAATGCGGCAAACCAAAAGGGCGTAGCAGCGTTGAACCAACTTACGATGGACGGGTCAGACAGTTTACCACCGATATAAGGACCAATAATGAACCCAAGCCCGAACGCCGCTCCAATAAGCCCGAAGTTTTTCGCCCTTTCTTTAACGGGCGTAATATCAGTGACGACCGCCTGTGCGACCGGAATGTTGCCACCCGTAATGCCGTCGAAAGCGCGAGCGAGGAAGAGGAGGGGAATGTTTTTGGTGATGATACCCATTGCGAAGACAATGTAGGATATACACGTGCCGCCGAGTGACACGCCGAGCACTTTTCTCCTTCCATATTTATCCGAGAGTTGGCCTAAGATAGGGGCAGCAAGAAACTGAAAAATAGAATAGATTGCCACGAGCCACCCGAGGAGGATGTACCCCTGTTGTATGGTGTAGCCAGCCGGAAGAACGTAATAGGGAGAGCGGGGGCCAGCGAGCAGTATGGGGACGATAGGGATAAGAATGCCGACCCCCACTAAATCGAGGAATACAATAGAGAGGATGACGAAAAGCGGTTTTCCTTTCAGAACCGGTGGCTCTTCTTCCATCGCTTGCTTAACTCCTCGTCAAATGGGTGAAACCACACAGCACCGATATTCATATAAATGTTGCGTCCTTGCGCGTGGGCAATTCTTAGCTCTGCCTGAAATGTTAAAACAGCAGGTGACGTGTGGGCTGTTTGCGCAGCCCAGCGGTTTCGCACGCTCGGAAAAAGGGCTATTTCTGGACACGTGTGGGCTTGGGATAGCGGAGGCGCAACAAATATCTGCATTTAAAGGTCTAAAGAGGATAATCATCTCCAAATGAAAACTGGTACTCATCTATGAAGAACGGGCAAACGTCGCAGAAGCTTAACCTCTTTGACGTGACGAATCTGGTCGTTGGCGGCGCCGTAGGCGCGGACATATACATCGTTGCCTCGTTGGGCAGTGCGTATCTTGGGCCGGCTAGTTTGCTCGTGTGGCTTGTTGCGGGGGCAATCGCCATGATCCTAGCTTTAAACTTTGCAGAAGCTGCCGCTCTCGTGCCTCGAGTAGGGGGGTCGTTTGCCTACGCGCGCGAAGCGTGGGGAGATTTTGCCGGTTTCTTGGTGGGCTGGCCGCTCTGGATCGCCGAGGTCGCCGCACTCGCCGTCATGCCCGTCGCGTTCGTCCGCTATTTGACTTATTTTGTCCCTTCGCTTAGTTTTGCTGAGGGGGTAATCATTAAGATCCTCTTTGTCGTCATTATCGCCTATGTGAACGTGCGCGGCGCTAAGGAGGCGGGGCGCGCAAATGACGTCCTTACCATCGCAAAATTGAGTCCGCTCCTCCTGCTGATCGTCGCTGGATTCGTCTATTTGACGTTAAACCCAGGTACCGCCGCTTCGAACCTTTTACCGTTTGCCCCGCTCGGCCTCGGCAATTTCGGGCAGGCACTGATTCTCATAGTGTGGGCGTACGCAGGTTTTGAGCTTGCCGTCATCCCGTCCGGCGAAGTTGAAAACCCGACAAAGACCATCCCAAAGGCGATGGTAATCGGCATGGTTATCGTGACGCTCTTCTATGTCTTAACGAACTTCGTCGTGCTCGCGGCGGTGAACTGGACCGTGCTACAAACCGATATCACTCCGCTTGCTACGGCGGGAAGCGTCGTCCTATCGTACACGCCGACGCTTGCACTCATTGGCGGTGCCGTGCTCGGAATCGGGGCACTTATTTCGATTTCTGGGTTTGATGAATCTGGCACGCTGTCGACCTCACGATTGTCCTACGCAATCTCGCTTGAAGGCCTGTTCCCGAAGTTCCTCAGTCGTCTCCACCCTCGGTTCGGCACCCCCTATAATGCGATCATCGCACAGTCTGTCATCGCGCTCATCGCGTCGTTGGTCGGCGGCCTCACCCAGCTCATCGTGTTCTCAACGTTCAATCTCGCGTTCGTGTATCTTGTCACAAGTGCGGCGGTTCTGACGTTGCGGGAGCAAAAGAAGCACGCGGCAAGTGAACGCACTTACCTTGAGCGGTTTACAGGCCCGGTCATTCCTATTGCAGGCATCATCTTAAGCACGTTTCTCATTTACGAGTGTGGAATTACCGCCGTGGCATTCGGTGTGGCGTCGATTCTGATTGGTATTCCGATCTATGTCCTTTACGCGCCGCGAACAGAGATAGCGACGCTCAAGAAAGAATTCTATTCGACGGAAGCGATCCTCGCTCGCAGAACACGGAGGGAGAGGGTTTTTTTGGGTTACGTGGTGTGGTTGATACGGAAGGCGGTAGCACGTCGATCAAAAACGTAACTGATCCGGTGATGAAAAAAGAGGAAGCCTCGGTCTTTTTAGCCTTTTTTTATTCTTTCTTCCGTCCCCCGTGAAGTCGCAAAAAAGTGGATGGCCTAACGAGTAAGATACTAAAGTCTCTCCTCAGTAACAGCAGGCGTGGATGCGCAAGAGCGGATTTATGAGCTAATAAGGAGGGACTAGCACTGGCCCCTCCTTCGTTCTTTTTTTTCGAGTTAAGCCCATTGGTCCTGTAGTAGGTTATTTTGATACGTGCCTGCAGTAGCGTTCACTTCCCACCTTTAAAACTCCAAATTTCATTCGTATTTTAGCAAATAAGAGGCCCCCAAAAGTTAAAGTTTGGATGAAACTCTCTTACTCGGCAGGCGCGTTAGGCTTATATTAACTAATTTTTTGTCGTCTGAAACGATTGAAAGACTTATGTTTGCTTCTAGAAAAGCGATTATTTCTAGTCTTTTCGTTTTGTTA
>Ga0208080_1000517_pt1 | contig 19323 bp, 16 predicted proteins | sample NGESurdeep092012_3_FD_184476 | JGI IMG/M metagenome (GOLD analysis project Ga0208080, IMG submission 184476) | Arctic peat soil microbial communities from Barrow, Alaska - NGEE Surface sample 210-3 deep-092012 (SPAdes) | ecosystem: Environmental > Terrestrial > Soil > Wetlands > Peat ...
TCACACAGGATCGGCTGGTGTCGATGTTACCATCGGCCGTGTCCGGTCGTGTGTTCGGTACGAAGTGACCGGACGCGCGGCCACTTTGCCAGAAGAACCGGGACAACGAGCGAGTTGCTTCGCATGTAAGTGCAAGCAAGAACGATTTATAGGCCACCTCGCTTAAAGCCTATTGACAAGTGTCCCAGGGTGGCTCATCTTCGCGCCGCCTTTGTACACACCACGTCTTTTTCGGACGCATCGGTCCGCATTCCGGCTTCTGGCCGTCGTTCCGCCTCCCCGTCGAACCTCGCAATGGCACTGTTTGGTCGCAACAAAACCACCGTCGGCTTGGACATCGGTTCGGGACTGATCAAGGTCGCGGTGATCGACCACTCCAGGAGTGAACCGGAGTTGGTCCGAGTCGCGGTCGTCCCCCTGCTCGCCGACGCGATCGTCGAGGGCGAGATCATGGACCCCGGGATCGTCGTGGAGGCCATCAAGGGGGCGTTGGCGGCAGCCGAGGTGAAAGGGTCCCGGGTCGTCACCGCCGTCGGCGGTCGCGACGTCATCATCAAGAAAATTCAGATCGAACGCGTGAAGGAGCAGCAGGCGCGCGAGCTGATGCGATGGGAGGCCGAGCAGCACGTCCCCTTCGATATGGAGTCGGTGGAGCTGGATTTCCAGATCCTCGATCCCGACGCGGATGGCGTGGAGATGAGCGTGCTGCTCGTCGCCGCCAAGCGCGAGCTGATCGAGTCGAAGCTCCGCGTCCTCACCGACGCGGGGCTCGATGCCGCGCTGGTCGACGTGGATGCGTTCGCGCTGCACAACGCATTCGAGATGAACTATCCGGATGCGATGCAAGGCGTCGTGGCCCTGGTGAACATCGGCCACGAGGTGACCAACATCAATATTCTCGACGAGGGCGTTCCAATCCTCACGCGAGACATCACGGTCGGCACGCGCCGCTTCCGCGAAGATCTGCAGCGCGAGCGCGGTCTGTCCGCCGACGAGGCGCAGCAGCTCCTGCAGGGCTACGACCGCTCCGAACATCTCGACGCGGTGCTCGAGGGACGCGGCGAGGAGATCGCCGTGGGCATCGAGCGCGCGGCAGCATTCCTCGCATCGTCGTCGCGCACCGGCGGGCAGGTGCGGGCGATCTACACCTGCGGCGGAGGCTCCAGAATTCCGGGGCTCATCGACGTGCTTGCCGACCGGCTTCATCGCTCCGTGCAGCAGGCGAACCCCTTGGTGAATCTGAAAGTCCGTGACGGCGCGCTGAACAGCCTCGTCACCGACGAGGTCGCGCCCCTGCTCATGCTGCCGATTGGCTTGGCATTGCGGCAGGTGGCATGAGAGAGGCCACGCGATGATCGAGATCAATCTCCTCCCCGGGGCTCGCCGCAAGGCGAAACACGCGGGTGGCGCAAGAATGGACTTCGGCGCTTTGCTCGCCTCCGGGCGCGAGCGCGTGAAGGAGCCCTGGCTCCTCGGGTCGGTCGTGGTCACCGCGATCGCGCTCGTCGCCGTCGGGCTCCTCTACACGCAGCAGACGCGCAAGGAAGCGGCGATCGAGGAAGCCCTGCAGAAGGCGGTGCAGGACTCCACGCGCTACGCCTCGGTTCTCAAGGAGCATGACAAGGCGGAGGCGAAGCGCGACACCGCGCTGCGCTCCCTCAATCTCATTCGCGCCATCGACGACGACCGGTTCATCTGGCCGCACATCATGGACGAAGTGAGCAAGGCGTTGCCGCCCTACACCTGGCTCGTGTCGTTGGGCTTCACCGGCGCCGGACAGGCGCAGCAACCCATCGCAACCGTTGCTCCCCGGGCGCCGAACGATTCCGCCGCGGGCGGAAAGAAGAAGCGTCGCGTGCTGAACACGACCATTCCCCGCGACACGGTGCGCATCCACCTCGTCGGGAACACCGTCGACATCCAGGCGCTCACGCGATTCATCCGGCAGCTCGAGCAGTCGGCCTTCCTCGAACAGGTCCAGTTGGTCAAGTCCGAGCACGCCAATGACAACGGGAAGGACGTCACGCAGTTCCAGCTCGACATGCTGTACTCGAGACCGGATCCCGCGATGGTGAAGCGCGTACCGCTCGCCGTGTCGGTGAAGTAACCATGGCCCTTCTCCCAACGACCAATCGCGACAAGGTGCTCGGCCTGATCGGCTTGGTGGCTGCCGGTCTCGCGGGCTTCTATGTCTTCAATGTCTGGCAGCCGAAGCGCGACGACCTCATCGAGCGTCAGACGCACGTCGATTCGCTGCTCGTCGTCAACCAGCGTGCAAAGGCCGATCTCGCGCAGGGCAAGACGAACGAGCTGAAGGCGGACGCCGAGCGTCTCTCGCAGGATCTCGCCGTGATGCGTCTGCTCGTTCCCACGGGGAACGAGGTGCCGACGCTTCTCGATCAGGTCTCCACGGCGGCGCGACGCGTTGGCCTCGACATCGCCGACGTGCAGCCGCTGCCCTCGATCGCCGGCGACCAGTACGAGGCGTACAAGTACCGGCTCAGCGTGCGCGGCGGCTCGTATCACCAGATCGGCGTCCTGCTCGCGAACATCGGGTCGCTGCAGCGCATCATTGTGCCGATCAATCTGATGCTCACGGCGCAGTCGGCCGATCCGCGCGCCGCGAAGAAGGTCAAGTCGCAGAACCTCGAGGCGCGTTTCGAAATTCAGACTTACGTCGCGCGCGCACCACTGCCGCCTCCGCCCACCAGGGGCGTGCCGGTGAAAGACGCGCCGAAGCCGGGAGAGAGATGATGATCTTTCGCATGAAGGCATGCGGCCTCCCGGTCGTCGCGCGGGTGATTCGCCAGAGCGTTCAGCTACTCGGCGTCGTCGCCCTTTGCGCCGTCGTCGCCACGCCGTTGTCTGCGCAACGCATTCCCGATCTCAACGCACCCCGGCGTGCTGCAGAGAAGGCTGCCGATGCGGAGAATGCCCGGCTCTCCGCGCAAACGGGGCAGGAGATTCCGGTCCGTCGCGGTGCGGCCGCACCGGCGCCGCCGAAGGCCTCCGGACCAGGCAGCGCTCCGGCACAGAAGGGCGTCGCACCGTTCGCGTCGTCCACTGCGCCATCTACAAGGGCGCCCGGTGTGATGCAGCCGGTAACGCGCGAAGTGTTCTCGTACGAGGCCGAAGGCAGGCGGGATCCGTTCTTCTCGCTCATCCTCACCGAGGACCTGCGGCCGTTGCTCTCCGATCTCAAGCTCGTCGGAATCCTGTACGAAGCGTCTGGTCGTCGCAGCGTCGCCATCATGCGCGACGTGCTCACCAACGCGCAGTATCGAGTGAACGCCGGCATGACACTAGGCCGGATGCGCGTTGCCCAGATCAAGCCGCGCGTTGTGATCTTCACGATTGAGGAGTTCGGGCTTAGCCGTCAGGACTCGCTGTTCCTGGTTGATTCGACAAAGGTGAGGATTAAATGAAGCCAGTCCTGGCGGTCATCGTCGCTTCGACCCTCCTGCTCGGGCCAAGCGCCCAGCCGGTCGAAGCCCGACCGGCCGAGGGGTCTGTCATGTCCCTCAGCGTGATTCCAGCATCCGGAAAGGCCGAGATCGTGATCGGTGTCACCGGCGGTCTCGAGGTGCGTGACTTCACGCTCCCCTCGCCCAATCGCATCGTGATCGATCTCAGCGGCGCTTCACTCGGACTCGGGTCGCGCGGCTACGATCGCGTCGCGCGCGGCGGAATCAGAGACGTGCGCTACTCGCAGTTCCGGAAGGGCACGGTGCGCGTGGTGGTCTACCTCGATGGACCCCGCGCGTATCAGCTCACCACGTCGGAGGGCGAGGTCCGCGTCGCCGTGACCGTTCCCGCCGGCGCACAGTTCACCGCCTGGCACATCGGGAGTGGCGGAGCCCCCGAGGCGCGCCTCGCCGCGACACTGGACGTGCGCGCTGCCGGCCAGCCGGCGTCTGGTCCGGATCGCTCGATCGACCGCGCGGTCTCCGACAATGCACGTGAGGCCCGCGCCGCCAACGACGCGCCGCCGATGCGCACGAGCGTGCAGAGGGAGCCGATGACGACGGTGCAGATTGCGCAGCAGGCGCAACAGCGCCAGCAGCGGTCGCAGCAGCCGCGCATCAGCGTGGTCTATCAGGGGTCCGACATTCGCGACGTCCTCGCCGCCTTTGCGTCGTTCTCGGGCCGCACGATCATCCCGAGCGCGAACGTCGGGAGCCTCAAGGTCGACGCCGAGATCAAGGACCAGCCGTGGGACGTTGCCTTGCAGGCCATTCTCTCCGCACAGAACCTGGACGCAACCGAGGACGCGAACGGCATCATCATCGTCGATACGCAGGAGCGCATTGCCTCACGGTCGTTGACCGAAGCGCTCGTCACGCGCATCGTCCGCCTGAACTATCAGCGCGCCACGCCGGTCGGCCAGCAGATTCGCCAGCGCCTGCTCCTGTGCATTCCTACGGATCTCGCGGGCGCTGCGACGCAGCCAGCGGCGCAGCCAGCGGGACAGCCCGCGGCGTTGAACGTCGGCCAGACTACGACTCCCACGACTCCCACGACTCCGACGGCCTCGAGCTCGTCCTCGGACGCGTCCACCTGCCGCGGCCGCGGCAGCGTCAGCGCTGATGAGGTGACGAACAGTGTCAGCATCACCGCTCCGCTGAGCGTTGTGGACGATCTGGTCGCATTCGCTGCGTCGCTGGACCTGCGCCAGCCGCAAGTGAACATCAAGGCCAAGATCGTTCTCGTGAATCGGACCGACCTCGACGCCCTCGGCATCAAGTACGACCTGGGATCGGCGCAGCAGTTCTTCAGCACGATCATCCAGCGTCCGGACTCCGCCGGCAAGCTGGGCAGCCCGAGCGATCCTCCGCGCGTCCTGCTCGGCGGCAACACCGTTTCGGCGATCGCGAATGCATCGGGCAATATTTCGGCCCCGGCGCTTCGCCTCATCTATTCCACGGCGCTCGGTAATTTCGACTTCAGCACGTTCATCGATGCGCTGCAGAGCATAAACCTGGTGGACGTGCAGTCTGAGCCGAGCGTGACGATACTCAACAATCGAACCGCACAGCTCGTGTCCGGCTCCGAGATCTCGTTTGCCCCTGTGTCAGGAGGAGCGGGGGGAGCGCTGAACGTGGTCGTGACCGCGGTTCGCATTCAGACCGGTGTCAAGCTCCTGGTGACGCCGAGCGTAACGAACAATCGTCAGGTCATGATGCACGTGGAGGCATCGAAGTCGACGTTCGCCCCCTCGAGCGATGGGCCGCTGATCGACAACAACTCCAGTACCACCGACGTTCTCGTGGCCGACGGACAGACGATTGTCATCGGCGGACTCACGGAGACATCCGTTCAGCTGGTGAAGACGGGCATTCCTCTGCTCGTCGACCTTCCGCTGATCGGGCGCCTCTTCGGCTTCACGTCGCGCACGGAAACTCGGCGCGATCTGATCATCCTGCTCACGCCCCACATCATTGATGAGGGGCAGCTGCCTTCAGAGACGGTGCGGCGTTAGCCGCGGCGTGGAGCACATATGACGCAATCGAAATTCCGCGCGCGATACGCCGCGCTACTGATGGGTGTCGTGGTCGCATCGAGTTGCGACACGCGCCTCCCGACGCAATCCGGAGGCCGGGTTGACGACGTTGTGCCTCCGACCGTGAAGTTCAGCCTCTCAGCGGGGACGAACAACACGGTGGAGCAGGGAACCCCGCTCACGGTCACCATCACGGCGACCGACGATCAGGGGGTCGCGTTGCTGCTCACGTCGATCCGCAACGGCGCGCTGATCGTTGGCTCGGACTCGGTCGCCATGAGCCCGTCGTCCAAGACGGTTACGCGCACCATTCCGGTGCCGCTCGCCGGCCTCGTCCGCGGTGACAAGCTGACCATCCGCGCGACCGCGTCTGACGCGTCACTCAATTACAAGACCGATTCCCTCATCGTCACGATCGCCGATACCACGGCGCCCGTGATGACGATCTTCTCGTCGAAAACCGGACGCGTCGTGAAGGGTGGCGATTCGCTCGATGTCCGCGTGAGCGCCAGCGACAGCTCGGGCATGCAGACAGTCGGCTACCGCGTGTACCGCACCGGTGGCGCCGACAGCCTCACCGTCGTGCTCGGGGATTCGATCTCCGCCACGAGCGGCACGAGTCTGAGCGCTTCGTTCGTTCGCATTCTGCCCGCCGCGCTGAACATCGGCACCTACAAGATCGTCGGCTTCGCCGTGGACAAGTCGGGGGTGTCGCCGAATCCCGGCCCGTCGCTGACCTTCACCGTCATCGATGGCGAGCCGCCGAAGATCACCTTCAAGGCCCCGGGAACGGGCGCGACGCTCAACATCGGCGACTCGCTCCTGGTCAGGGTCGATCTCCACGACAACGTGGGGCTCAAGAGCGTCAAGTTCTATGGCGTGTCGCCACGCGGTGATGTGGCGCTCGGCACGGCTGACACGGTGATGCGCTATCCGGCCGTCACCGCTCCGCAGGGTGGCGCAGTCTTCCGCGCCAGCCTGACGGACACGCTGGATGTCAAGCGATACCTGAAGCCGGTGGCACCTTTCGACACCATCCCCGGCAAGCTGCTCGTGTACGGGATCGTCACCGACGCTGCGGGGAACGTCACCATCGACACCGTCGCCATCCAGATGACGAAGGGCCCCAACGTCTCGCTGCTTGCGCCAGTCGTCGGCGACAGTCTCACGCGGGGAACGAAGCTCCGCATCACCGTCTCCGCGACGAGCACGGCCGGCGTGGCCAAGCTCGGCTTCGACGTCGCCAGCGGGAGCACCGGTCCTGTCTGGCCGACGCCCATCGCGCTCACGTCGTACGATACGACGCTGGCCACTCCGGCGCTGAAAACGGGGCCGTATACGGTGGACATCAACATCCCTGCCGACGCACCGTCCAAGGGTGTGCTCACCATCTCGCCGCACGCGACGGACGTGAACGGACAACCGGGCGCGCCCACGCCACAGGACTTCCTGGTTCGCTCGGGATTTGCGCCGCCGCCGCTGGTGCGCCAGCAGATCGCGAGCCGGATCGAGCTCGCGGATTCAGTCACCGTGTATGCGAGCGGTGCCGCGCTGACCCAGGTCGGCTACGTGATCCGTGACGTCCTCAACCCGAACACTCGCGTCGACTCGAACAGCGTGACCGCCAGCGCGTCGAGCTTCGGGCCGACGGGGATCAGCTTCAGCCTCGCCACCAAGTGGCAGGGGAAGAGAGTGTCCATCTCCGCCTTCGCCCGCGACAGCGCCGGCAAGATCGGCTGGGCGGTGCCCGTCGGCACCTCCACGCCGGTGACCGACACGACGAAGATGGCGCGCGACACTGCACTGATTGTGTACGGCCGCACCTACGCGCTGCCCGCTGCTCGCAACGGACTGATTGCCGAAGTCGTCGTGGACCAGGCGCGCGGGAACGTGTTCCTCTCGAACATCAACTCCAGCCGTCTCGAAGTCTGGCAGGGGTCCAGCCGGCAGTTCGACGCCACCGGCATCTTCGTCGGGGCGCAGCCCTGGGGCATGACCATCGCACGCACCAACTCCGACACGATGTATGTGGCCAACTCCGGCGGCACGAACCTCAGCCGCGTGTACATCGGTGCGGCTACGCCGTCGGGCATGAAGGAAGACCTCGCGCGTCGTATCGAGACCCGCATCTCGCTCCTCTACAAGATCACTGAGGCGCGCGACGCGAGCACGGGGAAGATCCGCATCACCGTCAACGGACCGATCCTCTTCTCCGACCGCCCGCAGTACATCCAGCAGGCCGCGGGCGCCAACGGCCGTCTCTATCTCTCCACCAAGCCCACCGCGGCGTCTGGTGAGAAGGGAACGGTACGCTACCTGGATACCAAGGCTGCCGCCCCGGACCAGCGGTTCATTCTCGCCTTTGCCTCGGCGGGCACTGACAACAATTCGTATCTCGTCGCGAACCTCGACGCCGCCAGTGTCACCCCCGCGCCAGCGAACAGCCTGAATAACGACGTGCTCACGCTCTGCGACCACGCATCAGGCACAAAGGACCCACAGACGTGCGCGAGCAGTGCCGGCGGCATTGCCGACGCGCTCGACTCGCTGCGATTCTACGTGGGAGGAACGGACGTAGACGCGAAACCCAACCTTGACGAAACCTCGCTCGGACTCACCGACACGACGTACGCCGCTGCCAGCGCCGACGGTCAATGGATCGCCTTCGGTGAAGGCCACCGCGCGCCCTACTCCCGCGCCTTCCTCCTGAAAGACGACGGGACGGATCCAAATAGATACACCTACGCCTCGCCGGCCCTGAACATTCAGGACCTGATCAACAACGCATCGGACCAGATCTTCGGCCTCGCGCTCGACAAGACGGGCCAGATGCTCGGGCTCCACGGCGGTGAAACCTACTTCGCCAAGGTCGAGCAGCCGTTCAGCCAGCGGCTCCAGGGCAAGTACGGCACATTCGGCAGCGGGGCAGGGATCGCTTTCCATCCCAACGCGGATGGGATCACCACACCGCAAACCGATCGGCTCTCGTTCATTGCGTCGAACAATGGCACGATCGAGATGGTGGACATCGCGTACTTCACCGCTCGCGGATCGCTGGCGACCAAATCCAACCTCTACGGGCCGCTTCGCGCATCGCTCCCTTTCCCGACGGACAACATCGGCATCCCTCCTGGCGATCCACGGTATATCGTGCTCAAGCTCTTCGGCCTCTCGCCCAACGGCCTCGTCGTGATCGACGTGACCGCGACCGACATTCAGGCGGGCCCATGACCGCGAGGGTGACCTCGGTTTAGTTTCACGAGAACAGCGAGCCCGGCATCCCGCCGGGCTCGCGTCTTTCCACCAGTTCGGTTTTCGTCGTACCATGCTGCGCTTCACCACCGCCGGCGAATCACACGGACAGGCGCTCGTGAGCATTCTCGAAGGGATGCCCGCCGGTCTTCCCCTGCTCGCCGAACACGTCGACGCAGATCTCGCGCGACGCCAGCAGGGCTACGGGCGCGGGCGGCGCATGCAGATCGAGCGCGACGCGGTCGAGCTGCTTGCTGGAGTGCGTGCCGGCCAGACGATCGGCAGCCCCATCGCGATGCTCATCCGCAATCGCGACTGGGCGAACTGGCAGGAGATCATGGATCCGGCGCCGCGTGACGCCGACGCGGGCGGTGCGCCGCGCAAGCGCGCCGTGACTCGCGTGCGTCCCGGCCATGCTGATCTCACGGGCATGCTCAAGTACGATCGCGACGACGCGCGCGACATTCTCGAGCGCGCGTCGGCACGGGAAACGACTGCGCGCGTTGCAGCGGGCGCCGTCGCGCGCCGCCTGCTCGCCGAGCTTGGCGTCACCATCGGAAGCCATCTGGTCCACCTCGGCGGCGTGGACGCGGTTCGTCCGTCCGAGCTCCCCGCCGATCTGAATGCCGCGTCCGACGCGTCGCCGCTCCGCACACTCGACGCGGATGCGGAGCGCGCGATGATCGAGCGCATCGACGCGGCGAAAAAGGAGGGAAACACCCTCGGCGGAATCTGCGAAGTCGTGGTCGATGGGCTTCCCGTCGGACTGGGCTCACACGTCTCGTGGGATCGCAAGCTCGACGGCCGGCTCGGCGCCGCGATGATGTCCATCCCGGCGGTGAAGGGAGTCGAGATCGGCATGGGCTTCGAGGCAGCACGCGTGACTGGCGCGGAGGTGCATGATGAAATCACTCTCGCGCCCGGCCGCACGCGCGCCGGCAATGTGCGTCGCGTGTCGAACCGGGCCGGCGGACTCGAAGGGGGAATGACGACTGGCGAGCCGCTCGTCGTGCGCGTCGCGATGAAGCCGATCAGCACGTTGATGCGACCGCTCGCGACCATCGACGTCGCTACCGGCGACGCGGCGGTGGCCACGGCCGAGCGAAGCGACGTGACCGCAGTGCCGGCGATGGGGGTGATCGCCGAAGCGATGGCCGCGTTGGTCATCGCCGATGCGATGCTGGAGAAGTTTGGGGGCGATTCTCTATCCGAAATTCGACGAAACTTCGATGGCTACCTTTCGCACATCGCAGCCCGGCTCGGCGGCTGACCCGTCGCACCCGCATCTCATCCTCGTCGGGCTTCCCGGATCGGGGAAGAGCACGGTGGCGGCGATGCTGGCGCGCCGGCTCGGCCGCACCTTCCTCGACTTCGACGCCGAGATCACGCGGCGCGAGGGGCTCACCATCGCGGAGATATTTGCGCAGCGCGGGGAGCCGGCGTTCCGCCAGCTCGAACACGCCCTCACCGAGGAAGTCGCGCTGTTCGGGGGCATGGTGCTCGCGCCTGGTGGCGGGTGGGTCGGCCAGCCGGATACGGTCGCACTGCTTCGGCCAGCGTCGCGAATGGTGTATCTCAAGATCTCGCCAGCCGGTGCCATTCGGCGCATGGGCAGAGGGGTGGCTGGGCGCCCGCTGCTCTTGCGCCCCGACCCACGCGGCGAGCTCGAGCGTCTTCTGGCGACTCGCCGTTCGGTCTACGAGTCGGCAGATCTCGTCGTGGACGTAGAACACCTTGATTCACAACGAGTTGCGGACCACATCCAGCGGCATCTCTCCCTCTGAGGGCGGCCACATTTCCTCATTTGACTGCGCGTGCGGTTGACGCCCCCACTACCATTAGAGCGATTATCGCCGTCCGCCATTACGCGGCGGCGGCGACAGCATAGAGGAAACAATGACGATTCGCGTTCTAGGGCCACATGAGCGGGGCCGCTTTGCCACCGAAGCCTGGGGGCATTTGCTGGCGCTTGCCGGTGCCGGAGCGCTCAACCCCGCGGAGCTCGAGCAGGTGATCGAGCGGGCGATGCTTCAGTTCGACGGACGCATAGCGCTCGACGATTTGCGCTCGATGATGGAAGGAGCCGGGTTCGACGATCCCGGCGCTGCGGCGGATACCCAGACCGTACACTAGAGAAATGGCAGCGAAGAAAACCACGACAACAAAGCGCGCGGCGGCGAAAAAAACCGCCGGGGGCGCAGCAAGAAAGAGCGCGGCGAAGAAATCCGCCGGCCGCACGCGAAAAACGGCGGTCGTCGAAGAGGAGTATCCGGACGCGCCGGTCGGCACTACGTCGCTCGTCATCGTCGAGTCGCCGGCCAAGGCGAAGACGATCGGCAAGTATCTCGGCCGTGGCTACCGCGTGAAGGCGACGGTCGGCCACATCATGGATCTTCCCGCGAAGAAGCTCGGCATCGACATCGAGAACGGCTTCGAGCCGGAGCTGGTGCCCATCCCTGGGAAGGAAAAGACGATCGCCGATCTCAAGAGCGCGGCGAAGGTCTCGAAGGAGATCTTCATCGCGACCGATCCGGATCGCGAGGGTGAGGCGATCGCGTGGCATGTCGCCGAGCAGATCAAGCCGAAGCGCGGCCAGGCGGTCGTGCCCATTCGTCGCGTGCTCTTTCACGAGATCACGAAGGACGCGGTGCAGCTCGCCATTCGGCAGGCCGGCGCCATCGACGACAAAAAAGTCGAAGCGCAGCAGGCGCGCCGCGTCCTCGACCGTCTGGTGGGGTACAAGGCGAGCCCGGTGCTGTGGAAGACGGTGAAGAAGGGCATTTCGGCGGGCCGCGTCCAGACTGTCGCGCTCCGGCTCATCGTCGAGCGCGAGCGGGAGATCCGTGCGTTCAATCCGATGGAGTACTGGACCATCGAGGCGCTGCTCGAGAAAGCAGGACAGCGTTTCACCGCCAAGCTCCATCTGATCGACGGGAAGAAGGCGGAGATCGGCAATGAAGCCGAAGCGAATCGTGTGCTCGCCGATCTCGAGGGCAAAAAGACGTTCGGCGTCACCGAGGTCAAGCGACGCGAGCGTCGCAAGAATCCATCAGCGCCGTTCACGACGTCCACGCTGCAGCAGGAAGCGGCGAAGAAGCTCTCGTTCGGCTCCAAGCGCACGATGCGCGTGGCGCAGGATCTCTACGAGGGTATCGATATCGGTCCCGAGGGCGCGGTCGGCCTCATCACGTACATGCGTACCGACTCGACGCGCGTTGCCGAGAGTGCGGCGACGCAGGCGCGTGAATATCTGCGCGTCCTGTTCGGTGAGGAGTTCCTCGCGAAGGGCGTCCAGCTCTACGTCGACGGCAAGGCGAAGAACGCGCAGGATGCGCACGAAAGCGTACGTCCCACCGATCCCACACGTCGTCCCGACGACGTGCGCAAGTATCTGAGCCCCGATCAGTTCAAGCTCTATCAGCTCATCTGGCAGCGCTTCATGGGCTCGCAGATGGCGCCTGCCGTGTTCGACACGACCACGGTGGATTACGATATCCCGGCGAAGGAGCAGCCGCAGATCGGGCGTCGCTCGTATCTGTTCCGCAGCACGGGCAGCATCATCAAGTTCCAGGGCTTCCTCGCGCTCTATCGCGAAGCGCACGAGGAGGGCGACTCGAAGGCACTCGAGGATGAGAACGAGCTGCCGGTGATCGACGTGGGAGAGAACATTCCCGTGCAGGCGATCACGCCGTCGCAGCACTTCACCGAGCCGCCTCCGCGCTTCTCCGAGGCGAGCCTCGTGAAGGAGCTGGAGCGGCTCGGCATCGGACGTCCGTCAACGTACGCCAGCATCATCAGTGTGCTCGCCGACCGCCGGTATGTGCTGCTCGAGCAGCGCCGCTTCTTCCCCACCGAGCTCGGTGAGACGGTGGAGAAGGTGATGGTGAAGCAGTTCCCGGGCATCTTCAATGTGGACTTTACCTCGGGGATGGAGGTCGAGCTCGACAAGGTCGAGGAGGGAGAGCTCGGATGGCGCGTGGTACTCGCCGACTTCTGGGGCCCGTTCGACAAGTCGCTCAAGAACGTGCAGTTCGGCGAGCTCATCGCCGTCGCGCACGACCTGTCCGGCATCGCGAACGAACGCTGCCCGGATTGCGGCGGACACCTCGAGCCGCGCGGCGGATTCTTCGGGCCATTCCTCGCGTGCGAGAATCATCCGAAGACGTGCAAGTACACGCGGCCGCTCAAGGGCGAGAAGGCGAAGCCGAAGATGACGGACATTCCGTGCCACCTCTGCGGCGCGCCGATGGTGGTCCGCGTTGGACGCAGCGGTGAATTCCTGGGATGCAGCACCTTCCCGAAGTGCCGCGGCACGCGCTCCATGCCAACGGGCGTGTTCTGCCCGAAGGACGGCGGCGAGCTGGTGGAGCGTCGCTCCAAGAAGCGAGGGACGGCCTTTTACGCCTGCTCCAACGACACCTGCGATTTCGTCGCATGGAACAAGCCGGTGGCGGAGACCTGCCCGGAGTGCGCGTACGTGGGCGCGGAGATGAAGTTCACGAAGGCTCGTGGCGACTTCCGGAAATGTCTCAAGTGCGGCAACGAGTGGGATGTGCCGCAACCCGCCGAGCCGGTCGAGCCGGCGCTGGCGGGTTGACTGCGGGGTGGGATGACGAACACCCCGCAGAACGCCCCCATTCGCATCGTCGGCGGCGGCCTCGCCGGAAGCGAGGCCGCCTGGCAGCTCGCCGAGCGCGGACACGACGTCGCGCTTTACGAGATGCGTCCGCGTCGCGGCACGGAGGCGCACAAGACCGGCAGACTGGCCGAACTCGTCTGCTCGAACACCTTCAAGAGCACGGAGACATCCAACGCACACGGGCTGCTGAAGGCGGAGATGCGCCTGCTCGGCTGCATGATCCTCGAATGCGCCGACGAGGCGCGCGTCCCCGGTGGCAGCGCACTCACTGTCGATCGCGACGTGTTCTCCTCAGGCGTCGATGCTCGCGTTTCGGCGCATCCGCGCATCACGGTCGTTCGCGAAGAGGTCTCCACCCTTCCGTCGCCCGGTATCATCGCGACGGGACCGCTGACGTCGGACGCCCTCGCCACTGCAATTCGCGAGCGGCTTGGAGTCCAGTCGCTGGCATTCTATGACGCGATCGCTCCGATCGTCGCGTACGATTCCATCGACCATGACGTCGTCTTTCGCGCGTCGCGTTACGGCAAGGAGACGATGGAAGGCGAGGGCGACGGCGCGTACCTCAACTGCCCGATGACGCGCGCGCAGTACGAAGCATTTCTCGATGCGCTCACGCTGGCGGATCAGGCGACGGCCCACGAATTCGACGCGGTGCCCTACTTCGACGGCTGCATGCCGGCGGAAGAGATCGCGCGGCGAGGCCGTGAGTCACTGCGATTCGGTCCCATGAAGCCGGTCGGGCTCACCAACCCGCATACCGGGCGCGAGGCATACGCCATCGTGCAACTCCGCATGGAGGATCGCGCCGGCCGCATGTGGAATCTCGTCGGCTTTCAGACCCGCCTGCGCTATCCGGAGCAGCAGCGCGTCTTTCGCCTCATCCCCGGCCTCGAGAACGCGGAGTTCCTGCGCTTCGGCTCCATTCACCGCAATTCATATCTCAACGCACCCGCTGCGCTGGCACCGCATCTTGCGCTCAAGGACGATGCGACAACGCTGTTCGCGGGCCAGCTCACCGGCGTCGAGGGCTACACGGAGAGTACGGCAACCGGTCTGCTTGCCGGCATCAACCTGTCGCGGCTTCTCGCCGGCGACGAGCCGGTGCTTCCGCCGGCCACGACCATGCTCGGAGCGCTCTATCGCTATCTGCGCGAAGCGGACCCGCGCCACTTCCAGCCGATGAACGCCAACTTCGGTCTGGTGGACGAGCTGGGCATGCGCGTGAGGGACAAGCGCGTGAAGAAGGAGAAGTTGGCCGAGCGCGCGCTCGCGCACATGGCGCAATGGCGCGACGAGTCGCTGCTCGCGTCTGGCGCACGCGCGTGAGCGAAGAGTTCGTCGCGCCGCCGGACGTTCGGGAGTACCTCCGCCACCTGGCGAAGGAGCGCGACGTTTCGCCGAACACGGTGAAAGCGTACCAGCGAGATCTTCATGAGTTCGTCGAGTTTCTTGGCGAGTACTACGGCGCCGAGGCGTGGAGCTGGGAAGGTGTGGACCGGCTCGCGATGCGCGGATTTCTCGCGCATCTCTCGCGTCGCGGCGTGGGGAAGCGCACCATGGCTCGCACGCTCTCCGGCGTGCGAAGCTTCTATCGCTGGATGCATCGCAACGAGATGGTCGAAGCGAATCCGGCGCGTGCCGTCGGTGCGCCGAAGCAAGACAAGTATCTGCCGGGCTACCTCGACCGGGCGCAGATCGATCTGCTCTTCCAGATGGCCGAAGCTCGCGCGATGGAGGGCAACTTCACCGACGTGCGCAATCTCGCGATCCTCGAGCTGTTCTACTCCACCGGTATGCGCCTCTCGGAACTCCAGGGCCTGAGCCGTGGGGATCTCGATCTCGTGAGCCAGCAGGTGAAAGTGCGCGGGAAGGGTCGGAAGGAGCGCATTATTCCCGTCGGCGATCACGCGAGCCTGGCGTTGCGCAATTACGAATCCAAGCGCGACGAGCTGCTTCGCAAGGTCGGACCGAAGGGCGAGCGCGCGCCATATTTTCTCGCGCGGACTGCCAAGCGCATCGGCCCGCGAATGGTACAGAAGGTCGTCTCCGCATTTCTGGCCGAGATCGATGAAGACGCCGGCCTCTCCGTCCATTCACTGAGACACACCTTCGCCACGCACCTGCTCGACAATGGCGCCGATCTGCGCGCCGTGCAGGAGCTGCTGGGGCATGTCTCGATCTCCACGACGCAGATCTACACACACACCAGCGTCGAGCGGCTGAAACAGGTTTACCAGAAAGCCCACCCGCGGGCATGAAGATCGCTTGAGAACGCTGCGGGTCTACCTGCGGAGCGAGCCCAGGTGCGTGTCGAAACGATTCCTCTCATCATCGGTGTCATCGTCGCCCTGATCGGGCTGGCGATTCTCGCCGACGCGTGGCTCCCCGAGGAGATGACTTTTCGGAGCGAGCGCCGCCGCCACGAGCGCACCGAGCGCAGCATCGGCGGCGAGGCGTGCATCGGGCTGGCAATCCTCTGTCTGGCCGCGGCCCTGATTGGGCGCGACACCTGGCGTTACGGAACCGTCGCGGTGATCGCCGGCACGCTGCTCTTTGTGATTGGTGCGTTCTCGAACCGCCAATTTCTTCGTGACCGGATCGTGAATCGCGGTGCGCTGCGGCGGGGTGGTGCCCCTCGCCCCGACGGAAAGAAGGGCCGCGACCGCATCAGATAGGCGCTGTTCGTGCGGCATCGGTAGACCTGCACCTCACCCGCGCCGCCGCTAGCTTTCGCGCATGTCGGAACTACCACGTATTCGCGCCACAACCATCCTTGCCGTGCGGCGCGGCGGAGTTGTGGCGCTGGGCGGCGACGGTCAAGTGACCGTCGGCGACACCGTCATGAAGGCCAAGGCGAACAAGGTCCGCACGATCGGCGACGGAAAGCTGCTCGCCGGCTTTGCCGGCTCGGCGGCCGACGCGCTCACTCTGTTCGAGAAGTTCGAGGAAAAGCTCCAGCGCTACCCGGGCAATGTCCCGCGCGCCGCCGTGGAGCTCGCCAAGGACTGGCGAAGCGATCGCGTGCTGCGCCGCCTCGAGGCACTGCTCGTCGTCGCCAGCGCGGCGCACGGCTTCATCATCTCTGGCACGGGCGAACTGATCGAGCCCGATGATGGCATTCTCGCCATCGGGTCCGGCGGTGCCTACGCGCTCGCCGCGGCCCGCGCGCTGGCCGCAAACACGGAGCTGGGCGCTGCGGACATCGTGCGAAAGAGTCTGACCATCGCCGGCGAGATCTGCGTCTACACGAACACGAACATCACCGTACTCGAGGCGAGTTAGCATGTCGTCGCCGCGTACGCAGCAGGCCTTGGCCCGCCTGGCGGACCTCACACCACGACAAATCGTGGCGGAGCTCGATCGCTACATCGTCGGTCAGGCGGACGCGAAGAAGGCGGTCGCGATCGCGCTGCGCAATCGCTGGCGCCGCCAGCAGGCTCCCGAATCGATTCGCAACGAGATCTCGCCGAACAACATCATCCTCATCGGTCCAACCGGCGTGGGGAAGACGGAGATCGCACGCCGTCTCGCGAAGCTCACCGGCGCACCGTTCATCAAGGTCGAAGCGTCGAAGTTCACCGAGGTGGGCTACGTCGGCCGCGACGTGGAAGGAATGATTCGCGATCTCGTGGACAGCGCCATCGAGATGGTGCGGCAGGAGCGCGAGAGCGAGGTCGAAGATCTTGCCAACGAGCGCGTGGACGCCCGGCTGCTGGATTTGCTGCTACCGCCGCCCGCGGCCGCCAATGCTCCCGCTCAGCCGGAGGCAAGCGCGCCCGAGCCCATGCTCGCCTCGGCGGGCGACGTGGGCGGGGTGTTCGTCGTGTCGAGCGCGGGGGACGTGAAGCAGGAGGTGGTGGGAGACGTCGCCGCGGAGCGCTACAAGCGCACGCGCGAGAAGCTGAAGCAGCTCCTGCTCGACGGCCAGCTCGACGCGCGCGAGGTGGAGATCGAGGTGACGCTGGGCGGCGGCCCGATGTTCGACATGTTCGCGTCGCAAGGTGCGCCGGAAGGCATGGAGAACTTCACCGAGATGCTGCAGAACATGATGCCGCAGCGCAAGAAGAAACGCACGGTGAAGGTCAGCGAAGCCCGTCGCATACTCCTCGAGCAGGAGTTCGAAAAGCTCGTCGACATGGAAGACGTGACCGCCGACGCGCTCGAGCGCGTGGAGACGCTCGGCATCGTCTTCCTCGATGAGATCGACAAGATCGCCGGCGAGAAGAGCCAGATGGGCGGGCCGGACGTGTCGCGCGAAGGGGTGCAGCGTGACCTGCTGCCGATCGTCGAAGGATCAAACGTGCAGACGAAGTACGGAATGGTGAAGACCGATCACATCCTGTTCGTCGCCGCCGGCGCATTTCACGTATCCAAGCCCTCCGACCTCATTCCGGAGCTTCAGGGTCGTTTCCCGATTCGTGTCGAACTCAAGTCGCTCACCGAAGCGGATTTCGTCCGCATCATGACGGAGCCGGAGAACGCTCTCACGAAGCAGTACGCCGCGCTCGTCGCCGCCGACGGCGCGACGCTCGAGTTCACGGAGGATGGCATCGCCGAGATCGCGAAGATCGCCGCGACTGTGAACTCGCGCATGGAGAACATCGGGGCGCGCCGCCTGCACACCGTGATGACGACGCAGCTCGAAGATACCCTCTTCGAGCTCCCAGACGGCGGCGAGAAGCATATCGTCGTCAACGCCGAGGCTGTGCGCGAAAAGCTCAAGGCAATCGTTGAGGACGAGGACCTTCGGAAATACATCCTCTGACCGCCGGGTGTCGACGCGCGGCGCGAGCTGAGGCGCGCTCATCGGTTGGGCAGAAATGGGAAGACCAGGTGCGAGTGCGGCGGCGTACGGTAGTGGGGGAGTCCACGATCCCTCACCAGGCGCGTCGCGAGCTCGGTGTCATCGAGATGGAACGGCTCCCTCTCGTCGTCCCCTTGGTCGATGCCGTCCATGAGGGACTCGCCGTCGGCCATCGGGTTCTCGAGACAGGGTGCCTTGTGAGCCTCAACCAGCGCGAAGAGCGCAGATCTCCAGCCAATCGCGAGCGCGGATGCGTGTAGCATGAGTGAGATTCCTCGTCGGCGCGTCGTCGCGGCGGATAGAGGTGGATTCTGGTCGATTGCTCGAAATCGCATGTCGTCCGGCGTGGAGTCATAATGCTCGCGTTCGCCGTCGATGTCAAATTACAAAACAGTCATAAATCTATCTGCACAAAATAGGTCAGTGTGACCACACAGCCGCCTTCGGTTGACCCTCGCTTTCCGGAGCGGCTAGTTTCCGCCCCATTCGTTCCTCTTTCCCCGCTCCGATGACCTCGCCCACGCACCGCGACTTCCTCGCGATCCCCGACTTCTCGCGCGTCCAGCTCCTCGCGCTCTTCGATCTCGCCGAACGGATGCGCCGCGGCGAATACACGAAGACGCCGCTCGCGGGAAAGACCCTCGCGATGATCTTCATGAAGGCCTCCACGCGCACACGCGTCTCATTCGAAGTCGGCACCTACCAGCTCGGCGGGCACGCACTCTTTCTCTCGCCGCGAGATGTGCAGCTCGGCCGCGGCGAGCCCATCGCCGACACGGCGCGCGTCCTCTCGCGCTACGTGGATGGGATCATGATCCGCACGTTCGCGCATCAGGACGTCGAGGAGCTCGCGAAGTTCGCGGACGTGCCGGTGATCAATGGACTGACTGATCTGCTCCACCCCTGCCAGATCCTCGCCGACATTCTCACCATCCGTCAGCACCTCGGCACATTCGAAGGGAAGAAGATTGCGTGGATCGGCGATGGGAACAACATGGCCAACTCGTGGATAAACGCCGCGTATCGCCTTGGCTTCGAGCTCTCGATCGCCTGTCCGGAGGGATACGAGCCGGCGGATCGTCTCGTGGCGCGCGCCCGGGAACAGGCCAACATCACGCTCACGCG
>Ga0208080_1000521_pt1 | contig 19179 bp, 15 predicted proteins | sample NGESurdeep092012_3_FD_184476 | JGI IMG/M metagenome (GOLD analysis project Ga0208080, IMG submission 184476) | Arctic peat soil microbial communities from Barrow, Alaska - NGEE Surface sample 210-3 deep-092012 (SPAdes) | ecosystem: Environmental > Terrestrial > Soil > Wetlands > Peat ...
CGATGTCACGCATCTTGATCTTGCCGCCCTTCTTCTTCTTCTTCGCGACGGACGTTTCGTCGATCTTGACGACGTTGAGCCGCTGCCGCTTGAGCTGGGCAACGACGTCATCGCGGTTGGGTGCCTCAATCGTGGCGGTACGGAGATCGCCGTTGAGCGCGCGTGCGGTATACGTGAATGACGGCATTAGGGAACCTCAGAATGACAAACGTGCAGATTCTGCGCGGAGTCCACCCTCGAGCGAAGCGAAGAGCTCAGGATGACCATCAGCGCTTGCCGGCCATCGCACCGCCGGGAGCACCGGGCTTCTTCGCCTCGTCTTCTGGTGACTGGCCGATCATGCGGAGAAACTCCGTTGGATCATGCGACGCATGCAGACAATCGTCGAGTGCGACTTCGCGGTTCATGTACAATCCGTACAGCGCGTCGTTCATCGTCTGCATCCCGAACTTCTTTCCCGACTGCATCGTGCTGTAGATCTGATGGATCTTGTCGTCGCGAATGAGCGCGCGCACGGCGGGGGTCACGACGAGAATTTCCGCCGCCATCGCGCGCCCACGACCCTTCGCCTTGGGCAGCAGGACCTGCGTCACGATCCCCTCGAGCACGAAGGCGAGCTGCGCACGCACCTGGCTCTGCTGGTGACTCGGAAAGACGTCGATGATGCGGTTGATCGCCTCGGCCGCGCTATTGGTGTGCAGCGTGGCGAACGCGAGGTGTCCAGTCTCCGAGATCGTGAGCGCCGCCTGGATCGTCTCCAGGTCGCGCATCTCACCGATGAGGATGACGTCGGGGTCCTGACGCAGCGCGTACTTGAGGCTCGCCTGGAAGCTCTTCGTGTCCGTCCCCACCTCGCGCTGGTTGACGATGCAGCTCTGATGGCGGTGGATGAACTCGATCGGATCTTCGACGGTGATGATGTGACCCTTTCGCTCCTTGTTGATCTTGTCGATCATCGCGGCGAGGGTCGTGCTCTTGCCCGATCCGGTCGGTCCGGTGACGAGCACCAGGCCGCGGGGACGCTCGGCCATCTTCCGGATGACGTCCGGCAGCTTGAGGTCGTCGAAGGTCTTGATGTTGAACGGGATCTGCCGGATGACCATCGACACGCAACCGCGCTGCTTGAAGCAGTTGCCGCGGAAGCGCGCGAGGTTCTGGATACCGAACGAGAAGTCGAGCTCGTCCTCCATCTCGAAGCGCTTCTTCTGATTCTCGGTGAGCACCGAGTACGCGAGCTGGAGCGTGTCCTTGGGCGTCATCACGAATTCGACCTTCGAGTTCGTGATCTCACCGTCGATGCGCAGCTTGGGACGCTCGCCGGCGGTGACGTGAAGATCGGACGCGTCCCGCTCGATCATCTCCTCGAGGAGGACGCGGAGGTTGACGCCTGGTGCGGCAGGTGCGGCAGGTGCGGTCATGGTCTTGGCAACGGGAAACCTGGCGCGGGTCCTTCGATTGATGCGCGAGGCAAAACGCAAGAGAGAGCGCCGTCGCGCTGCTACTGCAGACGATCGAGCGCGCGAGTCGGAACAGGTCTACGCGATCAGGCCGACGTCTCCCGGACGACCTGATCGAGCGTGGTGATGCCCTTCATGACCTTCATCCATCCGTCCATGCGCAGGGTCAGCATTCCCTCATCGACGGCGGCATCCTTGATCTCCGCAGCGCCGACGTTCTGAAGAATCAGCTTGCGCAGGTTGGGGCTCATCGGCATGACCTCGTACACGCCCTGCCGCCCCTTCATCCCGCTTCCAGCACACGTGTCGCAGCCCTTGCCGCGGAAGAACGGCAGGTCCATGACGCGCGTGTCGAGCGTGATGTTCGCCAGATAGGGCGCCGCTTCCTTCGTGGCGCGCGCCTTGGCGTTCTCGATCGTGTCCGGCGTGAAGCGGAGATCGCGCAGCGTCATGTCGTGCTTCACCTTGGCGACGTCGAAGTCGATGTCGCTGGGCGTGTACTTCTCCTTGCAGTTCGAGCAGATGCGGCGGAGCAGTCGCTGAGCGAGCACGAGATTGAGCGCCGACGCCACATTGAACGGCTCGAGCCCCATGTCCATGAGCCTGGTCACCGTCTCCGGCGCGGAGTTCGTGTGCAGCGTAGAGAGCACCATGTGGCCGGTGAGCGCCGCCTTGATGGCGATACCGCCCGTCTCGAGATCACGGATCTCGCCGACCATGATGATGTTCGGGTCCTGCCTAAGGAACGCCCTCAGCGCCGCGGCGAAGGTCATCCCGATTTCCGTCCGCACCAGCACCTGATTCACGCCGTAGAGGTTGTACTCCACGGGATCCTCGGCCGTCATGATGTTGACGTCGATGTTGTTGACCTTGGAGAGCGCGGAGTACAGCGTCGTCGTCTTGCCGGAGCCCGTCGGGCCGGTGACGAGCACCATGCCGTACGGGTTCGACACCGCCTCCATGAGATCCTTCTCGGCCTTGGGCTCGATGCCGAACTTCTCGAGATCGAGGGTGAGGTTCCCCTGATCGAGAATTCGAAGCACGATCTTCTCGCCGAAGAGCGTGGGCAGCGTGGACACGCGAAAGTCGATGACCTTCTTGCCCATCTTCAGCTTGATGCGGCCGTCCTGCGGCACGCGTCGCTCGGCGATGTTGAGTTGCGCCATGATCTTGAAGCGCGAGATGAGCGCCGCCTTGAGCTTCATGGGGGGCTTCATCACTTCCATGAGCGCGCCATCGATGCGGTAGCGCACGCGGATGTCGTGCTCGAAGCACTCGAAGTGAATGTCCGACGCGCCGCGCCTCACCGCATCCGTGAGGATCGCGTTGATGAGCTTCACGACCGGCGCGTCCTCCATCTGTGCCGTGAGCGCCGCGGCGGTGACGTCCTCTTCCTTTTGCTCGACAACTTCGATGTCGTCGTCCAGGTCGTCGATGACCGACATGAGGTCGGCGACCTGCGTGTCCACCGCGTTCTCGTACAGCTTCTCAATCGCGCTCTTCAGCGTGAACTCTCCCCCGATCACGGGGAAGATGTCGTAGCGCGTGATGAACTTGAGGTCGTCGAGGACGCCCAGGTTCGTCGGATCCGCCATCGCGACGGTGAGCGTACGTCCGTCGCGCTTGAGGGGGAGGACGAGATGCTTGATCGCGAGATCGCCGGGGATCAGCTTCGCGATGCGCGGGTCCACCTCGAACTTGGAGAGGTCCACCGCCGGCATCTTGTACTGCCGAGCGAGCATCTTGGTGAGTTCGGTCTCCTGGATGAAGCCGAGCTTGACCAGGTTGTAGCCGACGCGGGTGCCGCTCTGGCGCTGCTCCTGCAGCGCCTTCTCCAACTGCTCGCGCGTGATGAGCCCCTCGCGGACGAGGAGATCACCAAGACGTTCGCTGGAGGCAACCGGTGCGGCCATAAACGGACGAGGGGCGACGCGTGAGGCTGGGAGGCTGCTGCGGAAAGTCGAGCCGGGAGGGCTGGAGGCTGAAAGTCGCCCGCGGCTCGGACCATGTCAAGAATTCTGCCCGGTTCGCGGCGAGGGCTGCCGATCGGAGCCCTCTACAAGGTATCAGTGGGAGCGGCCGAGCGAAGCGCGGGCTAGGCGTGTCGCGCACCTATGGCGTCTGGAACAGGCTCTTCCGGACGCCACGGTGCGCTCGAGGCGCCTGGTATGGTGAAGCGGAAGGTTGTTCCGGCGCCGGGGACGCTCTCCACGTGCACCGAACCGCCGTGGCTCTCGATGATTCCCTTCACGATGAACAGACCGAGCCCGGCCCCGCCGCGGGATGCCTTGGTGGCCATCCAGAAGCGATCGAACAGGTGGGGCACATGGTCGGGGGCGATGCCAGCGCCCGTGTCAGACACTACGTACTCGACCCTGGACTCGAGACGCCGGCCCGTCACGCGCACCACGCCTCCGTTCGGCGTGAACTTGACCGCGTTGCCCACGAGATTCGAGAAGACCTGCGCGATGCGCCCCCGGTCGGCGGGGACTTCGGCATCGTCACCGATCCACTCGTGCTCGAAGCGTAGCCCCTTGTCCGTGACGAGCGGCTCGAGCTCGAGCACGGCGTCGTTGAGCAGGCCGGCGGCGCTGGTGAGGGAGGGGTCCACCGCGAGCGTCCCCGACTCGATGCGAGAGACGTCGAGCAGATCCTGAATGAGCGCATTGGCTCGCGCGGTCGCGCGCCGAATAAGCTGCAACTGTGGAATGAGTGGCGCAACGGCGCCGGGCTCCGCGAGCACGTCGAGCAGAAATGCCGTGCTCATGTGAATCGTGTTGAGCGGGTTCCGCAGATCGTGTGATACGATGGCGAGGACGTCGTCGCGCGCACGGGTGGCACGCTGCGCCTCGCCGTAGAGCAGCGCGTTGTCCACCGCGACCGAGGCGCGCCGCGCGAGATCTTCCGCGAGCAGCAGCGACTCGGGCGCCGACGCGCGAGCGACGTCCGCGCTGAGGAACTGGAGAAAGCCAAGCACGCGCTGGCGCGCGATGAGTGGGACGACGAGCAGCGAGTACGGTCCGCTTCGCCGAAGCTGCTCGAGCAGGGCGGGATCACGCGCCACGTCGCGCAGCGCTTCATCGTCGGCATGCGCGACGAGTTGCAGGGCGCTCTCCGCAACCGCGCGCCGCACGATGGAGGAGATCGCGGGATTGACGACTCGGATCGCGCCTTCCGGAAGTCCCGGGACGCCTGCAAATCCGTGCACGATCTCGACACGCTCCGGCAGCCCGCCGGATCCGAGCAGATCGACGGCGCAGATGTCGGCGAAGCGCGGCACGATGAGACGAGCGAGATCGCGCAGCACGCGGTGCACGTCGAGCGAGGACGAGAGCAGCTCCATCGCCTCCGCGAGGAACCGCGCGCGGCGTTCGGCGTCGCGTACAGCCTCGCTCGTGCGCACGAGATCGGAGTAGCTCGACACGAGGAGCTCGAGGATCTGCTCCTTCGTCGCCGTAATGGTGAACGGCGTGCCGAGCAGATCGACGGTGAATGGCTGCGGGTGGACGAGCTTCGGAGCGTGCGCACGCTCGAGAACGAGCCGCACGCGCGACAACAGCCCAGCGGGATCGTACGGTTTCGTGACGTAGTGATCCGCGCCCGACTCGAGACCTCGCACGATCGCGAGCGGATCAGTGAGACTGGTGAGCAGGACGACGGGAATCTCCGCCCACTCCGGCACCTGCTTGATGCGGCGGCACAGCTCATAGCCGTCCATCCCCGGCATGAGCACGTCGCTCAACACGAGATCGACCGATGTCGTCCGCATCGTCTCGAGCGCACGTTCGGCGCGCCGGACGACGAGGGTCTCGAAGCCGTCGCGCTCGAGCAGCACGGCGAGTGCGGCAGCCTGCGTCGCGCTGTCTTCCACCAGAAGAATTCGCGTTGCGCGCTCGCTCGGCGCGGCCACGGCTGGGGAGGGGTCGCTTCTCGTCATGCGATGAGCTCCACGAGTCTGCGGGCCATGGCATTCACACCGAGCATCGCGTCCACCACGCCGGCGCGCGCGGCCTCGCGCGGCATGCCGTAGATCACCGACGACGCCTCGTCCTGCGCGAGCACGCGTCCGCCACGTGCCTTCACGGCGCGAAGGCCGGCCACTCCGTCGTCGCCCATGCCGGTGAGGATCACGGCGAGCACACCTGCGCCGAGCGACTCCGCGGTGGATTGAAAGAGATACGACGCGGACGGACGAAAGGCACCCACTGGCGCGCCGTTGTCGAGCACGAGGCGCATCTCGCCGGCGGGATCGAGCTGACAACCGAGATGCCGATCGTCCGGTGCGATGTAGACGGTGCCGGGCTCCGCTCGCTCGCCGAGCTCGGCCAGCTTCACACGAAGGGGCGTGTCGCCCGCGAGCCAGTGCGCGAGGCCGGCAGTGAAGCCGCGTGCGATGTGCTGCACGACAAGAATGGGCGCGGGGAAATTGTGGGGCAGCTCGGCGAGAATCGTGCGAATTGCCGCGGGGCCGCCCGTCGAGGCGCCGATCGCAACCAGACGAATCGGCGTGTTCCCCATGCGTGCCTGCGCACGCGGCGGCGCAATGTAGGCGGGACGCGAGACCGGCGTACTGCCCGGGCCGGCCGCGACACTTCCGTGATGTCGCACGACCTTCACCCGGGACATGGCCCGCACCATGTTGACGAGCTGTAGCCGATCCGCGGCAAACCGCGCCGAATTCGGACCTTCAGGCTTGGGCAGCACCATCAGCGCACCGGCTCGCGTCGCTTCGAGTGAGAGCTCCACTTCGCCGCTACGCACCGTGCTGGAGACGATGATGATCGGCCGAGGTGAGCGCACCATGATCTGCTTGGTTGCCTCGAGCCCGTCCATCACCGGCATGTGAACGTCCATCGTGATCAGGTCGGGTGTCAGCCGCTCGGCCATCTCCACCGCCTCGCGTCCGGTCGTCGCCTCGCCGACGACGCGAATGTCCGGTTCGGCGGAGAGGAGCGACACGAGCAATGTGCGCGCGGTGGCCGAATCTTCGGCGACGAGGACGCGAATCATCTGCTGTTGTCCTGAGCTCTCTCAGGACGACACATTAGATCGAAGCTCGACTTGGTGATGTACTCGCGTCGCCTGAGGATGATAAACCGCACTCGTGGTCTGCTCCAGTGGTCGGTTTGAGTTGGGGGTGCGCCCGCTAGCGGAGCTGGCGGGCGCAGGCAGATCCAGATGCAGAATGAGGTCCAGCGTGGCGTACAGCGCGGCGTGCGGCGTGCGGGTGCTGCCCGATTGAGCGCCCGCTCGGGATGGGTGAAAGTCAACGCGCTGGGTGTGTCGATCTCCGGCGGAGGCGGCCGTAATCCGACCGGAGCCGGAGATCGGGAGAGTTGGGCGGCGTAGTGCACCGGCATGATATAAGCGAGGGCAGGGAGAACGGTTGATTGGAGTAACGTTGGCTTGAACACCCCATTGTGAGGTCGCCAATTGTCCTTGAGCCCTTTATGGTGAAAGTGTGAAGACCAATTCCCAACAGGAACCACCTCCGGGTGGTTTTATCGCGGGAGTGGACCCATGAAATCTGCGTTGCCCTGCGTCCTGACGATCAACGGCGGCTCGTCGAGCATCCGATTCGCGGTGTATGAGGCAGGCGACACGCCGCGGCGGCGGCTCGATGGGAAGATCGATCGCATCGGTTTGAGCGGCACGAATTTGATCGTCAACGATCCGGCTGGAACACCGCAGGTCTCCCGCCGCCTTGCCGCAGCCGACCACCGAACGGCGGTGGGTTTTCTGCTGGACTGGCTGGAGGCGCAGCCAGTCTTCGCGTCGGTGAAAGCGGCGGGACATCGCGTGGTGCACGGCATGAAGCATTCCGAACCGGAGCGGGTCACGCCGACGCTGCTCGCGGAACTGCACCGCATCACGCCGTATGCCCCCGATCACCTGCCGCGCGAGATCGCACTGATCGAGGCGTTCAGGCGGCGGCATCCAAAACTGCCCCAAGTGGCGTGCTTTGACACCGCGTTTCACCGCACCATGCCGCGGGTCGCCAAGTTACTGCCGATCCCTCGGCGCTATGCGGAAAAGGGCGTCGAGCGCTACGGCTTCCACGGTCTGTCCTACGCCTATTTGATGGAGGAACTCGGCCGCCTCGATCCCGCGGCCACGAAGGGCCGTGTGATCCTCGCGCATCTCGGCAATGGCGCCAGCCTGGCCGCCGTTCGTCACGGCAAAAGTATCGATACCAGCATGGGCCTCACGCCCACGGCAGGATTGGTGATGAGTACGCGCTCGGGAGACCTGGATCCCGGCCTGGTGTACTACCTGGCGCGCACCAAGCGCATGACCGCGGCGCAATTCCGGCAGATGGTGAACCACGAGTCCGGGCTGCTCGGCGTTTCGGAGATCAGTTCCGACATGCGGGACTTGCTCGCGCAGGAAGCCGGTGACGTGCGGGCGGCGGAAGCCGTGGCGCTGTTTTGTTATCAGGCAAAAAAGTGGATCGGCTCCTTCGCTGCGGCGCTCGGTGGATTGGACACGCTCGTCTTTGCAGGAGGCATCGGCGAAAATGCGCCGCTCGTCCGCGCGCGCATTTGCAAGGGGCTGAGTTTCCTCGGCATTGAACTGAATGTGTCGCGCAATGCGAAGACTGCGGGGGTGATTTCCACGGACGCCAGCCGGGTCATGGTTCGCGTCATTCGCACGGATGAAGAACTGATGATTGCCCGCTCGGTTTTCCGTTCCTGTGCGACGATCATTTCGCGCGGAAGGTAAACATGTTGCGATGGCCGGCGACGGCATCAACGATGCGCCCGCCCTCAGTGAAGCTGAGGTGGATATTCCGGCGGGGGGGGCGTTACCCGTTCTTCGGGTTGCTGCGCAGCCCGATCATTGCCGGCGCCGCGATGAGCCTGAGTTCCGTCTCGGTCATCAGCAACGCCCTGCGGCTGCGGAAGGTAAGACTGTAGATTGACTGGCGAAACATGAAAAGCAACCCACTCCCGCCGAAACCGCACCCTGTGAAGACCACCCTGGAACATCCACCCGCCGGAGGCTCGGAGAGGGAGGCGGAGCCAAAGCTGGGTCAAGAGCTACCGACCGGCCTGTCCTGGTATTCGCTGACCGGTCTCTGGCAGCGCAAGACCACGGTCATCGCGGCGCTTTCCATCGTGGCCATCCTTTTGAGTCTGGTGCTGCGCTTCGGCTTCCACACTCCTCCGGGCACTTACCAGATTCCCTTGCTGGCCACGCTCGTTGTCGGCGGCCTGCCGCTTCTCTATGACCTGCTTCGGAAGCTCCTGAAGCGGGAGTTTGGTTCCGATCTGCTGGGCGGTATTTCCATCATTACTTCCATCCTGTTGGGCGAATACCTGGCTGGCTCGATTATCGTCTTGATGCTCTCCGGAGGTGAAGCATTGGAGAGTTACGCGTTGCTCAGCGCCTCCTCGGTGCTAGCCGCGCTGGCCAAACGGATGCCTTCGATCGCCCACAGGAAACAGGAATCTGAAATCGTGGATGTGGCGCTGCAGGAGGTTGTCGTGGACGACACGCTCGTGATTTATCCGCATGACATCTGCCCGGTGGACGGCGTGGTGATCGAGGGACATGGCGTGATGGATGAATCCTACCTCACAGGCGAGCCGTTCCAGATTCCCAAGACCTCCGGCTCAACGGTGATCTCGGGCGCGATCAACGGAGAATCGGCGCTGACCATCCGCGCGACCAAGGCCGCCGCCGATTCGCGCTACGCAAAGATCATGGAGGTCATGCGCGAGTCCGAATCCAAGCGACCGCAGTTGCAGCGTCTCGGGGATCGCCTGGGCGCGATTTATACTCCGGTGGCACTGACGGTCGCCCTTTTAGCCTGGGTGATCAGTGGTGAATCGATTCGTTTCCTTGCAGTGTTGGTCATCGCCACGCCTTGCCCTTTGCTTCTCGCTATCCCAATCGCCATCATCGGCTCGATTTCCCTCTGTGCCCGCCGGGCGATCATCGTCAAGAGCCCCGTCGTGCTCGAGCAGATCGCCGAGTGTCGAACCGCGATTTTCGACAAGACCGGGACGCTGACTTATGGCGCGCCGAAGCTGACCGAGCAACTCATTGCCCCGGGCTTCGCCCAAAAGGAAGTGCTGACCCTCGTGGCGAGTCTGGAGCGCTACTCGAAACATCCGCTGGCGCGCGCCATTCTTGCGGCGGCGAAGGAGGATGCGCTCCAGCTTCCGGAGGCCACGAAGGTGAGCGAACAGCCCGGCCTGGGGCTGCGCGGAACCGTTTCCGGCCATCAATTGCAGATCACGAGCCGCGGCAAACTCGCGGCGCAACAGCTCGCCGGCGCCGATCAGCTTCCCCCGGTTGCCGGTGGACTCGAGTGCATGGTGGCGATTGACCAGCGCTACGCGGCGACCTTGCGCTTTCGTGATGCGCCGCGCGCGGAGAGCCGCTCCTTCGTGAGTCACTTGGGTCCGAAGCATGACTTCGCACGCGTGATGATCGTCTCGGGAGATCGCGAGTCGGAGGTGCGCTACCTCGCCGAGCAGGTGGGCATCACCGAAATCCACGCCCAGAAGAGTCCTGAAGAAAAACTTGCCATCGTCCGCAAGGAGACCGCCGCCGCGAAGACACTGTTTGTGGGGGATGGCATCAATGACGCCCCGGCCATGATGGCCTCCACGGTCGGCATGGCGATCGGACAGAACAGCGACGTGACCGCGGAAGCGGCAGGCGTCGTGGTGATGGATAACTCACTCGAGAAAGTGGACGAGTTCATGCACATCAGCCGCCGGATGCGGATCATCGCACTCCAGAGCGCGGTGGGTGGCATGGCGCTGAGCGTCATCGGCATGGTCTTCGCAGCCACCGGTCATCTCAGTCCGGTGAGCGGCGCCATCACCCAGGAAGTCATCGACGTTCTCGCTGTGCTGAACGCGTTGCGGGCCGCCTTTCCTCCAAGAGTGATTCATGATCTCTGACGGCACCTCGATCCAGACCCCACATCTCGTTGACGCGGCGCGCACGTCGCAGTGGAACGACGCGGTGACTGTATGATGTTGGACCGTCAGCTGGCGTTGCTGTTTGTTCTCCCGATTCCGATTGCGTCCATCGCGTGGACCGTGACGCACGAAGAAGTCTTTCGCGAGCCTCGCGACTGGTGCGCCGCGAAAAGCAAATCGTGCCAGCGCCTCTACTCGCGCAAATTCTTCTACCTGTTCACGTGCGAGTATTGCTTCAGTCACTACGTCACCGCCTTCTTCCTGTTCATCACCCGTTACAAGCTGCTGTTCGATGACTGGCGAGGCTATCTCGTCGCAGGTTTCTCGCTGGTATGGCTGGCCAACGTCTACATGAGCTTCTTTGCCAGGTTGCGCCTGGAGATTCGGGAAGATCGGATAGACATCGCCGCAGCAGAGTCGAGAGAACGCACTGAAGTCAGCGATGCGCAGAACGACCCTGGAAATCTACCTGGCCCTACGGTGTGACGGCGGTGCCCGGATCGCGGCCGATGAGCATGCGCACCGTGTCGAGCAGCGTGTCCTGATCGAAGCTCGACTTGGTGATATAGGCGTCGGCCCCGGCCTCGAGCCCGCGCTCCCGCTGCGCCGGCTCGTCGAGCGACGTGACGAGAATGACCGGCAGCGCAGCGGTGCGCGGGTTGGCGCGAATGCGCTCGCAGAGGCCGATGCCGTCCAGGTGCGGCATCTCGATGTCGCTCACGACGAGCGCGATCTCCTGCCGCTCGATCGTTCGCCAACCCTCCGCGCCATCGACGGCGGTGACGACGTCGTATCCCGCCGCGGCGAGCACGCTCTGCTCGAGGGTGCGCGAGGTGATCGAGTCGTCCACGACGAGGATTCGCGCCAGCGCGCGCGGCGCATCGTCATCCGCGGCCAGGAAACCGGATGTGAGCGCGCCATCACTCGCGTCGTGCGCGAGCAGCGCGGGCACGCTCAGCACGAGCGCGACTTCACCGGAGCTGAGCAGCGCCGTTCCGACCGTTGCGTTCGTCGCGGCGCGCCCAGCATACTCGAGTGGCCGCAGGACGAGCTCGCGCTCGTCGTGCAGATCATCGACGACGACCGCCATGCGCCGGCCGCCGCTTTCGAGCACGACAAGCTGTAGCATTGCAGGCGAAGGCGACTCGGCGAACGGTGGACCGAGCAGCGCGGCAAGGGTGGTGACCGGCGTGGGCGTTCCACCCGCGACGAGCATCGCGCGGCCGTCTATTCGTCCCAACTTCCGGGGATCGGCGCGTGCGACGCGCACGACGAATGCGCTCGGCACGCCGAGGATGACGTCTCCGACCTGCACCAGCACGACGCGCATCGTGGCGATGCTGAGTGGCACGTCGACGATGATTGCGGTGCCGAGTCCCCGCTGCGATGTCACATCGACGGTACCGCCCATACGCTCGGCGGCGGCACGCACGATCCCCAATCCCACGCCTCGGCCGGAGAGAGTCGTCGCCGTGTCGCGCGTCGTGAAGCCTTCGTCGAAGATCGTTCTCAAGACGGCCTGTGCGTCGGACGGGACAGCTCGTCCGCGCCGCTCGAGACCTCGACCGATCGCGCCGATATCGAGACCGGCGCCGTCGTCGGCGACGGTGACGCGAAGCCGGTCGCCGCGAAGCGCGCCCTCGATGCGCACTTCTCCTTCCGCGGGCTTTCCCGCGGCGGAGCGAGCGGCCGGCGACTCGATGCCATGGTCCACCGCGTTGCGCACGAGATGAAGGAGAGGCTCGCGCAGCGCCTCGAGCACGACGCGGTCGGCTTCGATGTCGCCGCCGGTCACGACGACGCGCACTTGCTTGCCGACGTCGCGTGCGATGTCGCGCGCGACGCGCGGCAATGTCTCGGTGAGCTCGGAAAAGGGACGCTGGCGAAGATGTCGCGCCGACGTGCCCAACCGCGCGGATACGGACGCGAGAGCGCGCGCGTCTTCACCCGCGCGACGCAGCAGTCGTGTGAGCTCGCGATCGAGCTCGGCGCCACCTTCGTCGGCTGTGCCGCGAGGACGCTCGGCGCGATGGCGTGAGCGCAGTGCCGCGAGCTCAGCGGCGCGGTCGCTGAGCACTGAGGCGAGACCGGCGATCTCTCCCGCCGCACCGGCGATCGCGTCCACCTGGTGCAGGCTCACGCGCACATGGCTGGCGGCCTGGACGGCTTCTTCTGTGCGGTCGGCTGCGGGAACGACAGGCCGAACAAGGGGCGCGGCGCTGCCGCGGCCGCTCGCGTGATGCAGCACGGCAGAAAGCGGCGCCTCGGGAGCCGCTCTTCCGAGGCGCAACTCATCGCGCGTTGCGCCAAGCGCGTCGGCGGCCTCGAACAGCAGCGCGATCTGCGCCCCGCCGAGTGCCTCGCCGCCATCGCGCACGCGGCTCAGCTCGTGCTCGAGCGCGTGACACACCTCTTCCACAAGCGGTAGTCCCGCCGCGCGCGCCGCGCCCTTGAGCGTGTGCATGACGCGAAACACCGCGCGCAGATGCTCCTCGTCGCCCGGCGTTCGCTCGAGCGCGAGCAGGTCCTCGTTGAGCTGCTGGACCTGCTCGTCGAGCTCGTCGATGAAGATCGCCAGCAGCCGAGCAGCGAGGGCGTCGTCAGTCATCGTCTGTCGTTCTGAGCCCTTCCCTTACCGCGCGACGGCTCATGCCCTTCCCCGCGCACCGACCATGCCGACGAGCTGCGTCCCGAGCTCGTTCAGGTTCTGCGCGGCAGTCTCCGACTGGCGCGTGGCGGTGAGGTTCTGCTGCGTGGCATCGTGGATGTTCGCGATCGCCTGGCGAATCTGATCCATGCCGAGCGCCTGCTGTCCCGACGACGCGACGATCTGCGCCGCGGCCTGCGCCGCTTCCTCGACCACTGTCGCGAGCTGCGCGATGACCTCGCCCGCCTGATTCACCTGACGCACGGCGGCAGCGGTCTGCTTCGTTCCTTGCTCCGTCGCCATCACCGCCGCGCTCGTCGAGCGCTGGATGTCGCTCAGCAGGCGGCGCACCTGCACCGTGGATTCTTTCGCCTCGCCGGCGAGCGTCTTGATCTCGGCGGCGACGAGCGCGAAGCCGCGACCATGTTCACCGGCGCGCGTGCTCTCGACCGCGGCGTTCAGCGCGAGCAGCTTGGTCTGCTCGGCGATATCGCTCACGGCGGTGGTGATCTCGCCGATCGCCTGTGCCTGCTCGGCGAGCGCGACGATCCCGTGCGCCATCGCCTCCACCTGCGTCTGCACCAGACGCATCGCGCCCACGGCGTCGTCCACGGCCTTGCGCCCGGCGCGTCCGCCCTCAGCGGCTCGCTGCGCCGCATCGGCGACGGCGCGCGCGCGCTGTGCGGACTGCGTTGCCGTTTGCGCCACCTCGTCCACCGTGGCGACCGTTTCGGTCACCGCGGCCATCGACTCGTTGGTGCCCGCCGCCTGCTCCGTCGTCGCCGAGAGAATCTCGGCGCTGCTCGACGCGATGACATTCGCGGTCTCCTGCAACGGGCGGGTGATGGAGCGGCTCAGAATCACTGCCGCGAACGCGCCGAGGATGATCGCGAGGAGGGCGTAGACTTTGACGGTCGTCTGCGCTGCGGTCGCCGTATTGTGTCCGAGCACGGCTTCATCGTCCGCTTGGCGCTGTGCATCGATGATGCTGAGGCGAACGAGCGAGTCGATCGATGCGAGGAGCGGCTCGACTTTCGTGGCCCGAATGCGGAGCGCGGTCGGCATGTCCTTCGCCTTGGCCGCGGCGGCTGACGCCAGCATCGCATCGTTCCACTGCGCGAGCAGCGCGACGGTGCGGGTCCACCTTTCCTTCGCCTCTGGGGTCTTGACGGTGTCACCGACCGCGATCGCGATGTTGCGCGCAAGTGTCACGATGCTGTCCCGGCGCCGCTCATAGCGCTCGTCGTCGCCGAGCAGGAAGCGAAGCTGCTGCATGTTTGCGCCTCGGACCTCCGACTCGGCACGGAGCGCGGGCACCAGGGTGGAGCGGCGCACGGCGGCCCCACTCTCGTAGGTGTTGGTCGTTCGTCCGAGCGCACTCGCGCTAACGAGTGCGACCACCGCCAGCAGTGCGAGCTCGATTGCGAGCGCCAGCGCAATGCGCCGGCCGACTGTGAACCTCATCGGGACCTCATCCAGAGAGAAGAGAGCATCACGGCTCGGGACGAGCCGCGTTGAGCAATGCATCCGCATCCAGCACGAGCACCGCGTCCTCGGTAACGCCCATCGCGAAGAGGCCACGCGCGCCGCCACGCGCTGGCGAGAGCGCCGACCTCCTCACGACGCGCGTGTCGTCCACCGTGTCGGCGAGGAGACCAACGACGGCGCGGCGTCCGTCGCCGAGCACGATGAGCCGGCACTGCGAATCCTTCGCCGAAGGGCTTCCGCCGACCGACAGCACCGTGAGCGGACGCCCGCGCCACGCGGTCACGCCATACACCGGCGCGACGACGCGCGGCAGCGGCGTGACGGCCGTCGTGCGAACGATCGCGACGATCGAGCCGAGGGGAATCGCCAGCCGTTCGTCGCCAACGAGGAACATGAGGACGTCCATCTCGTCTTCCGCGGCCGACGCATCGTGGAGCGCGCGCGGTTTTGCGAGGGCCTTCGCACGCGCCTCGAGCAACGCCTGGCGCGTCGCTGCGTCGTTGACGACAGGACCGGCGGCAACGCGAGCGGCGGCACGCGCGAGCGCCTCCAAAACGCTCTCCTTCTGCCTCGCGCTCGCCTCGCTCACCGTTGCACCTCGGCAGCGAGAGTCCGAAGCCGAAGCGTGGCGATCTGACGCAAGCGCGACGCGGGTACACCGTCCGCCGCCGCGACCGGCGTCTCCGGGCTGACGTTTGCCAACAGGTGAACGACGTTCGCGAACGCGATGCGCGCACCTGCCGTGTCGCCAGTGCGCGTGAGCGCGTCGCCGAGCAGGAGATGTCCCATCACGAACTGCCGGTCGAGGTAGATCGCGCGGCGCGCCGCCGTCGCCGCGTCGCCGTACCAACCTGCCTCCGCGAGAAGCGTCGCATGCAGGTAGTGTAGCTCCGCGGCGAGCGGATGCAGCTCGAGCGATCGCGCACAAAGCTCGCCTGCCTCGTGGAGGCGACCCTGGTTCGCGACCGCGCGGACGTAGGTGATCCAGACTCGCAGAGTATCGGCGTCATTCGTCGCAGTCGCGAGTGCCGTGACCGCCATCGCCTCTGCGGCGGGATAGTCGGCGAGAGCATATGCGCGGAGAATTTCTTCGGTCGCGGGTGGAGCGGAAATGGCGGACGGACTTTCGGCGAGCGTGCTCTCGTGGTCGTCCTGCTCGGGACGACCCGGTGCGTCGGCAATTGACTCCGAAATTCGTACGGGCTGCGGAACCGGCTCCGGAGCGCGCGGACGCTCCAACTGCGGCACCGGCGCGCGAAGCTCCGTGCCTCCGCCGACGCGATCGGCACGACGATACGCGATCCCTGCCGGCGTCACCACCACCTCGCAGGGCACGAGATGCGCGAGCGGAGGATCGGAGGCGCCGAGCAGGAGCCAACCGTCGGGCGCGAGTGAGGCGAGCAGCCCGGTGGCGATCCGCGAAACCGTGGGCAGATCGAAGTAGATCATCACGTTGCGGCAGAGCACGAGATCGAACCCCTCCGTGCCTCCCACAACGGATGAATAGTCGTCGAGCACGAGGTTGAGCGACCGGTACTCGACGGATTCGCGAATGGAGCGATCGAGATCGTAGTAGGTGCCGTGCCGCTCGAACCAACTCGCAATGCGCTGGTCCGATACGCCGCGCAGCGCCCAGCGCGTGTACCGCCCCCGCCGCGCGGCCGCCAGTCGCGACCGAGCGACGTCGGTGCCGAGGATTTGGGCGGGATGCGGCCAGTGGTGTTCCCGAAGCATGATCGCGAGCGTATATGGCTCCTCTCCGGACGCGCAGCCGGCGCTCCAGATGCGAAGCGGGCGCGACGGCCCGTAGCTCTCGACGCGCGACGGAAGGATCTCGTTCGCGAGGAGATCCAGTTGAGCGGAGTCGCGAAAGAAGTAGCTCTCTCCCACGGTGAGCTCGGCGAGGACGGCGTCGCGCGCGTCGCCGGGAGTCTCGACGGCTCGCAACAGCGCGTTCGGATCACCGATGCGGAGCGCACTCATGGCGCGACGCATTCCGGCCTCTGCGGACGGTTGCCGATTCGGTGGGAACACGAGGCCCGCGAAGAGTTGGGCCAGCTCTCCGACGCGCGCGAACGCGGGATCGGTGAAGCCCGAAGCTGGTTCCCTATTCCTCGCGCCACGCATCTCGGACGTCGCCCTCACGCTGTCACGGACTCGGCTTCGTCCAGCGCGTCACGCTCGGCCTGAGTGAGAAACGCGTCGACATCGTAGATGACGAGTGCTCCATTCGTGATCGCCGCCACACCGGAGAGGCGTTGCAGCACTGGAGAGAGCGCGGCGGGCGTCTCGAGATCCGACGTCGGGATGACGGTCACATCGTCCACATCCTCGACGCGAACGGCGATGAGACGGTCTGACGTCTCCAGGATGATCAGGAACTGCTCAGGCGAATTGGGAAGTGCGGCCAGCTCGAGCCGTTGGCGCACGTCCACGACCGGCACGATCCGCCCGTGCAGATTGATCGCACCCTCGATGATGACCGGCGCGCCCGGGAGGGGTGCGATGGCCACTGAGCGCACGATTTCCCGCACCGCGTTCGCAGAGAAACCGACCTGCGTCCCGGCGAGGCGAGCGAGAAGGATGGAGATGGAGGTGGATGCGGAGGTCATGTTGCACGGCACAAGTGCACGAACAGGGCCGTGCTGACCTCGCTAGGGTTCGTCAGGACCCGGGACCTCTCGAGGCGGCCCGGCCTCCGAAGGTGACGAGTGGGGCCAGGCGGTCCAGGGATGCCGGTCCCATCCCTTTGACGCGCTTGAGCGCAGCGAGAGAGCCGAATGGTCCGAGCGAGTCCCGATTCGCGACGATTCGGCGCGCGAGCGCCGGTCCGATTCGCGGGAGCATCTCGATCTCCTGCGCGGTGGCGAGGTCGAGGTCCACGGGCTTGTCGGGGAGTGCCTTCCGAGAGCCGAGCGTGGGGAGGCTCGGAATCGTCGGCCTCGATCCATTTGCGTCCGAATCGATGCGCGGGCTGGGGCCGGGAAAGCCAGGCCGAACGCTATGGGATCCGTACGGTGTATGATCGAAGGGACGGTCCGGTCTGGCGAACGAAGGCGGAACGCTCGCGACGCCGGCAACTACTCTGGCTGTCGTATCTGTTGATGGCCTCGGAGTTTTCCCTCGCTTGGCGGACTTGCCCTGCTTGGCGCTGCGGGTAGCGCTGTCGGAAGCGGACGCCTGGCGAGCGAGGGCCTGCTGCTCGAGGGTCGTGGGCGGTGCGGAGGATCCGGCGCGGAGGACGCGCACGGCTCCTCCCAGCAGGATGACGATGGCGACGAAGGCGAGCGCCTTCTGTTCGGCGGGAGTTGGCATGGGGGGAAGATGCGAGCGGGCTTTCCCTCGCCATCATCGTTGTCGCGCATTGCGGAGCGAACGACTGCATCGTGATGTCTGCACGATAATTCCGTGGTAGTCAGCCGGTGGGTACGCCCGGATGTCACCGAGACCACGATCGAGCGTTACCAAGGCCCTCCGCTCGGTCCGACAGATCGCCGCGAGCCGCGGATCGGTCACTCCACCGAGGCCCTGTTCAAGAACTGTGGTGACATCGTGGCCGGCCGCACGCAAGAGCGCAGCGCCAGAGCCGGAGAGGTTCTCATCCGCCATGAGCTTGACTCCCACGCGTCAACTCCCGTCGGTCAGCAGTCGCGTGTCAGGCGGGCAGCGCGAGACTCTCCTCGCGCGCGAGTTCGGCGGCGTACGCGAGTGCGGCCGCGATCGCGTCTCGCGTAAGCGAGGGGTACTCCGTCAGAATCCGCTCGACGGACATTGCGGCCGCCAGATTGTCGAGCACGACGGAAACCGGAACGCGCGTGCCGCTAATGCACGCGACACCGTGCATCACATTCGGGTCTACCGAGATGTGCGTTCGCCAGTCCATAGGTTGAGCTCCGCGAGGGTCGTCACCAAGTATACACTCAAACGTGCCGCGGTATTGACGCCTGTTGAACTGCAAGCTCGACGCGACACGGCCTGCACCTGAACGGTCCCGCGAGCCAGCCGATGCCCGACCTCGACGTCATGGTCGAGCAAGCGACCACCCGGCCGCTCCGCTCGCTGATCTCGTCGATATTCATCGTTTGCACGCCTCTGCATTCCTCCGCGTCCTCCGCGGTAAAATGGCGGTCCTCCGTCCGGCAAGACTGCAAGCCCCTATGACCTCCGTCCCCGCAGAGATTTTCAAGGCCTACGACATCCGCGGCATCGTCGGCCGCACGCTCACCCCGGAAATCGTTACCGCCATCGGCCAGGCGATCGGCTCTGAGGCGCGCGCGCGCGCGCAATCGGCCGTGGCCATCGGCCGCGACGGCAGGCTGTCCGGCCCCGAGCTGTGTGGCGCGCTGGCGCAGGGGCTGCGCACCGCCGGCGTCGACGTCATCGACATCGGCATGGCCGCCACGCCCATGGGCTATTTCGCCGCGCATCACCTGGGCTGCGGCAGCGTGGTCATGGTCACGGGCAGCCATAACCCACCCGATTACAACGGCCTGAAAATGGTGCTCGGCGGAGTTACGCTGGCGGGCGAAGACATTCAGCGCCTGCGCCTTCGCATCGAAGGCGGCGATCTGGCGCAGGGCGCGGGCAAATACTCGACTGCCGACGTGCGCGAAGCGTATCTGGCGCGCATTGCGTCCGACGCCAGGCT
>Ga0208080_1000523_pt1 | contig 19154 bp, 16 predicted proteins | sample NGESurdeep092012_3_FD_184476 | JGI IMG/M metagenome (GOLD analysis project Ga0208080, IMG submission 184476) | Arctic peat soil microbial communities from Barrow, Alaska - NGEE Surface sample 210-3 deep-092012 (SPAdes) | ecosystem: Environmental > Terrestrial > Soil > Wetlands > Peat ...
CGTGCAGGGGCCGTGGGACGACCCGATCATGCTGCCCGACCCCGAAGCCCTGATCCGCCGTTCCGGCGCGGCGGCCCCACTGCTCAATGCGGTGCGCGATCAGCGCGCGCGCGACGCGGCGCGCTCGGTGATCGAGCGACTGACCGGCGCCCCTATGCCCGCCGTCCCGGCGGCCGAGCAGTCCGCCGCCCCGGCGGGCGCACAAAAGCGGGAATAAGCTTATTAGCCCGACCTATTCATGACGAACCGGCGTCACCTCAAAAATGCAATAAGGATCGGGATTACTCGAATTTGCGTTCAATCAGTGGCAATGCGGCTTCGCGGCATGTTGCGAAAAACATCGTATTCATGGGGGTACCAACTACTGACGTTTCTCTCGTGAATAATCCGGGTTAGTTACCCGTGCCGCCGCTCGGCCATTTGACTATCATTGCGCCTGGAACGAATCACCCGCCGGCCTAGCGCCGGCGCGACAGGGCGCGAATGCTGCACCCCATTGTCCGGACGCTGGTCAAGGTCGCGGTCGCCTCACTGGTGCTGGGGGCGATCATGGCCCATTTCGGCATCACCGTTGAGCAATTGATGCAAAAAACCGGCCTCTCGGCCGAGCGAATACAGGATTACGCCCGGCGGGGCTTTGCCTGGGCCTGGCCGAACGTGCTGCTCGGCTCGCTGGTGATCGTGCCGATCTGGTTCCTGGTCTATCTGTTCCGCCCGCCGCGCCGGCACAGCAGCAGCGATTAGCGCACGCTCGGGCGTCAGGCCGCCGGCGGCGCCGTGTCGCGAGCATCCGCTTCCGGATCGAGCGCGGGAACCCGCGGCGCGGGGCCATAATAGTCGCCGCGAAAACTCAAGCGTGCGTTAACGTGCGGCGCACCGCGTCCTGCCAGCCGGAATATTTCCGCTCGCGCTGGGATGCATCCATGTGCGGCTGGAACCTGCGGTCGAGCCGCCATTGCGCGGCGAAACCGTCGAGATCGGGGCAGAGGCCGGCCGCCCGCCCGGCCAGATACGCCGCGCCCAAGGCCGTGGTTTCCATCACCACCGGGCGGTCGACCGGGCTGGCCAGGATATCGGCGAGGAACTGCATGGTGACGGCGCTGGCGGTCATGCCGCCATCGACGCGCAGGACGGTGGCGCCGCCGCCCGCCATCGGCCAGTCGGCATGCATGGCCGCGAGCAGGTCGCGGGTCTGGTAGCCGACCGCTTCCAGCGCCGCACGCGCAAGTTCCGAAGGTCCGGAATTGCGGGTGAGCCCGAAGATCGCGGCCCGCGCCTGCGCATCCCAATAGGGCGCGCCCAGGCCGACAAAGGCCGGCACCAGGTAGACCTGCTCGGCCGGATCGGCGCGCTCGGCCAGGCTGTCGACCTCCGACGCCTTGGCGATGATCTTGAGGCCGTCGCGCAGCCATTGCACCGCGGCGCCGGCGATGAAAATCGCGCCTTCCAGCGCGTAGGTGCGTTTTCCCTCGAGCTGATAGGCGATGGTGGTGAGCAGCCGGTTGCGCGAGGTGACGCGCTCCGGCCCGGTGTTGAGCAGCGCGAAGCAGCCAGTGCCGTAGGTCGATTTCATCATGCCGGGCTTGAAGCAGCCCTGCCCGACCGTCGCCGCCTGTTGGTCGCCGGCCATGCCGAGAACGCGGATCGGTGCGCCGAACAATTCGGACACGGTGGTGCCGAACTCGCCCGCACAGTCCGCTACCTGCGGCAACAAAGATGGCGGCACGCCGAACATCCGGCATAAGTCGGCGTCCCATTGTCCACTTGAAATATCGAACAGCAGCGTGCGTGCCGCGTTGCTGGCGTCGGTCAAGTGCGCCTGGCCGCCGGTGAGGCGCCACAACAAGAAGCAATCGATGGTGCCGAAGGCGAGCCGGCCGGCCTCCGCCAAGCCACGCGCGCCGCTGACGTGTTCGAGCAGCCAGGCGATCTTGCTGGCGGAAAAATAAGGGTCGAGCAGCAGGCCGGTCTTGGCGACGATCTCCGGCTCATGGCCGGCGCGGCGTAGAGCATCGCAAAAATCGGCGGTGCGCCGATCTTGCCAGACGATGGCGTTGTGGATCGCCTTGCCGGTGGCGCGGTCCCAAATCACGGTGGTTTCGCGCTGATTGGTGATGCCGATGCCGGCGATGTCCTTGGCCGCTAAGCCGGCCTTCGCCATGGCGGCGCGCACCGTGGCAACCGTCGCCGCCCAGATCTCCTCCGGGTCGTGCTCGACCTCGCCCGGCGCGGGATAGATCTGGCGCAGCTCCTGCTGCGCGCTGGCGAGCGGCTGGAGGCCGGCATCGAACGCGATGGCGCGCGTCGAGGTCGTGCCCTGGTCGATGGCGATGAGAGCGGTCGGCAACGAGAGTCTCCGCGCAGACTAAAAAGTCTGCGGAGACTAGTTTAGCACGGACAGATTGGCGATTGCCTGATCGTTGTCGGCATGAATGGCGGTGGCCAATTTGCGCGGCACCGGGCCGTAATAGTCGCCGCTTTTGACAACATCGCGCGGCTTGGTCAGGACGGAGGTCATACGGTCCTGCAGCGCCTTCACCGACACCGGCTTGAGCAGGAATTCGTTGACGCCGATCTTCACGGCCTCGATCACGCGCGAGCGCTCGCCATGGCCGGTGAGCATGATGATCGGCACATTCGGGTACGGGAAGGTCGCCGGCGAGCGCACCATGCGCACAAAACCGGGGCCGTCAAGCCCGGGCATTTGCCAGTCGAGGATGACGACATCCGGCGCCACGCGGCGGATCAGGTCGAGACCGGCCGGCCCGTCCGGCGCCTCATGGACATGGCGCACGCCGATGCTCAAGAGCATCGTACGCACGACCTTGCGCATGTAATGCTCGTCGTCCACTACCACGACTTTGGCGGCGGCAAAGCGTTCGGCGAGCTGTTTCGAGTCGGTCGACATCGGTGGTCCGCATGCGGCAAAACGAACATTGAACACGGCCAATACAGCACAAAAATGTGGCGGCCGCGTTAAGACGAACGCGTCCGATTACGCCGAGCTCGGCAAGATTTCGTAAACCATGCGCGCCGTTAAGCCGCTGACTGCAACGACGCGATGAATTGCTCGAGCGCGCTGCGCTGCTCGGGCGTGGCTTTGAGGCCGAGCTTGCTGCGCCGCCACAGCACGTCGTCCGCGCTCTGCGCCCATTCGTTCTCGACCAGGTAGCGCACTTCCGCGCCGGTGAGATCGCCGGCAAAGCGCGGCCCGAGTTCGTTCATGTTTTGCGCGTCCTTGAGAATGCGCTCGATGCGCCGGCCATAGGCGCGCACCAGGCGTCGCGCATGTGGCTGGTCGAGGAACGGCCAGCGGCCGATTGATTCCGCCACCAGCGCATCAAAGCCGTCGACCGGAAAGTCGCCCCCGGGCAGCGTCGAGCCGGCGGTCCACGGCGGCAGCGCGCCGAAGAAAATTCCGATCCGTTCCATTGCCGCCTCCGCCAGCCGGCGGTGCGTGGTGATCTTGCCGCCATAGATCGTCAGCAGCGGCGCCTCGCCATGGATCTCGTCGAGCGCCAGCACATAGTCGCGGGTGACGTCCTCCGGCTTGTTGGCGCCGTCATCATAGAGCGATCGCACGCCGGCGAACGACCACACCAACTCGTCGGGCGTGACCTGGTCACGAAAATATTCATTCACCGTCTGACACAGATAGACGACCTCGTCGTGGTCGGGCGCCGGCGAATTGAGATCGCCGACGAAATTCTCGTCCGTCGTGCCGATCAAGGTGAAATCCTGCGCGAACGGCAGCGCGAACACCACGCGCCCGTCGGCGGCCTGCAACAGATAGCCGCAATCGTGCTCGAAGCGACGCCGCACCACGATATGACTGCCTTTCACCAGGCGCACCGGCGCGGCTAGCGGCCGCCGGATCACGGTGTCGGCCACCTCGCCGATCCAGGGCCCGGCGGCATTGACCAGCACGCGCGCGGTCGCCACCTCGCGGCGGCCGCGCGAGTTGAGCACCAGTTCCCATTCGTCGCGCCGCGCGGCCCGGATACAGCGGGTGCGGGTGCGGATGACGGCGCCACGCTCGGCGGCGTCGAGCGCGTTAAGCACGACCAGACGGGAATCGTCGACCAGGCAGTCGGAAAATTCAAAGCCATAACGGAACGAGCGCTTGAGCGGCTGCCCGACCGGATGATGCGTGAGATCGACGCTGCGCGTGGCGGGCAGCAGCTTGCGTCCGCCCAGCCTGTCGTAAATGAACAGCCCGATGCGCAGCCGCAGCGCCGAGCGCAAGCCGGGCAACGGCGGCAGCATGAAGCGCAGCGGCCGGATCACGTGCGGCGCCATGCGCAGCAGCACCTCGCGCTCGTGCAGCGCCTCGCGCACCAGCCGGAAGGCGGCGTGCTCGAGATAGCGCAAGCCGCCGTGGATCAGCTTGGTGGAGGCCGAGGAGGTGCCGGAGGCGAGATCGTTCTGCTCGACCAGCAGCACGCGCAGGCGGCGGCCGGCAGCGTCCCGGGCCAATCCGGTTCCGTTGATGCCGCCGCCGATGATGGCGAGGTCGTATTCGGCCATGGACTTGCAGATTTGCCTGCTGATTCGCGCGCTTTCGCGCAGAATGGGCGGCTTACGCGGCGACCTCAAGAACGTAAGCGCGCGAAAGCCGCGCCAAGTCACTAAATTCGGCCGCGATTGCAAAATCGCCTTGGCTTAGCCATATCAAGCCTATGTCATATGCGCTGTTTCACGCGATAAACACGGGACGAGGCCCGTTTATTTAACGCCCAATGTCCTCCCCCCGCCTGCTCGTCATCGAAGGCAACTCGCCGCAGACCCTGGCCGAACACATCGCGGTCGGCGGAACCGCCGCGCATCAGGGCTATTCGAATCTATTGCGCGAACTGATACCGGGCGCGATCGTGGACACCTGCCATCCGGGCGATCCGGGCGCCACTTTGCCCGAGGGCGAGTCGCTCGCGGGCTATGACGGCATCGCCATCACCGGCTCCTCGCTGCACGTCTATGACGGCGGACCATCGGTGATGCGCCAGATCGAGTTGGTGCGCGCGGCGCTCACGACCGGAACGCCGTTGTTCGGCTCCTGCTGGGGGCTGCAGGTGATCACCGCGGCGGCCGGCGGCAGCGTGCGCAAAAATCCGAAAGGCCGCGAGATCGGCTTCGGCCGCGGCATCCGGCTCACCGAAGCCGGCCGCAAGCATCCGATGTATGTCGGCAAGCTCGACGTGTTCAACGCGCCGACCGTGCATCTCGATGAAGTCGAAGCGCTGCCGGCGGGCGCCACCGTGCTCGCCACCAATGCGATGTCGGACGTGCAGAGCGTGGAAATCCGCACCAACGGTTCGGTGGCCTGGGCAGTGCAGTACCATCCGGAATATCCGCTGCGCGAGATCGCGGCGATCGTGCGCCGCATCGGCACGCGGCTGATCGAGGAAGGCTTCTTCAGGGACGCCCACGATATTCAGACCTTCGCGCACGACCTCGATACGCTCGACCGCGATCCGGAATGCAAGCGGCTGTCGTGGCGGCACGGCATCAGCAAGAATGTGCTCGACAAGAAGCTGCGGGTCGGCGAGGTGGCGAACTGGATCGAATTCCAGGTGCTGCCGACGCGGGTCAAGCGCGGAAGAGGATAAGCTTGGATTTTTCCGGCAAGCATGTGGTGGTTACCGGCGGCACCGGTGCGCTCGGCACCGCGGTGGTCGGCGGGCTGCTGGCGGCGGGCGCGACCTGCACTGTTCCGTACGTGCACGAAGCGGAGGCGCAGCGCTTTCCCCATCGCGGCGATGCGAAGGTGAAGCTGATCGCGGTCGCCGATCTGGCCGATGAGGCCTTGGTGGCGAAAGCCTATGACGGGCTGAAGCTCTGGGCCTCGATCCACATCGCCGGCGGCTTTGCGCCGGGCAAGGTGGCGGAGACCGGGCAGACCGCGCTGATGGCGCAGATCAACGGCAATCTCGTCTCCTGCTTCCTGTGCTGCCGCGCGGCGGTGAACGCCATGGCGGCGGGCGGGCGCATCGTCAATGTGGCGGCGCGGCCGGCGCTGGAATGGCGTAACGGAGCCGGCATGGCAGCCTATACGGTTGCGAAAGCGGGCGTCGCCGCGCTCACCGTGGCGCTGGCGGAGGAAGTGGCGAAAGACGGCATTCTGGTCAACGCGGTGGCGCCCTCGATCATGGACACAGCCGCCAATCGCAAGGCGATGCCGAAGGCCAACTTTGATGCCTGGCCGAAGGTCGAGGAAGTGGCGGCGACGATCCTGTTCCTCGCCTCGCCCGGCAACCGCGTTACGCGCGGGGCGATCGTGCCGGTGTACGGGAAATCCTGAAACTCAGCCCGCAACCGGGACCAGTTCGAGCGGCGGGCGCAACAAGCGTTGCACCGCGCTGGAGGCGACTACGTTGCGGGTTTCCGCATAGGCCTCGTGGTTCGTCTCGATGTCGTCGAGGTCGTATTGGTAATTCACCATCAGCCCGTGCGCCTGCGCGATCGCCTTGTCCGAGGTGTCGGCCAGCCAATTGATGCGCTCGAGCCGCGCGCCATTGCCGAGATGGAAGCGCGCCACCGCATCGACCGGCAACCCGCGCTCGCCGCGCGCGCGCAGGAAATACCAGGCGGCCGCGCGCATCAGCGGGTCTTGCAGGCGTGCCGCCGTTTCTTCGTCGCGCCACCAATTGGGATCGTCGAGCGCGGCGAACAGCACCTTGTCGGCCTCGCTCAGCGCCGCCGAGTTCTCCTGCGCACGTTCGCGCGCGAGCCAGGCGGTAAAATTCGTCACCGGCGACAGCGTCACGAACGTCGATAGTTTCGGCATTTCACGGCAGATTTCCTCGACCACCTGCTTGATCAAGAAATTGCCGAACGACACGCCGGCAAGGCCGCGCTGGCAATTGGAGATCGAATAGAACACCGCCGTGCGCATCTTCTCGGGTTCCATCACCTCGCGATCGGGGCTGAGGATCGGCGCGATCGCGTCCGGAATGTCGCGGGTGAGCGCCACTTCGACGAAGATCAGCGGGTCGTCCACCAGCGCCGGATGGAAGAACGCGTAGCAGCGCCGGTCGGGCGGATCGATGCGGCGGCGCAGGTCTTCCCAGTCGCTGATCTCGTGCACGGCCTCGTAGCGGATGATCTTGTCCAGCACGATCGCCGGCGTCGACCAGTCGATGCGGCGCAGCACCAGGAAGCCGCGGTTGAACCAGGATGAGAACAGGTGGGTGAAATCATCGTCGACCGCGGTAAGATCGTCGCGGTGGTCGAGCACGTCGATCAACTGCTCGCGCATACGCACCAGCGCAACCGTGCCGCCCGGCGCCAAATTGAGCCGGCGGAACAGTTCCTGCCGGCGCGGCTCCGAGGCGGCATGCAGCTCGGCGGCGGTGGCATCGGACGGCTTCTCGCGCCAGGCGGCGATGGCCGCCTGCATGCGGGCCGGATCGGGACCGAAGCGTTCGCTCAGCGCCTCGAAGAAGGCGATGCGTGGCCCGGTGGTCAACTCGCCATAGCGGCCGAGGATTTCGCGCGCCCGGGCGACGCCGGAGGCCTCGCCGCGGCTGGACAGGAGGTCCTCGCACAGCTCGACCAGGCTCTCGGAGCGGGCGGACGCCTCGACGCGCCGGTTGCGCGCCAGCAGCGCGCGGCCGCGCTCGGAGATCGTCTGCAATAGTTCGCCGAAAAACGAGACATTCATCGTGCGTTCCGCACCCGTTCAGATGGCCCGGCAGCCATCCGTCACTTGCTGGCGCCCATCAGATGGTTCGGCAACCATGTGGCGATTTCAGGAAAAAAGCACAAGATCACGATCGCTAACATCATACATAGGACGTAGGGCATCGTCCCCCACATGACAGTTGTGACCGGCACATCGGGCGCGATCGCGTTGACGATATAGATGTTGAGGCCGACCGGCGGATGGATCAGGCCGATTTCCATATTGATGGTCAGGATCACGCCGAACCACACCGGATCGAAGCCCGCGGCGGTGATGATCGGCAGCAGGATCGGGCTGGTCATCAAGATGATGGCGGCAGGCGGAATGAAAAATCCGGAAACCAACAGGAAGAGATTGATCATCCCCATCAGCACCCAGCGATTGAAATGCGCGTCGGCGATCGCCTGCGCCAGCATCTGGGTGAGGTAGAGCGAGGTGAGCATGTAGCCGAACAGCACGGCGGCAGCGATGATGGTCAGGATCATCACCGATTCCCGCATGGTGTCGCGCAAGATGTGCCAAATCTGGTCTACGTTCCAAAGTCCGTAAATCAGAATCGCTAAAATGAGACAGAGCGCGGCGCCCACGCCGGCCGCCTCCGACGGCGTCGCCACACCGCCATAGAGCGAATACATGACGCCGAAAATAATCAGCAGGAACGGTGCGATCTTCGGGATCGATTGGAATTTTTCTTTCCAAGAATAACGAAAATCGATCGCATGGGAGCGGAAACCGCGCTTCCAGATGATGAAGATGGTCCACACCATGAACAGGCCGGTCAACATCAGGCCCGGAATTACACCGGCGAGGAACAGACGGCCGATCGAGGTTTCGGTGGCAATGCCGTAGAGGATGAAGGTGATCGACGGCGGAATCAGAATGCCGAGCGTGCCGCCGGCGCAGATCGAACCGGTGGCCACGTCGTCCGGATAGCCGCGCCGGCGCATCTCTGGAATTCCCATCTTGCCGATGGCGGCACAGCAAGCCGGTGACGAGCCGGTGAGCGCGGCGAAAATAGCGCAAGCGCCGAGATTTGAAATGACGAGTCCGCCCGGCACACGGTAAAGCCAGCGGTCGAGCGCCTCGTAAAGATCCTTACCGGCCGGCGACGAGCCAATCGCGGCGCCCATCATCACGAACATCGGGATCGCCACGAGCGTAAAATCGTCGAGGCCGGACCAGAATGTCTCGGCGACGACGTGCATGCTGTCGAAGCCGTGGAAGAGCAGAAGAAAGATGATCGAAATCGCGCCGAGGCCGAAACCCACTGGGATACCAGACATCAGCATCAGCAAAGTAGCAACGAGAACGAGAGTCCCTTGGGTGGTCGCGCTCATGGGACGTCTCCTAACGCCTGCTTGGCCTGTGCCCGCGCGAACTCCTCGGCATCTTCCTTCGGCTTGAGGCCGAACGGCGGCGCCCTGCCCGTCACTAGGCACATCAGATCGGCGATGTATTGCATAACCAGCAGCCCGAGACCGACAGGCATCGCGAGATACGGAATCCACAGACGCGCGCGCCAGACCGTGTTCGAGTGCCAGCCTTCCGACCATGCTTCGAGCCAATACTGCGTGCAGAGGATCCACAGCACCAGGCAGAAGCTCAGCGACAACACAATCGTGAACAACGCGAGCCAATAACGGGCGTTGGGTCCGAGATAGAGCGGAAGGATTTCCACATTCACGTGGCCTTTTGTCATCAACACATAGGCACTACCGACGAAGGTCGCGGCTACGATGCTGTAAGTAACCACGTCGATTTGCCAGATCGTCGCTGCACTGAAGAAGTAGCGCTCGATCACCATGTCGCAAATCATGACCACGGCGAGGCCGATCAAAAGAGCCGCGGCTACACCCGCAACTCGCGACAAAAAGGCCACCGCCCGAATGTAAGCGTCCATGGGGGTTGATTTTCTCATCTAGTTTAGATGCGACAAATTTTTCGCGAAGTGGAAGTGATCGCGCCTTGGAACGGCGCCGGCCGACGAGCAACCCCGCCGGCCGGCCAGCCGCAGCCTATTTAACCGCGAGCGCCTCATCGATCAGCTTCTGACCGTTCGGCACGTCCTTGGCGAAGCGAGCGTAGGAGCTCGTCTTCGCCAGATCGAGCCAGGCCTGATAATCGGCATCACTGAGGGTCACCACCTTCACCTTGTGATCCTCGAAGGCCTTGATCGCCTCTTTGTTCACCGCCTCGGCTTTGCCCTCGTAATAGGCCTGCGCCTTTTTGCCGGCGGCGATCACGACGTCCTGCTGCGCCTTGTTGAGCTTGTCGAAGCTCTTCTTCGACATCAGCACCGGCTCGTACATGAACCACAGCGCATTGTCGCCGGGAGCGGTCAGGCAGTCGGTGACTTCATAAAGACGGGTAGAAGCAAAAGTTCCAAGGCTGGTGTCGGTCGCGTTGACGACGCCGCTCTGGAACGCATTGTAGATTTCGTTCGACGGCGGGCTGACGATGCTGGCGCCGGCAGCTTCCCACATCGCCGCAAAGGTCGGTCCGGCGGCGCGGAATTTCAGGCCCTTCAGATCTTTCGGAAGGACGATGCAACCTTTGTTGCCCGCCATGCCGCCGGCAAACCAGGCGTCGGACAGCACGATCACGCCGCGCTTCTCGATCTCGGCGCGGATGTCTTTCATGAACGGCGAGTTGTTGATCCGCTTGGCGCGCTCCTGGCTGCGGATCAGGCCGGGCATCAGCGTCGCGCTGAAGAGCGGCACCTTGCCGCTGGCGTAGTCGAGCGGGAATAGCGTGATGTCGAGCTGGCCATTGACCATGGCGTTCCACTGGTCATTCGGCTTGAACAGCGAGGCGCCGGGATAGACCTGGATCTCGAGGCCGACATTGGCGGCCTTGGCCTCCTTGGCGATCATCTGCACCATGTCGTCACGGACGTCGCCCTTGCCGCCCGGGAACTGGTGCGAGGCCTTCATCGTGACCTGCGCCTGCGCGGAAGCCGATAGCAGGATAGCTGCGGCGGCGCCTGCAAGAATTTTCGTTAACGCTCTCATTTCATTCCTCCCTTGGCTTTTTCTGGCAACGGTAGACCGTTGCGCATGTTCTATAGCGGTAGAATAACCAAAATCGGCCTGTCGCGCCCTATTTCACATTAGCCGCCGGTGCGACACAGCGCCATAGCTGCGTCATAAAATTCAGGCACAACCCCGTGCCCGCAATGAACAATTCCCGGTCTGGTCAGCACGGAACGATGCAACTATAACCCCCGCCGTCGTCGTCCATTCCGCGTCCCTTAGGAGTTTCACAGCATGCCGAAGCCGTTGGCGGGTCTCCGCGTTCTCGAACTTGCCCGCATTCTGGCCGGGCCCTGGGCGGGGCAGACGCTGGCCGATCTGGGGGCCGACGTTATCAAGGTCGAACGCAAAGGGGCCGGCGACGACACCCGCGGCTGGGGGCCGCCATTCGTGGAAGGCGCCAACGGCGAGCATATCGGCGCGGCCTATTTCCATTCCGCCAACCGCGGCAAGCGCTCGATCGAAGCCGACTTCGAGGACGAGGAAGGCCGCCGCATCGTGCACAAGCTGGCCAAGCGCTCGGACGTGCTGATCGAGAATTTCAAGGTCGGCGGGCTCGCCAAGTTCGGCCTCGACTACAAGAGCCTGGCGTCGGAGAATCCGCGCCTGATCTATTGCTCAGTGACCGGATTCGGACAAGACGGCCCCGACGCCAAGCGCGCCGGCTACGATCTCATGGCGCAAGGCATGGGCGGCCTGATGGACCTCACCGGCTTCGCGGACGGCCCGCCGACCCGCGTCGGCGTGGCGATCTCCGACATCTTCACCGGCTGCTATTCGGTGATCGGCATCCTGGCCGCGCTGGCGCAACGCGAGAAGACCGGCAAGGGCTGTTACGTCGATACCGCGCTGGTGGATTCGACCGTCGGCGTGCTGGCCAATCAGGGGCTCAATTATCTCGTCTCGAAAGAAATCCCCAAGCGCATCGGCAATTCGCATCCCAACATCGTGCCCTACCAGGAATTCCCGGTCGCCGATGGCCATATCATCATCGCTACCGGCACCGACAACCAGTTCGTCAAGCTGTGCCATGTGCTGGGCGCGCCCGAGCTCGCCGAGACGCCGGCCTACAAGAACAATATCGGACGTCTCACGCATCGCACCGAACTGGTGGCGAAGCTGTCGGCGCTGACCGCGCGCATGCCGCGCAAGGAATTGCTCGACAAGCTCGAGCAACAGACGGTGCCGGCCGGCCCGATCAACAATCTCGAGCAGGTGTTTAACGATCCGCAGGTCATCTACCGCGGCATGAGGCTCAATCTACCGAGCGCCGCCGCCAAGAGCGGCAGCATACCGGGCGTTCGCACGCCGATCGTGATGGACGGCTGGAAGGCCGCTTCCGAGCGTCCCGCGCCGCGGCTCGGCGAGCATACGGCGGAAATCTTGCGCGAGATCGGCGAAGGCTGACATCTTTGCGCATGATCTTTTCCGAAAACCGGTGCCCACTTTTCGGGATCATGCGCCACCACGTCAGAGTGCGCGCGTTGTCCACGAAGATGAAGCCTTGCGTATTGTCTAGCTAGTTTGCCGGCGCCGCTTGTAGCCGGCGCGCCTTGGCGCCATCGATCGCCTCGCGGATATTCCGCTTCAGGCTCTCGAAATCGTACGGCTTTTGCAGCACGACGACGCCCTGGCGCACGGCGTCTTGCGCGCTGGCGCTGTAGCCGGTGGTCAGCAGCACCGGAATGGCGGGAAAGCGCGCGCTGATTTCGCGGGCGAGTTCGAGGCCGTTCATGCCGCCCGGCATCAGGATGTCGGAAAATACCAGGTCGACGTCGCCATCCAGCCGCAGGGCCGCGTGCGCCGCTTGCGCATTGACGACGCTGTGCACCCGGTAGCCGAGCTGGCGGAAAAATGCGGCGCCAACCTCGGCCACGTCGGCATTGTCCTCGACCAGCAGCACCGTTCCCGCCGGTTCGGCCGGCGACTGGGTCTGCGACTGCGGCGACGGCGGTTGCGGCGCCTCATGGCTGCGCGGCAAATAGATCGTGATCGCGGTGCCGCGCCCCTCCGTGCTGCTGATCGTGGCGGTGCCGCCGGATTGCCTGGCGAAGCCGTAGACCTGGCTCAAGCCCAGCCCAGTGCCCTTGCCGACCTCCTTGGTGGTGAAGAACGGCTCGAACACCCGCGTCAGAACCTCGGGGGGAATGCCGTGTCCGGTATCGGCCACGCGGATGGCGACGAATTCGCCGCTCAGGCCTTCCTCCGTCGCCTCGCCCTTGAGCGTCACGGCCTTGGCCCGGATTGACAGCGTGCCGCTGGTCGGCATGGCGTCCTTGGCGTTGACCGCGAGATTGAGGATGGCGAGTTCGAACTCGCCGGGATCGACGCGGATCGCGCACACGCCGTCCGGCACGTCGACCTTGATCTCGATATCGCCGCTCAGGGAGCGCAACAGCAGTTCGCGCAACAGCGGCAGCCGTTGCGAGAGATCGATGACCTGCGGCGTCAGCGTCTGCTGGCGCGAATAGCTGAGCAACTGGCGGGTGAGCGATTCACCGCGCTGGGTCGCTTTCGCCATCATGTCGAGCAGCCGCATATGTTTCTTGTCGGTCAACTCGCCACGCAACCGTTGCACGCTGCCGCTGATGATCATCAGCAGAATGTTGAAATCGTGCGCGACGCCGCCGGTCAATTGGCCGATCGCTTCCAGCCGCTGCGACTGGCGCAGCGCGCCTTCCACCGCCTCGCGGCGGTCGGCCTCATCGTAAAGACGCCTGGTGCGCCGTAGCGCCAGCCCGAGGCCGGCAAAGAGGAACGCGGTCGCCGGCAAGCCGAAGACCAGGTGGCTGCTCATGTAACTCAGCCATTCACCCGTGATCGCCGATTTTTCCACGCCGGCGAGTACATAGAGCGGGAATCCGGTGAGCTTACGGTAGCCGATGCGGCGGCCGATGCCGTCGAGCTGCGCTTCGACCGAGAAGATAGAGCGGTCCAGCCCGCGCGCGATGCCGATCCGGAACTGGCTGCGCGCATCGAGCTTTAAGAGCCGGTCTTTGGGCACCGGAAAGCGCGCAAGGAACCCGCCGTCGGCGCGCGCCAAGCCGAAATAACTGCCTTCGGTGCCGCCCATTTTCGCATAAAACGACTCAAAATAGTTTGGCAACACCGCGATCGAAATAATTCCGTTGAATCTTTCGTCGTCGGTCCGCCGCCGCTGCGCCAGCGAGAAGAAATAGGTGTCGAAGCCGCTCATGCGTGGCGCATGCATGCTGCTCACATAGGTGCCGGCATTAGCGGCCGCCTGTGCCTTGAAATAATCGCGGTCGGAGAAATCGCGCTCCTTCGGCACCGGCATGGTATTCGACGCGACCAGTGGATGACCGTTGCGGTCCATGATTGCGATGCCTTGCACCTGCGGCAGCGCGTCGTCGATTCGTTTGAGCCGGGCGTGCAGCGGCTCTTCATTGTGCCGGATGTCGTCGTCCGACATGCCGCGGACGATTTCGTCGATCTCGGCGAAGGTGCGCTCGATGGTCTGCAGCACCTTGAGCGCGTGCTCGTGCAGGATGTCGAGCGAGCGGTCGATGCGCTCGTCGCTCACACGCTCAAAATTGCGGTAGCTCACCCAGGAGGCAAACGCGAACAGCACCGCCGGCAGCACCAGGGATGCCACCATCATCAGCTTGAGCAGCCGGATGGCTGCGTTGCGCGCGGTCAACATTTGGCGGTTGAATACCCCCGCATGAAGGCCAACATATTTTCACAAATCGCCGACTCGGACGAGGGTTTTTGAATCGAGCGCGCGGCCGAATTGGGACGGAATTCAGCCGAACCCGCGGCGATGTTGTAACAATGGAACCTTTCGGTTCCATGCGCATTGTTATCTTTCGGGCGGACTATGAAACCGCGAGCGGCGCCAGCGCATCGATGTCGCTGACGATGTCGATCACCGCCGGACGGTTGGCGGCGAGCGCGCGCGCAAGCGCCGGCGCGATGTCGCTTGCACGCTCCACGCGGATACCGAGCGCGCCCATGTCCTCGGCCAGCCGCGCGAAATTCATCGGATTATAGGTCCACAATTCGCGCGCCTGTTCGGTCTGAGTGCCGCCATAGGCGCGGTCGAAGCCGCGCTTGGACTGGTTGCCGCCGCCATTGTTGTTGACGATGGTCACGCTGTTGATTTTCCAGCGCACCGCCGTTTCCACTTCGGCGATGTGATACCAGAAGCCGGCATCGCCGGTGAAAACCACCACCGGCCGATCGGGGCACGCCGCCTTGGCGCCGATGCCGGCCGGAAACGCCCAGCCGAGATGGCCGGCGCTACGCAGATAGCTCTGGGTTGGTTTGCGCAAATCGTACATGCCGCCCATCCACATGCCGGCATGGCCGGTGTCGACCACGACGATGCCGTCATCCGGCACGTGCTGTGTCAGCTCATGGCAGATGCGCGCCGGATGGATCGGCACCGCATCCGATTGCAGCACCGGCTTGTATTTGGCGTACCATTCGCCGCGTAGCGTGGAAATTTCCTTGATCCAGGCCTCGCGCTTTTTCGCGCTCGCTCTGTCGGCCTGCTTAAGCATCGCGCCAAGCACCGCCTTGGCATCGCCTAGCACGCTTGCCTGCAACGGATAATTGCGGCCGAGCGACTCCGGCTCGATGTCGATCTGGATCGCCGGCGTACCGATTTTCGGCACCGCCCAGAAATGCGTGGTCATGCCGCCGCTCTCGCTGCCGATGAAGCAGACCAGATCGGCAAGGGTGACCGCGCGGTTGGCGCTTTCGCGCGAATAGCTGCCGACTACGCCGACCGACAGCGGATGCGCGCCGGGGATGCAGTCCTTACCGTTGAGCGAGGTGGCGACCGGGATTTGCAGCGCTTGCGCGAGCGCAACCAGCTCAGGCCCGGCGCCCGAGGCGCGCGCGCCGCCGCCCACAACGAGAATCGGTCGCTCCGCCTTTTGCAGCAGATCGAGCGCGGCCTTCACGTGGGCGGCTTCCGGCTCAGGCCGGAACGGCGGCACGCGCGCGAACTGCGCCTCGACCAGCGCCTCCATCTCGGCTTCCTCGACATCGAGTTGCCCCTCGTTGCCGCGGAATTGCAGATGCACGGGGCCCGGCGCGCCGGAGGTGGCGACGCGAAACGCCTGCCGCACCATGTCGGGAATGCGCGCGACCTCGTCGATGGTGGCGTTGAACTTGGTCACCGGCTCGAACGCCGGCACGTCGTCGATTTCCTGATAGACCTTGCGGAACTTGGTTTTCGGATCGCGCCCGCCGGTCATGGCGATCACCGGCGAATGCGCCAAACAAGCGTCGCGCAAGCCGGCGGCGAGATTGAGCGCGCCGATCACCTGCGCCATGCAGACGCCGGGCTTGCCGGAGGCGCGCGCGTAGCCGTCGGCCATGTAGGCGGCGGATTTTTCGCCGTGACAATGCACGCGCGCGATCTTGGTGCGCCGCTCCATTTCGGCGAAGGTGCGCCGCAGCACCGCCGGCACCATGAATACGTGTGTTACGCCATAGCCCGCCAGCATGTCGGCGAGACATTCGGCGCCAGTCATTCTGCGATTGTGACCAAGCATGATCCTGTCCGATTTCTCAGGCTGCGCCATTTACGAGAGGGCGGGGGACCACTAACCATCGGTGTGCCGATGTGGCAAGGGCGTGCATGATTGACGGATCGACTGCACCGCGACAAACTTGGTTCTCTCAAAAGGGGAAAGACATGGCAAATGGAATACCTGCGGGGCGGCCGGCGGCTTGGCTGACCGTTGCTCTGCTCGCATTCGCGACCGGACCGGCCTCCGCCGCCGACCTGCGAGCGGGCGAATATGCCTGCGCCGGGTCGAGCGGCATCCTCATCGGCCTCGGCTTTCTGTTGAATGCGGACGGCAGCTACACCGATCTCGACAGGAAAAATTCGGGCCGAGTCGCCTTCGAAGGCTCGAGTGTCAAGTTCATCGGCGGCCATCTCAACGGCTATGTCGGGAACAACGTGCGCGGCGGCTCGAATTTCGAGATCCACGGGATCAGCTGCAGCCATAATTGACCATGGCGGGGCTCAGTCCGGCTTGAAGTTCATCGCCACGCCGTTGATGCAGTAGCGCTGATGCGTCGGCGGCGGCCCGTCGTCGAAAACATGACCGAGGTGGCTACCGCACCGGCTGCAATGCACCTCGGTGCGGGTCATGCCGTGGCTGCTGTCGGTCGTCGTCTCGACCGAGCTGACGACCGGATCGTTGAAGCTAGGCCAACCGGTGCCGCTCTCGAATTTTTTCTTCGAGGTGAACAGCGGCTGGCCGCATCCGGCGCAGGAAAAAGCGCCGTGGCGCTTCTCGTCGTTCAGCGCGCAACTGCCGGGCGCCTCGGTACCATGCCCGCGCATGATTTCATATTGCTCGGGCGCGAGCAGCTTGCGCCACTCCGCCTCGGTGTGCGTCACGGGATAGGTCTTGTGATCCATGACATGAGCGCTCCGTTCGGACGCTATTTGATCGCCAGCGGGTTGACCGGCGAGCCGACCGCGCCGGTGATCGGAATGGCCGGCGCCACGAACATGAACTCATAGACCTTGTCGGCGGCGCAATCGTCGGCGAGCTCCTTGAGATTGAAGATCTCGCCCATGGTCATGCCCATGATCGGGATGGTGATCCAGTGCCAGGGCTGGTTGATGCCCTCCTCGCTCTCGTTGGGCCGCACTTCGCAGCCCCAGGTGTCGCTGGCAAGCGCCGCCAATTCCGTGCGCTTGACCCATTCCAGCGTTTCGAACGCGAAGCCGGGCGCGTCGCCGCCCGGATAGCCGTCCCAGCTTCCAGCCTTGATGCAGCGTTCCATCTGCCCGGTGCGCACGATCACGTAATCGCCGCGCTTGAGCGCGACGCCCTGCTTTTTTGCCGTCTCGTCGAGGTCGACGCAGGTCATGCCGTAGCCGTCATCGAGCGATTCCATGCCCTTGAAGCGCGCCACGTCGAGCAGCACGCCGCGGCCGACCATCTTGTTCTTGGTCTTCTCGATGCCGCACTTCTGCGCGCCGGCGCTGGTCACCTCGCGGCAGTCGTAACCGTTCCACATATTGTTTTCGTAGAAGACGTGGCCGAGCCCGTCCCATTGCGTTCCGCATTGCAGCGGCATGGTCACCATGTCGTCGGCGGCGCGGATGCCGCGCTTGTCGAGCACGCCGGAATAGGCGTCGGTGCCGGTGCGGATCATGGTGTGGATCGGATTGGTGCGCCCCATCGCCGGATATTTGCTCTTGGCGCCCTGCGGCCCGGTATGGTCGAAGTTGAGCGCAAGCGAGATCACCTTGCCCTTCTTGACCAGCTTGGTGGCGGCGATGATGTCCTCCGGCGAGGTGTAATTGAGCGTGCCGATTTCGTCGGCCGGGCCCCATTTGCCCCAGTTTTTGTATTTCTCCGCGGCGGTGCGAAGGTCCTGACGGGTGATTTTCTTGGTTGCCATTGAGTTTCCTCTGATGAAATTGAACGGCGGGCGGGCCAGCGAAATACAGCCTTTGGCAGCCTGCGATGCAAGCCCTTATGGCTCTGACTATCCTTTATCATGCGCGGGCTTGACCCGCGCATCCCGGTTAGGATGCCATGGCATTACCAACCTTATCGAGATGGCCGGGACTTCCGGTGCGAAGACGGCGCTTCGCGCCTTTTGCCCGGCCAAGACAGGACCGAAAAAATGCGCATCGTTGATATCCGCGAGACCGCGGTCCCGCTCAATTCGACGCTCGCCAATTCGAGCATCGATTTCAGCGAGATGACGACGTCGGTGGTCGCCGTCATCACCGACGTTAAGCGCTCCGGCAAGCCAGTTTGCGGTTTCGCCTTCAATTCCACCGGACGCTATGCCTGCGGCGCGCAGATGCGGGCGCGGTTTATCCCGCGCATCCTCAAGGCGCCGCCCGATTCTCTGCTCGACGACGCCGGCAACAATTTCGCGCCGGAGAAAATCCTCGCCGTCATGCTGCAGAACGAGAAGTCCGGCGGGCATTCCGAACGCTCCGTCGGCATCGGCACGATCGAGGTGGCGGTGTGGGACGCCGTCGCCAAGATCGCCGACAAGCCGCTGCACCGCCTGCTGGCCGAACGCTTCAACGGCGGCAAAATCGCCGCCAAAGTGTTTTGCTACGTCGGCGGCGGCTGGTATGCGCCGGGCAAAACCACCAAGGATCTACAAGACGAGATGCGCCGCCATCTCGACGCCGGCTACACCATGGTGAAGATGAAGGTCGGCGGGATGCCGCTCGCCGACGACCTCGCCCGCGTCGAGGCGGTCAAATCGATCCTGCCGGCGGGCGCCCTGCTCGCGGTCGACGCCAACTCGAAATTCGATCGCGCCGCCGCGCTCTCCTATGCGCGCGGGCTGGAGCCGTTCGCCCTGCGCTGGTTCGAGGAGCCGTGCGATCCGCTCGACTTCGCGTTGCTCGCCGAGATCGCCGGCGTCTACGGTCCGCCGCTCTCGACCGGCGAGAATTTGTTCTCAACGCA
>Ga0208080_1000531_pt1 | contig 18966 bp, 19 predicted proteins | sample NGESurdeep092012_3_FD_184476 | JGI IMG/M metagenome (GOLD analysis project Ga0208080, IMG submission 184476) | Arctic peat soil microbial communities from Barrow, Alaska - NGEE Surface sample 210-3 deep-092012 (SPAdes) | ecosystem: Environmental > Terrestrial > Soil > Wetlands > Peat ...
ATCCAGCGCCGCCCGCGCCTCCCCGACGCTCGCATCCGCCACCGGTATCAGCAGGGCCACCGTGCTCGGGTCTTCGAGCTAGAGTCGTCTGCCGCCCTTCGCACGATTCACTTCCCGTCGCGCAGGAGGCCGGAGGGTACCGCGGGAAGAACAGCGGCTTCGGCCGCAGGTGTCGCGCTCATGACACTACCGCCTTGGTGAAGGCACCCACCTCTTCAAGAAGAATGGGCGCCGCAGTTGTCACGGTGTGGATGCCGATGACGCTGGCGATCTCCATAACTTCGAGGATCTCTTGTGGGGTGGCGCCGTAGCTGAGTGCGTTCTCGATATGCAGCTTGAGGCCCGTGACATAGAGGTGCGTCGCGGCCGTGTCGAAGGCAATGTAGATGAATTCCTTAACCTTCGGTGAGAGCGTGCCGGTGCGCCACGGCACCGACGAGAACTCGGTATACGCGTCGAAAAGCCGGGGGTCCACCTCGAGCATCTCGTCCCACGTTGGGTTCCAGTAGCCCCGGTTGGTCGTGAAATCGGCCTTGAGCTTCTCCTGGTAGTCGTCCAACTCCGCCGGACCGGTGCGCTCACCCCGCTCGGCGAGAACCTGCAACAGGACGGGCACGCCGACATTCATCGCGTGAATGCCGAGCGTCGACGTGCACTCGAGCACTTCCATGATTTCCTGCTGCGTCGCGCCGAATCCGAGAGCCGCCTTGATGTGCTGGCGGATGCCCGGCACATACAAATGCGTCGCGGCCGAATCCACCGTGATGTAGATGAATTCCTTGGTCTTGTCGTCGAGGTGGTTCTGCCGCCACGGCACAACTGAGAAGTTGAGGTACGCGAGAAGGTATTCAGAGTCGAGGAGCAGAATGCTTTCCCACGACTCACCCCACGTTCCGCGCACGCGGATGAACTGGTCTTTGATCTCTTGCTGGCGGGCACTGAGTGCCATTGTCCGTCTCCCTTGTATGGATAGTGCTCAGCTCAGGCTGAACGACCGTAATTACGAGCGCGGATGTCCGCCGCGGGTACTGCATCTATAGGGTCGCTTCGGTCTTACGAAGGCTGTTCAACGCCGTGATCGACGCCTTGCGCACGTGTGCTGCGGTCAACTGAGATGCCAGCCCGGCGTTGCGATCGCGTATCGCGGCCGCGATCGCACGCAACTCGGTAACGGCCTCGGACGAACGACCGGCTTCGGAGAGCGACGTCGCCCGCAGAACCTGGACTCGCGCCTGGATGCCCTCGAGCAACTGCTGCAGCGCAGCGCTCTTGGCACCGGCGATGAGTACGGCGTAGAACTTGTCCTTTACCGCCAGCAACTCTTTGACGTCGTCGGTTCTCGCCGTGACGACGGCGAGGTTCTCGACTGTCGTGACAAGACGCTGGACCTCGTCGTCGCTCGCGTGCTCGACGAAGTGTTGGACCACAAGCGACTCGAGAGCAGCTCGTACCTCGTAGAGGTCGATCGCTTCCTCCAGGGACGGCGCGCTGACCATCGCTCCGCGCTGCGGCACGACGGTCACAAGACCCTCGGACGCTAGCTCACGCAGGGCCTCGCGGATAGTTGTTCTGGAGACACCAAGCTGCTCGATCAGCTCGCGTTCGACCAGTCTCTGGCCCGGCTTGAGCTGAAAGTCCATGATCGCTTGACGGAGCGCGGAAATGACCTGTTCGCGCAGCGGGGCCGCAACACGGCCCATTGGTTCTGCCGTCCAGGATTCGGCCAGTGAGTTGGTGGATGCCATGTCATACACATCCCTTCGCGATTGATCGCGTCGGCGAGTTTATCAATGCGGCCTTGAGGAAATCCATTCGGCGACCTCGGTGTGGTCTGCTTGAGGGGACAAGTATTCGGCGGCTCGTTCCCACAAAGCGACGGCATTCGCGCCGAGTTCACTTGGAGCTCCCGATTGCTCGGCCAACTGCACTGCAATCTTCATGTCCTTGAGCATGAGCCGCAGCCCGAAGCCGGAGTTGAAGGTGCCGGGCAGGATGAAGTTGGGCCACTTGTTTTCCGTTGATCCGCTTCGTCCGCTCGAACCATTGAACACTGCGAGCATCACCTCCGGGTCGAGGCCAAACTTCTGCCCAGCGACCATCGCCTCGCTCGTGGCCCAGAGGTGCGTCGCCGAGAGGAGATTGTTGAGCGCTTTCACTGCGTGGCCCGAACCAACAGGTCCGGTATGAACCGGTTTGCCCAGCTTTTCGAGAACAGGCCAGATGCGCTTCACATCGACTTCCGATCCCCCCACCATGATGGTGAGTTTGCCCGACTGTGCACCGGTCACCCCGCCCGACACTGGGGCATCAACCAACTGCACTCCGACTGATGCGAGTTCACGCGCCAGCTCGCGTGTCTTGAACGGCTCTGAAGAACTCATGTCTATGACGATCGTTCCTGCGGCGAGCGCTTCGACCATGCCATCATCGCCAAGCACGCTCGCGACGACCTGCGAATTGGGCAGCATGAGAATCACTGCATCCGCACCGCGCGCTGCGGCCGCGAGATCCTCAGCGTCAGTCGCGCCGGCAGTGACCGCAGATGCGCGCGCTTCGGGCGCAACGTCAAAAACCTGTACTCGGTAGCCAGCCTCGACGAGTCTCCTCACCATCGGGCCACCCATGTGTCCGAGGCCGACGAAGCCGATCGTGGCGGTAGTCGGGCTCTCACTCATTCTCGGCAGTTTCCTTCAGTATCTTGTCCGCGATACGGAACGAGTCAAGCGCAGCCGGAACGCCCACGTAGATAGCGGTCTGAAGGAGCACTTCCTGGATCTCCTGCTCAGTGGCCCCGTTGGTGACAGCACCGCGTACGTGGGCTCCGAGTTCATGCGAGCGATTCAGTACGGTAAGCATGGCGAGGTTGATGAGACTTCGCGTCTTTCGCGGCAGCCCGTCGCGTGTCCACACGACTCCCCAACAGTACTCCGTCACGAGTTCCTGGATCGGTCTCGAGAACTCGCTCACCTCCGCAAGCGACTTGTCGACGTGGGAAGCGCCGAGTACCTCACGACGGACTCTCAAGCCCTCTTCGTAGGTCTCCTGGTGGGTGTGGTCGTTTGTCATTTCAAGGTCCTAATTGTGTGACGTGGTGTTGTACTCGGCGTCCGACACGGCGTCGGCCCACTGTGTGACGCCCAGCGATATCGCCGTGTGCGTCATGAAGGAATCGGGTGCCGCCCCGTGCCAGTGGGTCTCCCCCGGTGGTGCCCAAACGGTGTCCCCGGCGCGGATCACCCGCACGGGCTCGCCCTTCGACTGGATGAGACCCCTGCCTGCCAGCACCTGCAGGATCTGGCCCTGTTCGTGGTAATGCCAGTGTGTCCGCGCGCCAGGCGTGAAATTGACGGTGTTGATAGTCACCCCGTCCGTGGTCGGCATCGTTAGGTATGGATAGGCGATTCCGGTGAACTGCGAGCCCCGCTTGCCTGCTATGCCTGCCTGGTCCTCAGGAGAAACAATGATCATGCTTTGCCGCCTTCGGTCGCTCCATCGTGCAATCGGATGCCGCCTGAAATATCGCCGATCGCGTCGACGACAGTGTTGCTGATCTCGTCGGCGTAGCCGAGCGCGCGCGCGAGGCCAAAGCTCGCGAGCGGACCAGGGGAGTTGAGGCTCGCTACCCCAAGCTGGCTCAGCAGGTCGACATAGAGGGTGACGTCTTTCATCATGAGCGTGTTAGTGAGTCCGCCCTTGAGGTAGTCACCCTTGATGATTTTCGGGAAACGGTTGATTGTCGCGAAGTTAACGCCTGAGCTCTTGTTGAACACCTCAAGCACGGTTTCGAGGTCGAGCCCCGCCTTCTTGGCAGCGACCATGACCTCGGCGGTCGCCGATAAGGCGACGGCGTTGAGGAAGTTATTGAGCAGCTTCGTGGTGTGGCCGGCTCCGGTCGATCCGACGAAGAAGACATTGGTCGCGAAGTAGCCGAGCACCCCGCGCACCGAATCGAGGGCGGCCTCGTCGCCACCGACCATGAGGGTTAGCTGGCCCTTGTCCGCGGCGGCTGCGCCGCCAGAGATGCCGGCGTCAAGGTACTCGACACCCTTCTGGACGAACCGGGCACGGATGCGGCGCGTCGACTCTGGAGCGGATGTGCTCAAGTCCACAACAACCTGGCCGGCGTGGGCGTGGGCCAGAAGGCCGTCCTCGCCGAACACGACCGCCTCGACTACCCGACTGTCGGGGAGCGATAGGAGCACCACGTCCGAGCCCTCGATGACCGCACCGCTAGACGGCGCTGCCGTCGCACCGACAGCGCCGATGTTCTCTGTCTTCGCGTCGTAGCCGAGCACTTCTTTGCCCGCGCGGAGGATACAGGCGGTCATGCGACCGCCCATGTTTCCAAGTCCGATGAAGCCAATCCGTTCTTCCGTCATGATTCCTCATTCCTCTTCCAATTCTTGCCGTACATCGCCTCGTCGACGGCCGATGTGTCCCATGCCCCCGCGCCACCAGATGGCCGCACGGTATTGACCACGCTCGCACCGCCGTCGGCGGACACGATCTGTCCGGTGACGTAGATCGAGTCATCACTGAGCAGGAATGCGACGACTCCAGCGATCTCTTCGGCGCTCCCGGCGCGGCGCAGCGGCGTTGTCGACGCGCGCTTCACCATGTCGTTCTTGCCGCCGGCGGTCGTCGCGGCGGAGGCGAACAGGTCAGTAGGGACGATGCCGGGAGCCACGCCGTTCACGCGGATACCGAGCGGACCCCCGTACATAGCCGCGCCGTGCACGAGACCTACCACACCATGCTTGGACGTCTGGTAGGGCAACAGGTCAGCGCTGCCTGTGAGGCTAGCAATCGAGGCGGTTACGACAATAGTTCCGGCTGAACCCTGGTCGCGGAACTGCCGGAAAGCCGCTCGCAGCCCGAGGAACTGCCCGCGTACGTTGACGTTCATGACCCGGTCGAAGGCGTCGACGGAGATGTCAGGGAGCGCATCGAACGTCCCGAAGATCCCTGCATTGAGGTGATGCAGGTCGATCCGTCCGAAGTGCTCGACCGCGGCAGCGACGTAGGCGTCGACCTGGGACTCCTCGGAGACATCCGCTTCGACGGCAATCGACTCCGTTGGTAGCGACGCGGCCACGGCGCGCGCGTCGGCCCCGTTGATGTCCACGACGATGACATGCGCACCTTCGGACGCAAGGCGCTCCGCGGACGCCCGTCCGAGACCGTTGCCTGCACCTGTTACAACTGCGATCTTTCCGTCGAATCGGGTCAGGCTCACGATAGTTGACCGATCGTCGCGAGGAGGCCGGCAAACTCGCCCGCGGCGGGAGTGAACCGCGCGAGGGTTCCCGCGTCGTGCCCTGAGACCAGGTGCTGGACCTCGCCTGTGCGTTCCAATTCGCGGATCGTGTCGAACGCCTCGTACATTTCGATGAGATTGGCCACGAATGTGAACGGGCGGTCCGCCTCGTACTCCTCGTAGAAATGGATGGCGTCACTGGCGAGCAACACGATTCCCTCGGAGGTCGCGACTTTCACGACGCTCTGGCCGGGGGTGTGGCCTCCCACCTGCACGATCTCGATTCCCGGCGCGACCATGTGCGTTCCGGAGAACAAGGTTAGGCGGCCTTCGTCCTTTGCCCTGCGGATGTCGGCGAGATCGTTCTCCTCGATGGAGTGGTGGAACTGTGTACGCGAAGCGAACTTGCTCGTCCAGAAGTCGTACTCGTCCTGGGCGAGGAACACTTCGGACGACGGGAAATGATCGAGATTGCCGGTGTGGTCGTAGTGCGCGTGTGTGATCACGACCGGCGGTGACGTCGTGGGGTCGACCCCGAGCCGGCCGTAGGTCTCCGGCAGGTCAAGCAGGAAGGTACGGTTGCGCGCCTCACCGCCCGCGCGGGAGAATCCCGTGTCCACGATGACCGTGAGCGACTTGTTCTGAATGAGCCAGGCAAAGTAGTCCATCTCGATGGCGCAGTCGTCTTCGCCATAGACGGGATAGTTCAGGAACACGTCACTCTTCACCGTCGAGCGGGTGCCGTGCCTGATGATGCTCACCCTGTAGTTCTCCGCGGTCACGATCAATCTCCGTCCTGCGCCGTTGATTCCCCTGGGCCTGCCTGTTCGCCGATGCGCCGCAAGTGTGCGCCGGATCAGGCCAACACTGTGGCGACCTGGCCAGTCGTCCCGGGGGCAGCGGGAAACCGATCACGCACACGTGCGTCGTGGCCGGGGATGATCGTTGCGCCGGTCTCCTTGGCGAGCTTGTTGATGAAGGAGAGCCCAGCACGCATCTCATCGAGATCGGTGAAGGCGAAGAACGGCCATTCGTGTTCGATCTGCTCATAGAAGTGAGCTGCGTCGACGGTGAGGATCAGCCCGCCGGTGGGGGTGTCGATCCGGGTGACGAGCTCGCCGGGGCAGTGGCCGCCGACCGGGTAGACCGTGATGCCGGGGAAGACCTCGGTTTCGTGCGAGATGAGCTTGAGCCGACCTTCCTGTTGGGCCTTGAGCACGGGAGCCAGGTCGTCCACAGTGGAGAACTCGCCCTCGAGGTCATCGTTGTTGAGCTTCCCTATCCAGTAGTCGTATTCGGCCTGGCCGGAGATGACCGTCGCGTTCTCGAAGAGATGGAGGTAGCCGATGTGGTCGTAGTGGAAGTGGCTCGTGATCACCATGTCCACGTCGAGCGGGTCCACGCCGATCATCTCGAGGCCCTGCGGCGTCGGCGTGACGCTGATCTCGCCGAGCCAGTCGTGCTTGGAGATGTCGTAACCGGTGTCGATGAGGATCACCTTGCCGCCCGAGTGGACGGCCCAGAAGTTGTAGTCCATCTCGAGGTCGCCGTCAGGCACGCCGTATGACGCGTAGTCGTAGAACACGTCACTCTTCTTGACGACTCGTTCACCGTATTTGACCGAGAGCACCGAAATGGGCCGGTCCGTCGTGGAGGCGTCGCTGACTGCGGGCATGGTAACTCCTTCGTCTTCACCAACAAATTTGCCTGCTCGGCGGCTCGGGATCTAACACCGTCTGTCGAGCAACCATGACAATGACTGACTATATGATCGTCGGACAAAATAATGCAAGTGGCCCGCCGCGCTGCACCTCGACGGTCAACGGGCTAGGAAACCTCCGCCCACGACGAGAGACGTTTCGCGGCGGCGTGATACGCGTGTGGACCCAAGGTCGATGGCGATCGTCGCTGACCGCGTCGCTGGCCGAGGGGAGTGATTCCACACCCACTTGCGCTGACCGGCGTCTTGACAAAGACACCGCGTGGGTCACTACAATGTGGCACGATTGTCCGACAGTCATACCGTACTAACTTTTAGCGCCCCGCGGTTGTGCTGTTTGCGTTGCAGCCTCAGCCGCACGACAGAAAAAGGTGTCCTTCCAATGAAGCGAACAGCGATTGTTGGGGTGGTTCTCGTCGCCGCCCTGGCCCTGGCCGGATGCAGTGGCCCTGCATCCTCGAGCGGCAGTGGCTCGAACCACAAGAAGACTCTCGGCATCGTCGCCCTCGTTGCGACGGATGCCCTTAACGCCGCCGTTATCAACGGCGCGACGGATGCGGCCAAGAAGGCTGGTTGGGACGTCAAGGTCACCGACACCCAAGGCAGCGTCGACAAGGCGAACGCCGCCATGACGACGTTCTCCACCACGCAGAAGGTCGATGGCATCGCTGTCATGGCCTTCCTTAGCACGTCCCTTGGATCCGGCCTCGCCTCCGCCAAGGCCGCGGGTATCCCTGTGGTGAGTTGGGGCGGAACGCTCGTTCCAGGCATCGTCGCTACGACGAGCGCATTGAAGGTCGGTGAGGACTCGGTCAACTCACTCCTCTCTGATTTTGGCTCGACGGGTAACGTCCTCGCGCTGACCTACCACACCGGCGTGCTCTGCCTCTACCGCGGAGTCGCGTTTGACGCCGCCATGAAGAAGAACAGCGGCATCACCGTCACGAGCAACGAGGTCGCGATTCCGGGACAGGTCGACGACGGAACGAAGTTCACGGCGGCCTGGCTCGCAAGCCATCCTGCAGGCGGCGGTCCGCTCGCTGTGTGGGGCTCGTGGGATGAGCCGGCAATGGGCGCTATCGCCGCTATCAAGCAGGCAGGCCGCACCGACGTCAAGGTCTACGCGATCAACGGCGGCCCGCAGGCCCTACAGGCAGTAAAGGACGGCACGCTCGAGCAGGTCGTCTGGCAGGACGGCTTTACCGAGGGCAAGGACCTCATGAATGCTGTGGCCGATTCCATCAAGGCCGGATCGTCGTGGAAGTCGAAGACGATCGATGTCCCGGGTGTCGTTGTGGGCAAGAGCTCGATCGGCCAGTTCCTGACCGACCACCCCAACGCGCTCAAGTAACAGTCCAAGCACCAACCGGAAGGGAGCCTCTGCGCATGCAGAGCGAAGAGAGTGCATGGCTCCAGGTCAGGGGGCTGAGCAAGCACTTCGGGGGTGTACCTGCTCTCTCCGCGGTAGATGTCGATATCTACCGCGGGGAGGTGCACAGCCTCGTCGGCGCGAATGGCGCCGGCAAATCCACCCTGATCAGGTGCCTTGCTGGAATCGTGACGCCAGACGAGGGCACGATCTCTCTCGACAATGAAGAAGTTCACCTCTCGAGCCCGAAAGATGCAGAACACGCTGGCTTCGCTTTCATCCACCAGGAACTCAACCTTGTTCCTCACTTCAGCTCGATCGAGAACATCCTGCTCGGCGCCCCCAAGGCAAAGCGCGCCGGCTTCATCGATCGGAAGCGCTCGAAGCAGCTGGCCGTCCAAGCTGCCGAACGCGTCGGTGCACAATTCTCGCTCGACCGAAGGGTCGACGAATTGAGTGTGGCCGAGCGCTGGCTGGTCATGATCAGCCATGCACTCGTGCGTAACGCGTCGATGATCGCCATGGATGAGCCCTCCGCATCGCTCTCTGACGTCGAGAGCGCCCAGCTGTTTCGCGTCGTGAAGGATCTGGCATCGACCGGTGTCGCTATCCTTTACGTCTCCCACCGGCTTGACGAGGTTCTCGACCTCTCGGACCGCATCACCGTCTTTCGCGACGGTCGAGTCACCGACCGCGCTGTCCGCGGTCAGCTCGACAAGCGCGGACTGATCAGGGCGATCGTGGGACGCGATATCGTCACGCCGGTGCGTGCCGACCGCGAATCCGTGGTGCTCAGCACTGATCCGATCTTCGAGGCGAAAAACGTCACGCGCGGTCACGCCGTACGGAACGTCTCCTTCAAAGCGTTCAAGGGTGAGGTGCTGGGTCTCGGTGGTTTGGTCGGTGCCGGCCGAACCGAACTCGCACGACTCGCCTTCGGCGCGGACAAGATCGAGTCGGGCACGTTCGAGGTCGATGGGGTTCCCTTCGCCAACGGTTCTGTCCCGAAAGCGGTCAGCCAAGGTATCGGGCTCGTCCCGGAGGAGCGACGCTCTGAGGGTCTCATCCTCGAGAGATCCGTCTCATACAACATAAACATCGCGGTGCTGCGTTCACTTCGCTCGGTCCCCGGTCTTCCCTTCGTCAGCAGCGCCAAGAGCAAGGCTCGCGCGCTCGACCTTGTCGAGCAACTCAGCGTCAAGACGAGCAACATCAACCAGCCGATTTCCGACCTCTCAGGTGGCAACCAACAAAAGGCGCTCATCGCCCGATGGCTCACGCCGAGCGTGAAGGTGCTCTTCTTCGACGAGCCGTCACGCGGCGTCGATATCGGCGCACGGCAGGAAATCCACCAGACAATCCGCGACCTCGCAGACCGGGGCGTCGGCACCATCGTCATCTCGTCCGACGTCGAAGAACTGGCGATCCTTTGTGACCGGGTCATCGTCATGCGCGAGGGTGAAGTCATCGGAGAACTCTCGGGGAGCGACGTAACCGAGCCCAACATCATCGAGCTCAGCTACGCCCATGGTGACGAACCTCAAGGAGTACAGGCATGAACCCACCCTCGTCGATCGAGACCAAGGATGGTCTCGCCGAAAGCACACCCCCACCGGCTGCAGACAAGCCGCAGCGAACTGCTAGGCACATCGCGCTCATCGTGCTCTCGAGGTATGGCACTCTCATCGGGCTCCTGCTCATGATCATCGTTTTCACGATCAAGGCGCCCTACAGCTTCTTCACGCTCAACAACTTCTCGAACATCCTGAACCAGGCCTCTCTCACCGCGATTATCGCGGCCGGCCTGACCATGACGCTCGTCGTCGGGGAGTTCGATTTGAGCATCGGCTACGTGGCGAGTTTCACCGGGCTCGTTGTGGTCGGTCTCATCGCCCAAAGCGGCGTGCCCGTGCTCGTCGGAGTTGCGCTTATCCTGGTGCTCGGCGCGGCGATCGGCACGACGAACGGATTCCTCGTCACAAAAGTGCGGATCAACGCGGTCATCGCCACGCTCGGCGTCGGCACGATCCTCACTGGCCTCGGTTTCGCCTACAGCGCGTTCCCTATCGCTGCGGGTGTCCCTCCCGAGTTCCTCCAACTCTCGCTTGGAAGCGTCGTGTTCGGGATTCCCAACCCGATCATCATCATGGTCGTCGTTCTCGCCATTCTCTGGATCATGCTCAACAAGACGGACCTCGGGCAGAAGATGCAGGCTGTGGGCGGAAACATCGAGGCTGCACGACTTTCGGGCATCCGGGTCGACAGGGTCAAGATCTTCGCGTTCGCGACGGCCGGTGTATGCGCAGCGCTGACTGGGACGCTGCTGTCGTCTTTGTTGGGCAGCGGAACGCTAGGTGCTGCAGACGGTTACCTACTCGACGCCTTCGCCGCCGTCTTCCTCGGCTCGGCGACGCTGCGAGACGGCGAGTTCCATATCCTCGGGACTCTCGTCGGCGTGCTGGTGATCGCCGTCGGTTTCAACGGTCTCAGCATCTTCGGAGCCCCGACGTTCGTGCAGCCGATCTTCAAGGGTGGCGTGCTCATCCTCGCTGTAGGGCTCTCTACCCTTTCGCGGCGATATTCCAAAGCTGCGTAGCGGTCCCACACGCTCAGCCCACCAACAACCATCGAATACGAGAGAGAGACACAGACATGGATCGCCTCAACGGTAAGGTCGCCCTGATCACCGGCGGCGCTCGTGGCCAGGGTCGCGAGATGGCCGAACTGTTCACGAGGGAAGGCGCTGCGGCGGTCATCGCCGCCGACATCCTCGACGCTGCGGACACCGAGAACAGCTCGGTCGAATTCGTCAAGCTCGATGTCACAAAAGACGACGAGTGGAAGCGCGTGATCGACAAGATCATCGCCGACCACGGCAAGCTCGACATCCTCATCAACAACGCCGGGATCTGTCTGTACGAACCCATTCTCGAGACGACGAACGAAGTCTACGACCTCGTGCTCAACGTCGATCTCAAGAGCATCTTCTTCGGGATGCGCGAGGTCCTGCCGCACATGATCACAGCCAAGCAGGGTTCTATCATCAACGTGTCCTCGATCTGGGGACTCGCGGGCGTGCCGAATTCATACGCCTACCAGGCGGCCAAGGGCGCGATCCTCAACGTCAGCAAGAACGTGGCCGCCACACACGGCGAGGACGGCGTCCGCTGCAACTCCCTGCACCCGGGCTACATTCTCTCGCCCATGAACGAGAACCAGGCACCGGAGATCAACGCGGCCCTCATCGCGGGAACGGTCCTCAAGCGTCCCGGCGTCCCAATCGACACCGCGTACGCTGCGCTGTTCCTCGCGAGCGACGAGGCCAGCTACATCACGGGCACCTCCCTCGTGGTCGACGGCGGGTACCTCGCCCCCTAATTCCTACGCACGACCAAGGCCGCGCCACTCCTGACGCGGTCTGGCTGTTCATGAGTGACACAGTTCAGAAAAGGTGCATCTGCAATGAAGCAAACATCGATGGCAGGTTTGGCGGCGGCTGCTGTCCTCGCCCTGGCGGGTTGCGCAAGCGGCGGGTCAGGCTCGTCGAGCGGCGCTACGATCCTCATCGGCGGAATCGCCGGAACGACCGGCGCTTATGGCTCGACCGGGCAGGCCGTCGTGAACGGTAGCCAACTCGCAATCGATGAGATCAACGCGAAGGGGGGAGTGCTGGGCAAGAAGCTCAAGTTCGAGGCTCACGACGACGGCGCATCCGCCACGACCTCTTCGCAGCTCTTCAACAAGCTCGTGAGCGCAGGCGCGATCGCCATCGTCGGTTCACCCGACACCGGCCCGACTACGGCATCCCTTTCGAGCCAGAAGAAGATCCCCGTCATCGGCGCGGTGGACGACGGTGGCCTCACGATCTATCCGGACGGGCCGAGCAAGCCGCCGTTCCCGTACGCCTTCAGCACGAGCCTCAATACGTTCGCCTGGGGCGGCGCGATCGCGGACTACGCCTTGCAGAACTGCAAGGGACTCGCGGTGCTCCACGACCCGAGCAGCTACGGCCTCGGCGGGCTCGCCGGCATCAAGGCGGCCTACGAAGCCAAGGGTAAGAAGCTCGCGCTCGAGGACGCGGTCACCGAGACCTGGGCTACCGGTGCAACCGTCGGCCTCAAGTCGGAGATCGACAAGATCACGGCATCCGGTGCGGACTGTGTCGACATCTGGCTGACTCCGCAGGACCAGGCTTCCTTCGTGCAGGAGGCCAAGAGTGCCGGCGCGAAGTTCACCTACCTGGGCAACGACGAGACGAGCGCTGACCCGACGTTCTCCAACCTCGCGAAGGACCAGGCCGCGGGAATGGTCTCCGCACTGCTCACGACCGAGGTTCACCCAACCGCGGCGCTCACGAGCTTTCAGGCCAAGTACAAGGCCAAGTTCAACGTCGCCTCGACGCCGTTCGCCGAACTCAGCTACGACGCGATCTACATGCTCAAGCAGGCGGTCGAGGCCGGTAAGTCGACCGATCCCAAGAGCCTGCAGAAGCAGCTCAACAGCATCACCGACCACGACGGGCTCACGGGCAAACTCACCTTCACTGCGCAGCAACACACGACGATCAACGCGGACCAGTTGACGATCGTCAAGTTCAGCACTTCGTCCAACTCCTGGGAACCGCTGAAGTAGCGACTTCCACAGGCCGCCTCCGGCCGCCGGCGCTCATGAGGCGCACCGGTGGCCGGGCGCGTGTCCCCTCGCATCCACCCGACCCTTGGTCCTAACCGACCGCGGCGCTGCGCATCCGACTCCACGAAGCTCCACAGAAAAGGAACAAATGCTCCAGGTACTCCTGAGCGGACTGGCGATCGGCGCCATCTACGGACTGGTCGCGATGGGATTCGCGGTCGTGTTCTACGTGACGCGCGTGATCAACTTCGCGACCGGGCAATTGCTCATGGTCGCCATTATGATCACCGCAGGGCTCGCTCAGGTCGGTCTGCCGGATTGGCTGGCCATCGTGATAGGGCTCCTGGCCTCCAGCGTCGGCGGCGTGCTGATCTACTTCATCGCCGTGCGTCCTGTGCTGCGCTTCGATCGGTTCAGCTTCGCCTGGCTCGTCAGCACGCTCGGTGTCGCGATCGTGCTGCAGTCCGGCGCCGCAATCATCTGGGGCCCAACGTCGCGGAGCTTCCCATCCCTTCTCAACCGCCAGACACTCAAGGTCGGCCCAGCATCCATCACCTGGCAAGAATTCGCCGCCATCGTGGTCGCGGTGCTCGCGGTTGTGGGGTTCGAGATCTTCCGCCGAAGCACGCTTTTCGGGAAAGTCGGCATGGCGATCTCCTCCGACCCTGAGATGGCGTCCGCCATCGGGGCGTGGGTCACGTTCTACGCGGTTGCTGCCTTCGCTATCGGCGGGCTGCTCGCGGGAATAGCCGGAGTGCTCGTCGGCCCCATCACCTACGCCAACCCATACCTCGGCGACACCTACGGCATCACCGGGTTCGTGGCCCTCATGATCGGAGGGATCGAGCGTCCTGCCGCCGCGATGGGCGGCGGGCTCGTGCTCGGTGTGCTCTCGGTCGGCGCCAACACGTTCATCGGCTCGCAGGCATCCGACTGGTTCCCTTTCGTGGTCGTCGTCGTGGTGCTGCTCGTTGCACCCCACGGGTTGTTCGCCTCGGGCGACGCACTCAAGCGACTCGTGGCGAACCTTGGCAATCGGCACGCTCTCGCGAAGGGTGCTCGCCCGTGAGCCAGCTCCTCTCGACACCGCGGCGCGGTTCGCGGGCCGCCACGACGAGCATGATTGTGCTCGTCGTGGCCTACCTCGCCTCGACCTTCGGCATCGCGCACGGCTCGTTCGGGGTGCAGGACGTCGTGCTCGTCGCCGCCGTCTTCGCGATCCTCGCCGTGAGCCTCGACCTCGCCGCGGGCATGACGGGGCTCTACTCTCTCGGGCATGCGGGTCTCTTCGCCCTCGGCGCATATGCGACGACGCTGCTCAATACGAAGCTCGACTGGAACCTGTTCCTGTTGCTGCCCGTGACTATCGTCGGAGTGGGTCTGGTCGGCTTCGTGCTCGGCTTCCTTTCCCTGAGGGTGAGCGGCCTCTACTTTGCGATCACAACCTTCATCTTCACACTCGTGGTAGTCGTACTCCTGAGCGATCTCACTTTCACTGGAGGACTGCAGGGGCTCGCGGGACCCGTGTTCCCTGACTTTCCCGACGCGCTCTCGTTCCTCGGTTCTTCGGTGGCGTGGTGCGTCAGCCTCTCGCTTCTCGTGACCATCGTGCTCGTCTGGAGTATCCGGAGCTCACCGCTCTACCCCGTGCTGCTCGCGATCCGCGACGCAGAGCCGTTCGCTGGAGCCGCCGGCGTCCGGACCTCGGTTATGAAGGTCGCCATCTTCGGTCTGTCGGCCGCGCTTGCTGGGCTTGCCGGCTGGGCGTTCTCATTCCTCGGGTTCATCTCGCCCGGCCAGTTCGGTTGGACCATTTCGGTGAACATCCTCGTCATGGTGATCCTCGGCGGCATCAACACGAGGCTCGGCCCGATCCTCGGCGCAGCCTTCGTGAGCGCATTCCCCGTCGTTGTGTCGATCGACCCGTTCCAGCAGGAGCTGATCCTCGGCTGCATCTTCGTGCTGGTGATCGTGTTCTTCCCGGAAGGGTTCATGGGCATCAGCGGCAACATCGTGCGGCACATCCGTCGGCAGTCCGCCGACGCAGTTGTGGCGACACCGACGGATGAGACGTCCGTAGAGCCGATCGCCTACGCGCCCCTCGCCCCGGCTTCCGCCAACGCAACCGTCGAGAGCGCCGACATCGCCCTCGAGGCGCGCGGCATCGTCTTCGGATACACGAAGGGGGTGCGGGCGCTCAACGATGTCGACATGGTCGTCAAGCGTGGCAACATCCACGGCCTCATCGGTCCAAACGGGTCTGGCAAGTCGACGCTCGTCAACCTGATCTCAGGCCAGATCGCCCCGAACCTCGGCACGATCTCAGCGAACGGCCACCGCATCGAACAACTCAGTGCACCGGCGAGGGCGAAGCACGGGCTCATGCGCACTTTCCAGACCGCTGTCCTCGTGAAGGAACTGTCGGCGCGTGACAACGTGACGATCGGTCTCTACAGCCGCTTCCCGCAGATCGCAGTGCGCTCCGCACTATGGCCGCTGCTGCCTGGCGCTCGCCGCGACTCACGAACAATGCGCGAGCGCGCGGTCGATGCTCTCTCTTCGGTCGGGCTCGCATCGAACTGGGCGACCACGCGCGTCGCCGACCTTCCGCACGGTGTCGAGCAGCTCACGCAACTCGCCGCCGCGTGTGTCGCGAATCCGTCCATCCTCATCCTTGACGAGCCGCTCGCCGGCTTGTCGAGCGGCGAGGTCGAGCAGGTGTCCGAGATCCTCCGCGGTCTCAAGCGCGACGGCGTGACCGTCATCGTTGTTGAGCACCAGACACATTTCATCTTTGAGATGTGCGACGAGGTGACGGTGCTCGCGGCGGGTGAACTCGTGAAGTCGGGGACAGCTGCCGAAGTCAGGTCAGATGACCGAGTACGAGAGGTATACCTGGGACTATGAGCGACGCAACGACCACGGCACTCGACATTTCGAGCCTCAGTGCAGGCTACGGGCGATACGACGTCATCCACGACATCAGCCTGCGGGTCGCGGAAGGCGAGGCGGTCGCCCTGCTCGGCCCTAACGGTGCAGGAAAGACGACGTTGCTCCGCGCCATCATGGGCCTCGTCAAGCAGCGCCGCGGCGAGATCACTGTTCGTGGAACCGATATCTCACGTATGCCGGTGCACCAAGTCGCCCGCGGTCACGTGGCAATCGTGCCTGAAGGCAGACGGCTGTTCCTCGACCAGTCGGTGGAGGACAACCTGCGACTCGGTGGTCTGCACCTGCGCGGGGACCACGAGAGGGTGCAGCGGCTGCTCAACTCTGTGTTCGAGCTGTTCCCGGTCATCGAGCACTATCGCGCACGGCCCGCAACGGCACTCAGTGGCGGAGAACAGCAGATGGTCGCGATCGGTCGCATGATGATGAGCGACCCAGACCTCATGCTGCTTGACGAGCCCTCGCTCGGCCTCGCGCCGCTGGCGATCGAGAACATGGCGCAGGCCCTGATCACGCTGCGCGAGCGCGGTCGTTCCATCCTGGTCGTTGAGCAGAGGGTCGACCTCGCCCTCCAGGTGTGCGACCGCATCTACGTTCTAAGCGGTGGACGGATCGTCGAGGAAGACGTCGCCAAGAGAGTCAACTCGGAGGGTCGAGCCCTCATCGACGCCTACCTCGGATAGCGAAAACCCCTCGGTCCCGACGGATAAGCGCCATTGCTGAGTCCGTTACGTTGAAGGTCGACGCACGAGCCAAGACGCGAATGACGGCCCCGTAACCAGCTACGCGGCGGGAGAGCCGGACTTCGCGACGCCCCGAATATTGCGGACGCGGCTGCCGCTGCCATTCGAGAGCTAGAGAATCCCCCCGCGTCCTGGTGGCTGGTGTGCAGTGCGCTCATTGCGCGGTGAGGCGGCGACCGGAGCGCCAGAGGTCCGGGCTACTGATCGGATTTGCCCAGGCGGGCCAGCTCCTCGGTCAAGATTGGCACCCCAGTCGTAACTGCGTGGATACCCAGCACGCTCGCGAGCTCCATGACCTCGAGGATCTCTCCGGTGGTTGCACCGTGGTTTAGGGCGTTGCGGATGTGCAACTTAGTGCCGGGCATGTATAGGTGGGTTGCCGCTATGTCGTACGAGATGTAGATGAGTTCCTTCTCCGCCGGAGTAAGGGTTCCCGTGCGCCAAGGTACGGACGAGAACTCGGTGTACGCCTCGAACATTTCCGGGTCGAGCTCGAGCATCTCGTTCCAGAAGTCGTGCCAGTAGCCGCGGGTCTTGGTGAACTGGGCCTTGAGCTCCTGCTGATGATCGCTGAGCGGCGTAGGTTCGGTGCGCCCTCGCTCAACGAGAACTTCGACGAGGATTGGCACGCCGATGTTCATCGCGTGGATCCCCAGAGTGGCTGCGAGTTCGAGCACCTCGAGGATCTCCTGCGGAGTCGCACCGTATGCCAGGGCCTGCCGCGTGTGCGCTCGTATACCAGGTATGTACAGATGCGTCGCTGCACCGCTGATAGCGAGATAGCAGAGCTCCTTGAACTTAGGGCTCAGGTGGTTCTTCTTCCAGGGCACCAGGTAGAGTTTTAGGTACGCGGCGACAAATTCCGGGTCGATCTGTAGCGTGGTTTCCCACGGCTCACCCCATGAGCCGCGTGCTGCAATGAAGGCGGATTTGATCTCTTCCTGGCGCGGAGTCAGCGACATGTGGGTGCTCCTCTAAAGGGGTTCCGGATGGACTGGACCGCAGCGGCCTCAGGGCGAAACAAAATCTCTCTCGGAGAAGCGTGCGCTGCGGCTATTCCTCATGAGATAGGCGAAGCAGTGCGGTGCGCGCGGCCGAACGAACGTGCTCTACACATAGACGAGACGCCTGCTCGGAGTCGCGCATGCTGATGGCGTCGACGATGGCGCGCAGTTCCTGTACTGCGTCGAACTTGCGGCCGCCCTCGGACAGCGACGTCGCTCGAAGAACTCGGACGCGGGCCTGGATACCCTCGAGCAACTGCTGCAGCACCGCGCTGCCGGCGCCCTCAATCAAGACCGCGTAGAAGAGATCTTTGGCCGACAGAATCTGCCAGGTATCTTCAGTGCGGATCGCCACCTCGTTCAGATGAGTCACGGATGCGTCCAGTCGCTCGATCTGCGAGTCTGTCGCCCTTTCGACGAAACGCTGCACCGCGAAAGACTCAAGCGCCGCGCGGATCTCATAGAGATCTACCGCCTCATCCATCGTCGGCGCGCTGACGACCGCGCCCTTCTGCGGGACGACCGTCACGAGACCTTCAGTGGTCAGCTGCCTCAGGGCCTCCCTGACTGTGGTGCGCGAAACGCCAAGCTGCTCGATGAGTTCTCGCTCGACCAGCCGTTGCCCCGGCTTCAGCTTGAAGTTCATGATCGCCTGTCGGAGGGCCGCCACCACCTGCTCGCGAAGCGGCGCAGCGATGCGACCCACCGGCTCGGTAGTCCAGGACTCCGCTAGCGAGTTCAGAGTCGCCATCCGACTTTCTCCTTGTCATTCAACAGTCAAACAGACGGTCTGACACTCAGTGCCACTCACGATACACTTTCGCTCACTTGAGTTCTTGTTAGCCGAGCTTGGTGGAGTGCGTGAGCGATGCGTCGGACACTCCATAGCCACCGTCTGCCAATCCGGTGACGAGCATTCAATTCGATCAGCGACCAAAGAACCTGAGATCGTCCGTAGCGGTTGGCAAAGAGGGGGTCCGGGGTCCCCTCAGTTTCACCCCAGGACCGCGGTGCTTTCCCGGGACGCCGGCCCGGTCGAGGTGGTTGAACTCCTACGCTCACGGGGTGTCTCCCCACGTCTTGCTAACAGTTTGCTAACCGCGGTCCGGATCTGATCGGACAGGACCGCATCGCATGGCCCGCCACCGAGCGCGGCCGCGGCGCAGCCGGACCGCGATGGACGGACTCGTCTCTACTCGTAATGAATAGGTCGTCGGTTCGACAGAGGTGAAAGATGCCGCGGACGCCGAACAGAACTGATTGGACAACGGCGGCTGGTATTGCTGTTGGCC
>Ga0208080_1000532_pt1 | contig 18961 bp, 17 predicted proteins | sample NGESurdeep092012_3_FD_184476 | JGI IMG/M metagenome (GOLD analysis project Ga0208080, IMG submission 184476) | Arctic peat soil microbial communities from Barrow, Alaska - NGEE Surface sample 210-3 deep-092012 (SPAdes) | ecosystem: Environmental > Terrestrial > Soil > Wetlands > Peat ...
GGAGTATGACGCCGGCAAGCGTCGTGCTGAGCCAGAGCGTGATGCTGGCGATGGAACTGAACTTGAAATGCTTCCAGGCGCGGTTGCCGGGGGAGGGGTCGGCGTTGAGCTTCTCGTCCGCGCGCTTGACCAGATAGCCGTTGATGAGCAACAGCAGCACCAGCGTCATCTTCGTCCAGTACACCGGCGAGACGAGGAAGGTCCCCACGTCGCTCGCGAGCATGGTCACGCCGGAGATGACGGACACAGTGAGCGCGATGATCACGGGTGTGTGGATCGACGAGAAGTCGCGCAGCACGTGCTTCTGCTGCTCGAGATCCGCGCTGAGCGCCCGAAGCGCCGCCCGATCCGAGGCGATGGCGAATCCGCCGCCAACGAGCAGTGCGCCGACGTGCAGGAACTCGACGCCGGCCTGCACCGCCTTGTTGTGACCGTAGAAATCGGCCCACGGTTGCAGCGCCGCTACAAGTGTCTCGACAATTGCCATGGCTCAGCACTCCAAATGTTCGTGTCCGCCAGCGATCTTTCGTGAGTGTCCCAGCTCTCGCTTTCCGACATCGCCGTCGAATTCGGCGCAACGACCCTCTTTCACGACGTAACGTTTACGGTCGGGAAGGGTGATCGTTGGGGTATCGTGGGCCGCAACGGCAGCGGCAAGACGTCGCTGTTCAAGATAATCACCGGCACCCTGACGCCCGCGCGCGGCGCGATGGCGCGCACGCCGGGGCTGCGCGTGTCGCTGCTCGACCAGCACCGTGATTTCGGCGCGGCGGTGAGCGTATGGGACGCCGCGGCGCTTCCCTACGCGCCGGTCATGGCGCTCGAACTGTCGCTCGCGGAGCAGGCGGCGCAGCTCGCCGAGCTCGGGGAGCGGGCACCGGCGGCCCTGCTCGAGCAGTACGGGCACGATCTCGAGCGCTTCGCGCACGAGGACGGCTATACGTTCCACGCGCGCGTCGACGCCGTGCTGCAGGGGCTCGCGTTCGACGCGGAAGAGTCGAAGACGCGCCGAGTGGCCACGCTGAGCGGCGGCGAGCGCGGCCGCGTCGGGCTTGCCGCGCAGCTCGTCGCTCCCGCCGACCTCCTGTTGCTCGACGAACCCACAAACCATCTCGACCTCGAGACGACAGCGTGGCTGCAGGAGTACATTCGCGAGCTCGACGAGACGGTGATCGTGATCAGCCACGACCGCGCGTTCCTCGACGAGATCGCCGACCATGTGCTCCACCTGGAGGGCGGCACCGCGGAAACCTACCGGGGCGGTTACTCCAGCTTCGTCCAGCAGCGCGCCGAGCGCCGGCTCGCGCTGGAGCGGCAGGTGGACCAGCAACGGAAGATGATCGCGAAAGAAGAGGACTACATCCGCCGCAACCTCGCGGGGCAGAACACATCGCAGGCGAAGGGACGCCGCAAGCGTCTCGACCGGCTTCCGCGCCTCACGCCGCCGCCCGGCTCCGGCGGCACGATGGAACTCCGTCTCGAGATCTCCGAACGCGGCGGCGACCGCGTGATCTCCGCGGAGGCCCTCACGATCGCGATCGGCAACCGCACGCTCGTGCGCGACTTCTCCGCGACCGCGAATCGCGGCGACGTGATCGCGCTGGTCGGACCGAACGGAGCGGGAAAGACCACGCTGATCCAGACGCTGATCGGTGAACGCGAGGCGCAGGGCGGCGCGGTGAAGCTCGGCGGCTCCGTCACGCCCGCGTATTTCCGGCAGGACCACGACAAGCTCCCGCTCGACTCGAGCCTGTACGAGGTGATCGAGAACCTCCGCCCGCTCTGGACGCGGGGCGCGATCCAGAACCACCTCGGCTGCTTCGGCTTCTCCGGCGAGGAGGTGTTCCGTTCCACCCGAACCCTCTCCGGCGGCGAGCGGTCGCGGCTCGCGCTCGCCGTGATCGTGCTGCAGCGCGCGAACCTGCTCGTGCTCGACGAGCCCACGAACCACCTCGACGTCGAGTCGATCGAGGCGATCGAGGACGCGATCGAGGACTACGACGGGACCGTGCTGCTCGTCAGCCACGATCGCGCGCTGCTGCGGGAACTCGCGACGCGCGTGTGGGCGTTCGACGGCGACCGGCTCGTGGATTTTGGCGGCACGTTCGTCGACTGGGAGCGTCAGTTGCGCGACGCGGCGCTCGCCCGTCGCGCGGCGGACGCGATCGCCTCGGACGCGCGGCGCGGCCAGGAAAAACTGCGCGCGCGCGGGAATGCCGCCGCGGAGCAGAAGGACCAGGCCGCGCGGCGCGCCGCAAAGAAAACCGCCGACAATGCCGAGCGCGCGGTCCACGATCTCGAACGAAAGGTCGCCGAGTTGCGCCGCGCGCTCAACGACCCGGATCTCTACGACGGCAGCGCCGCGAAGGCGAAACAGGCGGGAAAGCTCGACAAGGAGCTCACCGCCGCCCAGCGCGCGCTCGACGATGCGCTCGCGCGCTGGGCGGAGGTCGTCAGTCACGCCGGAAGGGTTTCCACATCATGACGTAACTCGCCAGCGCCACCGACGCGGATCCGATCGCCCAGTTCTTGTGAAGGTTGCGCCCCGCATTCGAGCCACGGGTGTAGCGGGCGCCCTGGCCGAGATACGTGGTGTACGCGAAGCCGCCGTCCGCGATCAGCATCAGTGCAGAGTGCAGCGTGCGCCACGTGCGGCCCTCCTCGCTCTTCCGCGTCTCCCACCAGTTCCACGCACCGGTCACGGTGTTCACGGCGAACAGCCCGTCGAGCGCGACCGCGATGACGTCGTGCGTGCCCCTCATGACCTGCGACGGCCGGTTCCCGGCTTGCTCGGCGACGTAGAGTTGCTGGCCGACCACCGCCTGTGCCGCAAAAATCGGGATGGTCGCATAGCTCGCGATGTAATGGACCTTCAGCCTGAACGCGTAGGCATCCGAGACTTCGACTGCTTTGCGGCGTCGCCGCGGCGTGGTGTCACCGTCGAAGGCGGGCGCGCCGATGCCGACGGGCTGTTCTATCGGACCGGCCAGGGGCGCCGGCGTTGGAGCGGCGACGGGCGCCGGCGTTGGAGCGGCGACGGGCGCCGGCGTCGGAGCGGCGACGGGCACGGAGGCGGGAAGCGTGTCTGAGGGGGCGACGGCGAGTGCGCTGATGAATGCAAACGTGAGAAACATTGTTACTCCATGTGCGGCCCCCGGTCGGAGCCGCGGTGCTGGTCATCCTGACACACCGAGTTTCAGAAAAAGTTCACGTGTCAGGTATTCCCCATACAACTTCGGAAGCCGCGACCGCTATTCCGCATCGCCGCGCTGCCTCCGGTACCCCGCGACCGCGTGGCTCAGCGCGAGCAGCGCCGACGCCTCGAGCTCGTACTCGAGCGTGAGCGCGCCAAGCGTGTCGGTCGAGCGACGGCTGACCTTCGTGGTGAGGGCGTCGCAGGAATGGTGGCGCCGCGCGAACTCGCGGCTCGCGTGCCAGAGGGCGTTCGTGGCGTGCCAGAACGCATCGTCGGTCTTGCCCTGCCCCTCGACGGCCGCGTTCTCCCACGCGGCGGTGCGCGCCGCGAGCTGTCGGTGCCCCAACTCGCACAGCTCGGCCATCTCCTTCAACTCGTCGTCGGAACAGCCCCGGGCCGTGCAGCGCGCAACGCGCTCGTGCTGGCGACACGCCTCGACCGCGGAGCGAAAGAGGGCGTCCGCTGCGTCGGTCAGCGTCTTCACGACTGAAGGACCGGAAGGCATGCTGCGCGGCGCACTGGATTTTGCAGGAGTCATCGAACCGCTGGTGGGAGAACTTGAACGATGCCCTGTGCCCCGTGCGCCGACAAGCCCGCTCAGCGGATCTCGCCAATGCGGCAGTGGACCGGCCACTTCACGCGACGGCGTTGCCGTGGGTCGCCCCACATCTCCGCGAGGGCTTCCTCGAACGCGAACACGGGCTCCTCGCCGCGGACCTCGATGAACCTGTTCACGGCGGACCAGGTGCGGATGTAGCTCGCGAACTCGGAGAGCGACCACTGCTCGGTCATCTCGAACGGCGGGGGCGCCATTTCGTCGAGCGGAAGCGCGATGGTGCGGTAGCCCTCGTCCACCAGCCGCCGCTCCTTGAGCCAGAAGGGACCGAGCGTCACCGTGTAGAAGAGGTCGACGATTTCGTCGACGGCGGAGTCCACCGTGCAGCGCGCATAGCACCAGGCGGCGAGCACGCCGCCGGGGACGAGAACGCGGCGCGCCTCTCGAAGGAACGGATCGAGATCGAACCAATGGAGCGCCTGCGCGACCGTCACGAGATTCGTGCTGCGTTCGGGCAGCCCCGACTCGTACTTCGCCACCGAATACGTCACGCGCGGATGCGGGATCGCCAGCGCGATCATCTCGTCGCTCGGATCCGTCGCGATGACGCGCGCGAAGCGTTCCGCGAGCCGTACCGCCGCCTGGCCGTTGCCGGTCGCGCAATCCCACGCGACGCGCGTGCCGCCGCCGGCCACCGCGAGGTAGTGAAAGAGCGCCTCGGGATACCGTGGACGATACTCTCGATACCGACCGGCCTGCGGCCCGAAGTAATTGTGAAACTCTCCGGGCGGCGTCAGCGGACGGTTCACGGCGACGTTTTGTCCTCCGCGACGAACGCCAGCCAGTTGCCCTTTGGACTCACCGCGATGCGCGAGATGTTCTTCACACCGAACTTCGCGAAGTCGGCGACGGGTGCCCACCCGTCGTCGGTATAGCGAAAGAGGCGCGAGCCGACCGCAGTGAGCAATGCGCCGTTCGGCGCCCACGTGTGATAGTCGGCGCCCTTCGGCGCCTGCACCATCGGCCGCGCCTGTCTCGTCTTCAGGTCAAGGTCGGTGATCCACGGAAGGCTGTCCTTCACCAGTTGCTGGAACGTGATCGCGTCGCGCCCGGGCACCTTGGCGAGCGCGCGGCCCACGTTCGTCGCGACGGTGTCCGCCCTGCCCGTGCGATCGTCTGCGATCTGCAGCGTGCTCGGTGTCCCGCGCTTGGCATCGCGCGGGGGAAGCACGTACACGACCGCCGTGTGGTCGCCGACCCAGACGTGGTAACCGACCCGGAGGTTCTGAAACACCTTCGACGCCGCGCCCTGGCCGTCGAGCGGAAGCTTCCAGAGCCCCTGCGTCGAGTCGGGCTCCACTCGAATGAACGAAAAAGACTTTCCATCGGGCGTGACCGTTGGCGAATACAGGCTCATCGGCAGGTTCGTGAGCCGCGTGGGCTTGCCGTCGGGGAGCGTGAAGCGCCAGCTGTCGGTCTTCCCGCTCGCGTCGGTCGATGTGTAGAGCACGGCATCGCCCTTCGCGGTGAACGACGGCTGGTTGTCGTAGCCCGGCCGGTCGGTGGCGTTCCGCGGATCGCCGAAGCTCACGGCGATCCCGGTCTGCTTCATCGAGACGATCCAGACGTCGGTGCCCGCCTGGGCCTTGGCAGCCGAGCCGAGCGTCACGAGGGCGAGTACCGCCGCCATCACCACATCGCGTTTCCGCATCATCGATCTCCAATCGTGGGGGTCACCGCCGGTATCGTCAGACCGCTCCGCCCGAAGGCGCCGCCGTCGGGAGCCGCCGCTCGATCGATTCGAGCCGCGCGACCAGGTCCGCGTGGAAGCGCTGGAGCTCGGTCGGATCCTTGACCACGAAACTCACGGCGCCGCTCACCTCGAGCCGCGCGCGTGAAACATCGCTGAAATGTTCGATCCCCTGCTTGCGCGCCGCGGTCTGGAGTTCCTCGCGAGTGATCAGGTTGTGGCCGAGTGCGGCCGCGATCACGTGGCCGTCCTTGATGAGATCCTCGGCGCGCCCCTCTATCAATCGGCGCAGTTTCGGATATCGATACGAATATCGCACGAGCACGTCGTTGATCACGAACAGCACGCCCGCGCCGATCAGGCCGCCCGCGAGCGAGTTGTCGTTGCCGATGATGGCGTTCTGCACCGTATTGGAGAGCAGGAGCAGCACGATGAAGTCGAGCGGGTTCAGCTGTCCCAGCTCGCGCTTGCCGAAGAGCCGCAGTCCGGCGATGAGAAATCCGTAGACCGCGACGGTGCGGATCACTTTCTCCGCGAGCGGAATTCCCGAGACCATCATGTCGTGCCAAATCGCATCCATTGCGCTCACTCCACTCCTGGGGAAGCCGCCCGAACTTCGCCGCGACACTCGCCGAACCCGATTCGCGTGACGCCGTCGCGTTCGCACCAGCCCCGGAAGATTACCTCGTCGCCGTCGGCGAGGAACGACCGCTGCTCGCCCGAGGGCAGTTGCACCGGCTCCGCGCCGCGCGAAGCGAGCTCGAGCAGGCAGCCGCGCGAACCCTTCTCCGGCCCCGACACGGTGCCGCTGCCGAGCAAGTCGCCCGGCCGCAAATTGCAGCCGTTGCTCGAATGGTGCGTGAGGAGTTGGGTGACTGTCCAGTACATCGACCCGAACGACCCCCGGGACAGGCGAACGGCGGGAATCTCCGCCGCGCGCATCGTCTCGGAGCGCAGCCACACCTCGAGCGTGATGCCGAATCCGCCGCGCAACTGATCACCCGGGTCGTTCAGGTACGGAAGCGGCGCCGGATCTCCCATCGGCCGTGCGAATGCCGCGGTGCGGAACGGCTCCAGTGCGTCGAGCGTCACGACCCAGGGGCCGACCGTCGTGGCGAAGCTCTTCGCGAGAAACGGACCGAGCGGCTGGTACTCCCAGCTCTGCATGTCGCGGGCGGACCAGTCGTTCAGCAGGCACAGGCCGAAGATGCGCTCCTCGGCGCGCGCGATCGGGACGGTCTCGCCGATCGCATTCTCTCCGCAGACGAACGCACCGACTTCGAGCTCGTAATCGAGGCTCTTCGCCGGTCCGTACACGGGCGGCGCGTTCGCATCGGGCCGCGTCTGGCCGCGAGGCCGGCGCACCGGTGTGCCGTTCGCGACGATCGACGACGCGCGGCCGTGATAGCCGATCGGGACGTACTTGTAATTGGGAAGCAACGGCGCGTCGGGCCGGAACATCGCGCCCACATTCGTCGCGTGATACAGGGACGCGTAGAAGTCCGTGTAGTCGCCGATCTCCGCCGGCACCAGCATCGAGAGGTGATCCATGCCCACGATGATGGTCTCACGCAGGGTCTGCGCCCGCCGTCCCTCGGGCGTGCCGCGGCGGAGCAGGCGGCTCGCCGCGAGCCGCACGGCGCGCGCATCGCCGCGGCCGAGCGCGAGCAGCGCGTTCAGCGACCACGACTGCAGCGCGTCGTCGACCAGCGGTCCGAGCGCCGCGAAACAGCCGGCGCGCGCCGCGGCCAGGCAATCGAGCACCTGGTCGCCGATCGCGATGCCGACGCGCGGCCGCTCCTCGAAGTCGTGGCGAAACACGCCGAACGGAAGATTCTGGATCGGGAAGTCCGCCGCGGAATCGTTCGCGCTCCCGATCCACGAGCGAAGCGCGGGATCGTGCGACTCGTCCAGCTTCGACGTTGGGTTCACAGGAGTCCGAGTGACGAGAGGTCCGCGACGGGCTCCACGAACGAGCAGGAGCCGAACGAGGTCGCCGTGCGGGCGCGGGCGCTGCGAATCGACGCCGCCGTGACGGCGCGTCCGCGCCACGCCACGCCGGAGGAGCTGAATGCGAAGCTGCTCGCATCGCGCTCTTCCAGGAGCGCACGCGTGTCCGCCGGGCCGAGGCCGTCGCTCGTGAACACTGCGGCGAGAAACACGTTGAGGAAGCCGAACATCGTGCCGCGCTCGCTCGCGGAGTCGTACGTGAGCGGATACGTGCCGCGCATCGCATGATGCAGTCCGGCGGTGGCCTTGAAGGTCACGCCGTGCGCCGAGCAGGCGCCGAGAAAGCGGGTGAGCTGGTCAGCCGTCGGAAATGCGCCCGCTTCCACGCCGCCCGTGCGCACCTTTGCGCACAGGCCGTGCGACGCGATGGCCTCGAGCAGGACGGATGGATCACTTGCGATCGGCACCTCGACGTAGAGGTCGAACGCGTCAGGCACGTGCGCCCGCAGCAGCGCCGCGTTCGTCGCAATCATCCCGATCGCATCCCGCGTCGATCCCTTCACTTCGATCGCACCGACGACTGCCTTCGGCGCGACGCGCCGGACGAACTCCCCGATCGCGCGGATGTCCGCGCCGAAATCAGCGCCGGCGATCAACGCGAGCGGCCAGGCCTCACCGCCGCCGAGCAGCGGCTGCGCGGCACTCTCGAACTCCGCAAGACGCGCGACAGGCACCACAAACTTTCCAAGCGCCCACGCATGCGTACCCCGCCGATACTCGTCGTACCGCGCCACGGCGTCCGCCATCGACAGCGCCGCCGGTGGAAACAGCCCGGCGTAGTCGACGAGCCCCTCGAGCAGCCGCCGCCGTGCGTCTTCCGTCATCCCACTCACATCCGCGCCTTCGTGTCGAGATGTTCGCCGAGCCATTTGTGCATCTCGGCCCACCAGAGCTGCGAGTTCTGCGGCTTGAGTATCCAGTGCCCCTCATCGGGAAAGACCAGCAGACGGCTCGGCACGTTCTGCCGCTGGAGCGCCGTGAACAGCGACAGCGATTCCGAATATGGAATGCGATAGTCGAGCTCGCCGGCAATCACGAGCATCGGTGTCTTGAAATTCTTGGCGAACAGGTGCGGCGAATACTTGCGATACTGCTCCGCCATCGCCGTCGGGTTGGAATACTGGCCGGCGAGCTCCCAGTCGGTGAACCACTGCTCCTCGGTCGCTCCCGCCATCGCCTCGAGGTTGTAGACGCCGGCGTGCGACACGATCGCCTTGAATCGATTCGAGTGCCCCTCGATCCAGTTCGCCATGTAGCCGCCGTACGATCCGCCCGCCGCCGCCATGCGCGTGGAATCCATCCACGGATGCGTCGCGAGCGCCGCATCCAGTCCCGTCATGAGATCCTGGTACGGCTTTCCGCCCCAGTCCTTCGAGACGGCATCCACGAACTTCTGCCCGTATCCCGTGGAGCCGTGCGGATTGATGAACACGAGGCCGTAGCCGCCCGCCGCGAACAGCTGCGGCGCCCATCGCGATCCCCACGAGTCGTCCCACGCGCCCTGCGGCCCTCCGTGAATCAGCAGGAGAACGGGATACTTCTTCCCCGCCTGGAACTGCGCCGGCTTCACCACGAAGCCCTGCACGCTGTCGCCGTTCGCGCCGGTAAACCAGAAATCCTCGGCCGGGTTGAGCGCGAGCTGCGCGACGAGCGCATCGGTCTCGTGCGTGAGCGCATGCGCATTGTCGATGGCGCGGGCGCCGAGCGCGCCGATCCACACTTCGGACGGGCGCTCCGTGGCGTCGCGAACCCACACGATGGTCCTTCCGTCGCGCGCGATCGACTGCGCCGTGTTGTTGTGCTCGCCGGCGACCACGGCCGGCCTGCCCGCCGTGCCGGCGGCGTCCATCATCACGCGCAGCAGCTTGTTCCGTCCGTGCTCGTCGGCGCCGACGATGATCGTGCGCGAGTCCGAAGTCGGCACGTACGACCCCGCATTGCGGTCCCACGCGGGGAGAAGTTCGTGCGACCTGTGCGCATTCCGGTCGTACGCCATGAGCCGCCAGCGATCCGATTCGAACCCCGCGCGCTTCTGCGACGCGTACAGGATCCACTTGCCGTCGGGCGTGTACACCGGATTCTGGTCGGCGCCCTTGTTCGAGGCGGTAATGACGCTCGACGCGCCGCCCGTCGCGGGCACGACGTACACATTCACGTCCGTCGTCCACGCGTCCGCGCGTCCCTGATTCTTCGCGGTGTACGCGATCTCCCGGCCATCCGGAGCGAACGCGTATCCCTCGCTCCCGCCGAACGGACCCGGCGGCACATCGTACGTCGCGCCGGGAATCAGGTCGTGCAGCTCGCCGCCGTCCGGCTTGACGACGAACAGGTGCGAGCGCGTCGCGTCGTCCCAGGCGTTCCAGTGCCGGTACATCAGTTCATCGGCGATGTGCGCCTTCACCTTGCCGTCGGCAGCCGCCTTCTGCTTCGAGGCGTTGCACGCGTCGGCGGCGCACGACGGGTACACACCGGAGACGAACGCGATGCGATCGCCGGCCGGTGACCAGACCGGCCCGCCCGCTCCACCGGAAAGCCTGGTGAGCGCCCGCGCGCTGGCGCCGCTCGCATCGGCAATCCAGAGCTGGCCGCCGGCCGTGAACGCGACTTTCGACCCGTCGGGCGACCAGCGCGCCTCGGAGGCCGTCGTTTTATCGTCGGGAAACGCGCGCGGCGTTCCTCCCCCCGCGGGCATGACATACGTGCGCGTGGTCCGCTTGTTTGCCGCGATGTCGGTCGTGCGGACGGCATACAGCACGAGCGCTCCGTCCGGCGAGATCTGGGGATCCGACACCGCACGCACCGCGGAAAAATCCTCGAACGTCATCACGCGCTTCTGCTGCGCCATGAGCGGCACGGCGCAGCAGATCGCGGCGATGAATGCCTTGAACAGTCCGTTGGTCTTCACGATAGGTCTCCCGAGCTGCGGTTCAACTGCCCTCCGCCATCTGCCACCGGCCTCGTCCCCCTCCACGTCATCCCCCATCGCGCCGTCCCGCCGGGTTCCAGCCAATGCGCATCGTCCCATTTCCCAAGCGCATCGCTCAAGCGTTCCGGAGCGCCGAGGCACGGCTCGATCGACACCGTGCACGTCGGTCGCGTCCTCCTGCCGAACGGCCAGAGCCCGCGCCGCGAACTCGCAGCAGCCGCGGTCCGTCGGTTGATCGAGACACCAACGGTCGGAATCTCGCGTCCGTGCAGCAGCATCTCGAGACGTGAGTCCCCTTCTTCCACCGCGACCAGCACCTCCCGCCGCGGCAGCTGCACGAACAGCTTGCACGCGTAGTCGCCGCCGAGCGCGCTGAAGGGCCGCGAGAGATCGATGGGCATCCCTCTGGCGCTCAGCCGGGGCCACTGGTGCTCGGATCCCGGCTTGCCGAAGTCCACGCCGCGCTGCGACCACAACTTCGTTCGTGCGCCCTCGGGAAGGAACAGCCGCGTCCCCGGCGTGAGCGGAAAGATCGGATGCGACGACCAGAGAAACGGGATCCGGTGCTCGCCGGTGTTCGTCACCGAGTAGGCGAAGGCGACCCACCCCTCGGGATGCACGGTGATGCGGCGCGTGAACAGGTACGGCAGGGCGCCGCCGCTCCACGTGCACGTCGCGGAATGCCCCTCCTGGTCCGTGACGATCGCGATCTCCGGCGGCTGCGCCCAGAGCTCGCCGTGATCGGGGAGCTTCACGCGGCGCGCGCCCTCCACCCACGACGGCAGGCGGCAAGATCCCACGGTGGGGAAGCACTCGTCGAATCCGCCGGCCGCTTCGGACTCGGCGTAGCGCGCGCCCTCGCGAGGCAGTGCGAACGGCACGTCGGGGTTGTGCCAGAGCCACTGGCGTCCGCCGAGCATCATCTCGCGCACCTTCCCGCCGAGCGCCGGCACGAGCACGGCACTCGCATCGCCGCCCTGCAGCCTGGCGAAGCCGGGCGATTCGCTCAGGTGATGCTCGCGGGATCCACGCCGCGTGTGGCGAAGATGCGCGCCACCGCCTCGCCGATCTTGTTATTGGGTGTACTCGCGCCGGCCGTGATCCCCACGCGCAACCCGCCGCCGGTGCGAAGCCAGCCCGCCGTCTCGATTTCCTCCGAACTGCCCGGCCGCACGTGGCGCACCGAGCCGGCTTCGACGTCGATGCAACTCGCGTCGGACACGTGGAACGTCGGCACGCGTTCGTCGCACAGCGCCGCGAGGGAGATCGTATTGCTCGAGTTGTATCCGCCGATCACGAGCATCACGTCGAGCGGCTCGCGCAGCAGGTCGTTCACCGCGTCCTGACGGTCCTGGGTGGCGCTGCAGATGGTGTCGAAGGTGCGAAAATTCTCGGCGCGATAGGCATCGCCCCTGGCCCTCGCCATCGCCAGCCCGGCGGCATCGCCGATCGCGAGCGACTCGCGCGCGAGCATCGTGGTCTGGTTGGCGACGCCGATCCGCGCGAGGTGCCGGTCGGGGTCGAAGTGCGGACTCGCCTGCACGCGGTACTTCTCGAGGAACGTGTCACGGGGGAGCCCCCTCCCCTCGATGTAGTCGCAGACGTCGCGCCCCTGCTCCATGTTGCGCACCACGAGGTACGTGCCGCCCGCGTACTTCGCGACCTGCGACGCCGTGGCGCGCGTCTCCTCGTGGTAGTACTTGCCGTGGATGAGCGACGTGAACCCGTCGCGCGCGTAGCTCTCGACGCGCTTCCACACGTTGAGCACGGACCCGCACGTCGTGTCGACCATCACGCAGCCGAGGCCGCGCAGCGTCTCGAAGTCGCCGATCGTCACGCCGAACGCGGGGAGGATCACGACGTCCTCGGGGTTCACGCCGGAGTAGTCGAAGCCCGTCTCGCCCGGCTGGAGGAAGACGATTCCCATCTCGCGGAGCTTCGTGTTCACGTGCGGATTATGGATGATCTCGCCGGCCAGGAAGATGCGCCGGTCGGGAAACTTCGCCCGGGTCTGGTACGCGTACTCCACCGCGCGCTCCACGCCGTAGCAGAAGCCGAACTCCTTCGCGAGCCGTACGGTCACGCCGCCGGCCGAGAGCGTGAACTCCCGAGCGCGGAGCAGGTCGACGAGGTGGCCCGTGTAGTCGGTGGACAGGATTTCCTGGACCTCCGTCTTGAGGCCGAACCCTTTCCGGAAGTAGGTGACCTGCTCGGGGGTGGTCATGTACGCTGAAAACTACCTCCTCCCCGGTGATTGTGCAGTTTCCCTCCCGTCCGTAACGTTGTGTGCCAATGCCCGATCATTTCGATCTCCTCGTCATCGGCGCCGGCCCGGCCGGCGAAAAAGGCGCCGCGCAAGCCGCCTACTTCGGGAAGAAGGTCTGCCTGGTGGAGCGCGCGCCCAAGCCGGGCGGCAACTCGGTGAACACCGGCGGTCTCCCGTCGAAGACCCTGCGCGAGACCGCGCTCTACTTCTCGGGGCTGCGCCAGCGCGGCCTCTACGGCGTGGAGTACCGCGTGAAGTCCGACATCACCATCAGCGACTTCATGTTCCGGGAGCGCGCCGTGGTGGAATCGGCGTGGAAGCTCGTGGACGACAACCTCGCGAAACACAGCGTCGTCACGGTGCAGGGCCACGCGAAGATCATCGACGCGCACACGGTCGAGGTCTCGCGCTTTCGCGAAGACGTGCACCGGATCACCGCGGACGTGATCCTGATCGCGACGGGCTCGCACCCGGTCCGGCCCGAGAACATCCCGTTCGACGGGGAGATCGTCGTCGACAGCGACACACTGCTCACGCTCCCGTCGATCCCCGGACGCATGGTCGTGGTCGGCGGCGGCGTCATCGGCTGCGAATACGCGGGCACCTTCGCCGCGCTCGGCGTGCGCGTGACGCTGATCAACGCGCGCGAGCGGCTGCTGACGCAGCTCGACGCCGAAGTCAGCGACGCGCTGTGCGCGGAGATGACGCGCCGGCTCGGCGTGCAGGTGATGCTGAATTCCGAGGTTCGCGAGATTCGCGTGGACAACGACGGCAATCGCATCGCGACCGTGGTGCTCACGGACGGCACCGAGCTCGCGGCCGACTGCGTGCTGTACAGCATCGGGCGATCGGGCGCGACCGAGGACCTCGGACTCGAGGAGGCCGGCGTCCGCATGAATTCGCGCGGGTTCATCCTCGTCGACGAGAACTACCGCACGACCGTGCCGAGCATCTTCGCCGCGGGCGACGTGATCGGATTCCCCGCGCTCGCCTCGATCTCGATGGAGCAGGCGCGCGTCGCGATGTGCCATGCGTTCGACCTCCACTACAAGCAGCGCGTCTCTCCCGTCCTGCCGTACGGCGTGTGGACCGTGCCCGAAATTGCGATGGTCGGCGAGACCGAGGAGACGGCGAAGGCGAAGGAGATCTCGTACGAGATCGGCAAGTCGAGCTTCCGCTCGAACATGCGCGGCCAGATCATCGGCGATCTCGACGGGTTCGTGAAGCTCATCTTCCGCCGCGACGACCAGCGGCTGCTCGGCTGCTCGATCGTCGGCGAGGGTGCGTGCGAACTCATCCACGTCGCCGCCGCCGTGATGAGCTTCGAAGGAACGATCGACTACTTCATCCAGGCGGTCTTCAACTATCCCACGCTGAGCGACGTCTACAAGTACGCGGCGTACGACGGGCTGCAGCGGCTCGCGCGGCGCATCGGCGCGAGCGGCGGCCTACCCCGCGTAGAGGGATAGCTTCGCCCTCACCTCGTCGGGAATCGGCCGCGGCTTCATCGTCGGCTTCTCGACCGCCACGACGGTGAGCGACGCGCTCGCGCGGTGCATGCGGTCGCTCGCACGGTAGATCTCGAACTGCATCGTGATCGAGGTGGTGCCGATCTTCGAGAAGTACACCTGCACGGCGACCTGCTCGTCGATCTGCGCGGGCGAGTGGAACTCCAGATGAAACGCCTTGCGCGGAATCCACACGCCCATCTCACGCCGCAGGGCCTCGAACGGCAGGCCGCACGCCCGGAAGAGTTCCTCCTCGGCCACCTGCACGAGACGCACGTACGCGCCGTAGTAGATGATGCCGGTCGCGTCGCAATCGTTCCAGCGGACCCGTTCGAGCACTTCGAACTTCATCTCCAGAACTCCGGCGTGAGAAACGGCGCGAGCGCGTAGGCGACGAGCGTTTCGTACGCGCGCTGCCGGTCGACGATGCCGTCGGTGAGGATGCCGACGGCGCCGGCGCCCTGTTTGGTGTTGTGCTGCCCGACGAGTGCGTCCATCGCGTGACCGAGCTCGGTACCGCCGCGGACGAGCCGGGCGACCGCCTCGGGCAGCGGCATCGCGAGGGAGCCGCCGGTGCCGACGCGGCCCGAGCGGTCCACGACGGCGGCCCACGCACACGTCCGCATGCCGTCGGGAGTATCGACACAGCCGCCTTCGATCCCGACTCCGAGATCGGCATCGAGCGCGCGGCGGGCCGCCTCGGCCCGCGTGCGCGCGCCGCGAATCGTGTCGTCGTCGCCGAACGGCTGGTCCGGCACGCTCGACGCGACGGCCGCTCCGGTGAACGTCGCCCGCGGCGCCCGTGGCGTGATCACCGCCCGCACGGCGGCGATCTTCACGGGATTCAGCGACCCGATGGCGACGAGACGAACGGTTTCGAGCGACATTAGTGAGAACTTAACGCGCGAACTTCTTGCCCGCCCGTTCTCCGGCCCTTAGTCTGGCGACCAATGCCATCCGCCATGCGCTCTCCGGTCAGCCCAGCGCTCGTCGCGCGCACGTCGTCGTTCGTGTTCGTGGGCGAGCGGCTCTGGCTCGACTTCGTGAACAGCGACGACGCCACGCACGCGCGCGGCGAGGCGCGCACGGACGCGCTCGACTCGTTCGAGGGCTTCGTCGGCTGGCTGTCGGCCGCGCGCCTCCTCGACGACGAGCGCGCGACCGCGCTGCTCCGCCGCGCACTGCAGCAGCCGACCGGCTCGAGCGCCGCGCTCCACGAGGCGCGCCGCCTGCGCAACGTGCTGCGCGCCCTCGCCGAGCGCGGCGACGCGCCACACGAGCGCGCGACGCAGACCGCGATCGCCGAGATCAACCGCATTCTCGGGCGCAGCGCGGGCACGCGGCGCGTCGAGCCGCGGTCGGACGGCGGATTCGTGCGGAACTTCGTGACGGCGGGGGATGTGTTCGCCGGCCTCATGATCCCGGTCATCGAGTCGGCGGCGGATGGGCTCGTCTCGGGCGAGCTGGTTCGGGTTCGTAAATGCGCCGATCCGAAGTGTGCGCGCGTCTTCTACGACGGATCGCGGAACGGGAAGCGCAGATGGTGCGACATGAAGACGTGTGGCAACCGCGCCAAGGCGGCTCGCCACCGCAAAAAGCTGAGTGGGTAGGCGGACTCCTTTAGGCGAGCAATCGACTGCTTGCTGCGAGCTGACAGCTATCACAACAAAAGACGTCAGACGATAGCCGTCGGTGAATGGCTGTGAGACAAAGGCGACGGGACCGATCGGTCAGACATCGCAGATCCCGAACGCCTGTGCGAGTGACGTGAGCGCATCCCGCCGCGGCACGAACTCGTGCGCAAGGAATCCGGTGAAGCCGCTATCCGCCACGGCCTGCGCCACCCGCCGATAATTCAGCTCCTGCGTCTCGTCGATCTCGTTCCGCCCCGGCACCCCGCCCGTGTGATAGTGCGCGATATGCTGCGCATTCTCGCGAATCGTGTGCACGACATCGCCCTCCATGATCTGCATGTGGTAGATGTCGTAGAGCAGCTTCAGCCGCGGCGATCCCACGCCCTGCACCACCTGCACCCCCCACGCCGTGTGATCGGCGTGGTAGTCGTGGTGATCGACCTTGCTGTTGAGCAGCTCGAGGCACAGCGTGACGCCCACGCGCTCCGCGGTCGACGTGATGCGTTTCAAGCCGGCGATGCAGTTCGCGATCCCCTCGCCGTCCGACATGCCCGCGCGATTGCCGCTGAAGCACACGATGTTCGGCACACCGGCCGCGGCGGCGAGCGGCATCATCCGCTCGGCGTCGGCAACGAGCTTGTCGTGATTGTCGGGACGGTTGAAGCCCTTGGGAATCGAACCGAAGCCGTTCGCCATGGCGCACGAAAGGCCGAACTGCGTCGGCGTGCCCCATTCCTTTTCATCGAGCAGATCGATTGCCGACAGCCCGATCTGCTTCGACGCCGCGCACAGGTCCTCGAGCGAAAGCTTGCCGTAGCACCAGCGGCTCACCGACTGCTTGAGCCTTCCGGCTCTCGCTGGATTCCCTGCGGGCTCGAACGCGCGAGCGTGAGGCGCGAGCGCGGCCGAAGCGGCGATGCCCGCCATCGTTCCCACGGCCTGGCGCCTGCTGATACCGCGGCTCACAGCGCACCCTTCTTCATCTCGCCGACGGCGTGCGCGGCAGCGCGCGCCGTGAGCGCCATATAGGTAATCGACGGGTTCTGGCATCCGTTCGAGGCCATCGACGCGCCGTCCGTCACGAACAGGTTCGTCACATCCCATGCCTGGTTCCACTTGTTCAGCACGCCGTCCTTCGGCGTGATGCTCATGCGCGCGCCGCCCATCTCGTGAATGCAGTGGCCCGGCGGATTGTTCGAGCCGTGCGTCCTGATGTCCGTGCATCCGGCTGCGTCGAGCATCTCCGCCATGGCGGCCTGCATGTCCTTGTCCATCGCGCGCTCGTTCTCACGCCAGCGAACGTCGATACGCGCGGCCGGAATCCCCCACTTGTCCTTCACGTCCGGATCGAGCGTGACGCGGTTGTCCTCGTGCGGCAGCGTCTCGCCCCAGCCGGAGGCCGAAAGATTCCACGGACCGAGCTCGTCGAGCAGCGACTGCTTGAACGCCGCGCCGTAGCCGGGCATCGAGCTGCCCCGTCCCCACCCCGAGCGCCCCGATCCGCCCTGCATGCCGTACCCGCGCAGGAAATCGGGATGCGCATCCTTCACGTTCCTGAAGCGCGCGATGTAGATGCCATTCGGCCTGCTCCCGAGCGTCCGGCGGTCGGTGTGACCCGGAGAGTGTCCCGACGCGCCCGAACCGTAGTGATGGTCCATCAGGTATCGGCCGAGCGTGCCGCTCGAGTTCGCGAGTCCGTCCGGGAATCGCGTGTTCTTCGAGTTGAGCAGGATGCGCGACGACTCGATCGCCGATGCGCAGAGAAAAATTATGCGGGCCTCGAGCACCGTTTCCTGCATCGTGAGCGCGTCGATCACGCGCACGCCGCGCGCGCGACCCCGCTTCGCGTCGTACAGCACCTCGGCCACTACGCTGTGCGGGCGCAGCGTCATGCGCCCGGTCTTCGCCGCCGCCGGAAGCGTGGATCCGATGCTGTTGAAATACGAATTCGTGATGCACCCGCGCTCGCACGGTCCGCAGTAATGGCACGCGGCGCGTCCGTTGTGATTCTGAGTGAGCACCGCGGCGCGTCCGATCGTCATCACGCGCTGTCCGCCGAACGCGCCGCGGATCTTCGCGCTCGCCTCCTGCTCGACGACCGTCATGTTCATGGGCGGCAGGAACTCGCCGTCCGGCAGCTGCGAGAGCCCTTCGTGCGCGCCGGTGACCCCGATGAACTTCTCGACGTGCGAATACCACGGCGCGATGTCCGCGTAGCGGATCGGCCAGTCGTTGCCGTGCCCGTCCTTCGCGTTCGCGGTGAAGTCGAGATCGCTCCAGCGATAGACCTGCCGTCCCCACGTGATGGAGCGCCCGCCGACCTGGCGGCCGCGGAACCAGCGGAACGGCGCGTCCGCGGGCGCCGTGTACGGGTTCTCGTGGTCGTTCACGAAGAACTTGTGTCCCATCTCGTCGCACGCGTAGCACTCGCGCTGGATGGGATGGTCGCGCACCAGCGCCTTGCGGTCGCCGTAGCCGCGAAAGTGCATCTCGTACGGCTGCACGTGCTCGATGAAATCGGTCGCCGGATCCGTCGGCCCGCCGGCTTCGAGCACGATCGTCGTCAGCCCGCGTTCGGCGAGCTCCTTCGCGGCCCATCCGCCGCTGATTCCCGACCCCACCACGATCGCGTCGAACCTCGTGACCTCAGCCATGGGCCCCTCCGGTCGCCGCCTTCATCGGCGCGTTGCCGTCGAAGCGCATCGGCATGATCACGGTTTTCAGCACGTCCTTCTGCACGCGCTCGCTCGTGAAGTAACCGTGGATGACGAGTCCCTTGAGCCGCTGCCACGCGCGTGCCTCGGGTGCCTGCCGGTCCAGCGGCTGGTCGAGCGAATCCAGCAACGTCTTGCGGGCGTCCGGGGTCATTTCGGCGAACGACGCCGCGCCGGTGAGCTTCGCGTGCGCGCCGATCGAGTCGAGGCCGGAGAGGAATACGGCGCGCTCATCGTCGCTGTAGTACTCGGCGACGATCACGTCGATGAACGCCGTGACGCCCACATCCGTCGCGCTCGGTGTGTCGGTGCGGGGAATGATCGCGTCCGCGAGTGCGGCGACGAGCGCCGAGCGGTCGTCGGTGAGCGCGCGCGGCGGCGCGTGCGGCGCGACGGCGACC
>Ga0208080_1000535_pt1 | contig 18928 bp, 17 predicted proteins | sample NGESurdeep092012_3_FD_184476 | JGI IMG/M metagenome (GOLD analysis project Ga0208080, IMG submission 184476) | Arctic peat soil microbial communities from Barrow, Alaska - NGEE Surface sample 210-3 deep-092012 (SPAdes) | ecosystem: Environmental > Terrestrial > Soil > Wetlands > Peat ...
GCCCGCGCGCTCGGCCATCGCGAGGCCGCCGCCGATCGCATGACGCGTGTTCGTCGTGTGGAGGAAGAGGCGGCCGACGCCGCCGGTCGCGAGGACCGTGAAGTCCGCGAGGACCGTGTGGACCTTGCCCTTTCCGTCGAGCACGTACACCCCGAGGCAGGGGTCCTGGAGCGAGTACCGCTGGGCGACGTCCCGCGACTGATGGCGGGCCGTGATGAGGTCGATTGCGGTCGCCTCCGTGAAGAGCGTCACGTGCTCCTCGCCGGCGAGCCGGGCGAGGAGGGCCGTCTCGATCGCCCGTCCGGTGGCGTCGGCCGAATGGACGATGCGTGCCACCGAGTGCGCGGCCTCGCGCGTGAAATCCAGCTCGCCGCCCGTCGTGCGCGAGAAGGGGACGCCGACCGTGCCCAAGAGGATCTCCTTCACGACCTGGGGACCGCGGCGGGCGAGGAATTCCACGGCCTCCGGCTGGCACAGGCCGGCGCCGGCGAGGAGAATGTCCTTCACAAGAGAGCGGGGCGAGTCTTTCTTGCCGAAGTAGATGATCCCGCCCTGCGCCCGGGCCGTGTTGCAGTCCTCGGGCTCCTTCGCCGACGTGAGGACGAGCACGTTCACGCCGCGGCGCGCGAGCGTGAGGGCGGTCGTCAAGCCCGCGATGCCCGTGCCGAGCACGAGCACGGGCGTGTGGACGCGCGATGGGAAGGCTTTCACGTTCTGCCTTTCGGATTCGGAATTTTGTTTTTCGGAATTCTGAGAAGGCGCGTGAGGGGCTTGCGCGCCGCGCGAGGCTTGAGTCGCGGCTGGGGACGGCTCGCGACGACATCCAGCGCGATGTCGATCGCCCTGGCCGAGTGCGTCAGCGCGCCGGCCGACACGAAGTCGACTCCGGCTTCCGCGGCGTCGCGCGCCGTCTCGGGCGTCATGCGGCCAGAGGCTTCGGTCGTGACGTCCTGACCCGTCGCCTCGTTGAAGAGATGGACGTCCTCGACGGCCTTCCGAATCGCGGCCGTCGTCATGTTGTCCAGGAGCACCCGCTCGGCGCCCGCGTCGAGCGCCTGATGCACCTCGTCGAGGGTGCGCGCCTCGGCCTCGAGAAGAAGGCCGTGGAGGCGGCGGTTCAGCGCGCGAAAGTCTCCGGCGCGCCGCGTCGCTTCCCACGTGCTGCCGGCGCCGTCCGCGTGGTTGTCCTTGACGAGGAAACCGCCGGAAAGGCCGGGACGGTGATTCGTGCCGCCGCCGCAGCGCACGGCGTACCGCTCGAAGGCGCGCAGGGAAGGGGTCGTCTTCCTCGTGTCGAGAAGGACCGCCTTCGTGCCCTTCAGCGCGTCCACATACGCGCGGGTCATCGTCGCGATGCCGGTGAGCCGCTGGACGAGGTTGAGAGCCGTGCGCTCGACCGCCAGCACGGTGATCGCCGGTCCCTCGATCTCGGCGAGGACGGCGCCCGGCTCCACGAGGTCGCCGTCCGAAACGCTGAGCGTGACGTGGGCGGGCGGGGAGAGGAAGGCGAAGAGACGGGGCAGGAACGCAGCTCCCGAAACGACGGCGCGCTCGCGGCAGACCATCTTCGCGGCCACGCGCGCGGCCGGTCCGAAGACCGCGAGCGACGTGATGTCCTCGCCCTCCTCGGCGAACGCGCGCGTCAGGAGATCGTCGAGGGCGGCCGTGAGGGATTTCGGGAGGTTCATCTCTAAGCTTCCAGAATACTTGATGAGGGCGAGAGACAGCATAACGGGGGCATAATTCGATGTTTGCGCCGCCATCTTCTCGAGGAGGAATTCGTGAAAAGCCGTCTCATCCTCATCCTCGTCCTCACCCTCGCTCTTCTGCCCGCCGCCGCCCGCGCGGACGAAGGCATGTGGATGCCGCAGCAGATTCCGCAGCTCGCCGAACGCCTGAAGGCGATGGGCTTTCGCGGCGACCCACAGGCCTTCGCCGATCTCACGGGTCAGCCCATGGGAGCGATCGTTTCGCTCGGGGGCTGCAGCGCGTCGTTCGTCTCGCCGGACGGGCTCATCGTCACGAACCATCACTGCGTGCAGGGCGCCCTCCAGTTCAATTCCACGCCGCAGAAGAACCTCATGGAGGACGGCTTTCTCGCCACGGCGCGGGAACAGGAGCTGACCGCCGGGCCCGGCTCGCGCGTGTACGTCACAACCTCGGTCAAGGAGGTCACCGACGAGATCGCCGGGAAGATCGACGCGAAGCTCTCCGACCGCGCGCGGCACGACGTCATCGAGAGGCGCCTCAAGGAGCGCACGGCCGCCTGCGAGAAGGACGGCCTGCGCTGCCGCGTGGCGTCGTTCTTCGACGGCCTGAAGTATTTCGAGCTCGCGCAGATGGAGATCCAGGACGTCCGGCTCGCCTACGCGCCCGCGGAGGGCATCGGCAACTTCGGCGGCGAGACCGACAACTGGCAGTGGCCGCGCCACACGGGCGACTGGTCTTTCTACCGGGCCTACGTGTCGCCCGCGGGCAAGTCGGTGCCGTACGCGAAGGAGAACGTCCCCTTCAAGCCGAAGCACTGGCTCAAGGTCTCGCCCGAAGGCGCCGGTCCCGGCGACCTCGTCTTCGTGGCCGGATATCCGGGGCGCACTCAGCGCTTCGCGACATACGCGCAGACGAAAGAGCTGGCCGAGTGGGCGTTCCCGCGCACTGTCCGCCGGAACACCGAGCTGATCGCTCTCCTCGACGAAGTCGGGAAAAAGAGCAAGGAGACGGAGCTCCGTGTCGCGACGAGGAAGCGCGGCCTCAACAACACGCTCACGAACCGCAAGGGCGTCGTGGAAGGTTTCAAGAAGGGCAACCTTTTCGGGAAGAAGGAAGGCATGGAGAAGGACCTCGCCGCGTGGATCGGCGCGGATTCGCGGCGCCAGAAGAGGTACGGCGACGTCCTGCCGGCGCTCGACGCCCTTCAGGCGGAGCGCGTGAAGACCCGCGAGCGCGACACGACGCTCATGGACCTCCTCGGAAACGGCAGTTCGCTCCTTCCCGCGGCGCACACGCTTTACGCGCTGTCGCTCGAGCGCCCGAAGAAGGACCTCGACCGCGAGCCCGAGTACCAGGAGCGCAATTGGAGCCGCATCCGTGAAGCGCAGGACCGCCTGCAGCGCTCGTACGACCCGGTCGCGGACCGCGCGCTTCTCCGGTACATCCTCGTCGAGGTGTCGAAGCTTCCCGCGGGTCAGCGGATCGAGGCCCTTGACAAGGAAGCGGGGTTCGCGGGCGGGATGTCCGAGGCGGAGGCCGGGAAGAAGATCGACGCGCTTTGCGACCGGCTCTACGCGGGCACGAAGCTCGGCGACAAGGCGACGCGCCTCGCGCTCTTCGGCAAGTCCACCGCCGAGATCCTCGCGGCGAAGGATCCGATGATCGGCCTCGCGGCCGCGCTCGATCCGCTCTGGCAGGCGAACCGCGAGCGGGCGAAAACGCGAGAGGGGGCGTTCGAGCGTCTCGGCGCGCGCTACGCCGAGGCGGTGCTCGAGAAGAGCGGCGGCCTCACGGCGCCTGACGCGAACGGCACGCTCCGCGTGACATACGGCCGCGTGCTCGGCGTGCCGGCCCGGGACGGACTCATCTACTCCCCGCAGACGACGCTCGTGGGTGTGGCCGAGAAGGCGACGGGTGCCGGTGAGTTCAACGCCCCGAAAAAAGAGCTCGACGCCATCGCGGCGCAGAAAGCCGGGAAGAAGACGCCCTATGCGGACCCGAAGCTCGGAAGCGTGCCCGTGAACTTCCTCTCGACCGTCGACACGACGGGCGGGAACTCGGGCTCGGCCACGCTCAACGCGAAGGGCGAGCTGTGCGGCCTCCTTTTCGACGGCACGTTCGACACGGTCGCGTCCGACTATCTCTACGACACGGAAAAGGCCCGCTCCATCCACGTCGACAGCCGGTACATGCTCTGGACGATGTCCGAAGTCGACGGCGCGACGAACCTCCTCCGGGAGATCGGCGAGGCCCCGAGCCTCGACGTGGTCCCGGCGACGCGTTAGCGTGCGTTTTTCTCTCATATGGCTATAATGGCGTTATGAAGAACGCCAGGATTTCCGAGCTACGGGATTCCCTGTCCGAGTACCTGGCTCGGGTGCGCCGGGGAGAGACGGTCATCGTGTTCGACCGGGACACGCCGATCGCGCGGATCGAGCCGATCGCGCCGACGAACGACTACCCGGGATGGGCCAAGGAGGCGATTCGCCGGGGAATCCTCACACCGCCGCGGATCCGCGACAACCAGCGCGTCACCCTGCCACCTTACAAGCCCAAGAAGCCCGCGCGACTTCTGGAGGCCTTGCTGGAAGAGCGCCGGTCCGGCCGGTGAGGTATTGGGATAGTTCGGCAATCATCCCCCTCCTGTTGGAGGAGCCACAGACGGCCGCAGTCCAGAAACTCTACGAGCAGGACAGCCATCTCGTCGTCTGGTCCCTGACCGAGGTCGAGATCGCATCCGCCCTGGCCCGGCGTGTGCGCGAGGGCTTCGAAGCGAGGGCGCTGGAACGAGCCCGGCGCGAGCTTTCGAAGCTGGTCGACCGCTGGGGCGAGATCAGTACTCTTCTCCCGGTCCGTGCGCGAGCGCTCCGGCTACTCAACACGCACGCCATTCAGGCCGCCGACGCCATGCAGCTGGCCGCCGCCCTCGTGGCATCGGACGAGCGACCGGAGTCGCTTCCTTTCGTCTCCCTGGACGACCATCTGAGCGAGGCCGCGCGCAAGGAGGGGTTTCCGGTTCTGCCTTCCTGATCGTCCTCGGCAGACCACGGGTGCTCTTCTTGAAGCTCGCCCTCAACGCCCCTTCAGATACGCCACCAGGAGGAGGACGGCCAGCGCCGCGAGAACCGCGACCGTGACCTTGATCCACGAGAGCGGGGCGTGTCCCGCCACTCTTCCCATCACGCCATTCACGAGGAAGCGGTACGGCGTCCCGGCATACTGGTAGGCCGCGATCCAGACGGGCAGCAGGGCGTTCTTGTACGTCATGGCGGACCAGGCCGTGCGCACGTTCAGGTTCCGGCTGCGGTCGCCCGGGACCTCGCGGCTGCACGCCGCATAGATCTCCTGGCTCATGCGCTCTTCTGCCCGTAAGAGCGCGTCCTTCGCGCCGAGCGCGTACTCCTCGGCGAGGAAGCCCGAGAGGTACGACGGCTCGTAGGAAATCAGGTCGTGCGTGGGAAAGGGCTCGATCGAGCCCGCGAGATCGGGCGGCAGGCCCTTCGACGCCGGCACCGGCACATCGTCGAAGGCGTGCTCGTGGACGCCTTCCGCGTTTTCCCAGCGCGTGCGCGTTTCGTATCGCGTCACCCACTGGCCGTTCTCCTCGACCTGAACGGACTGCTGGGTGTCGTAACCTGCCTCAGCCGTCCAGGCCGAGTGCGTCGCCGCGTCGAAGGTCCAGAACGGCACGTAGACACCGGTGAGCTCCGAGAGCGCGGATTTCTGCGAGAGATCGTTCGGCCGGAACCACAGGCCTGAGAGCCACTGACGGAACTTTCCGGCAGCGGCATCGCGGTCCACCCGAAAAGGGAGAAGCCCTTCGGGCCGCACCATCGACTCGTTCGCCGGCGCCTCGACGACCGAGGGCGCTCCGCAGAACGCGCAGCGCGAGGCGGCGACGCCGGCCGCGAACGTCGTCGTCGCGCCGCAGCCGCGGCACGTGACGGCCTTTCGCGCCATGCCCCACCCGAGATCGTGCGCGCCGGCGAGCGCCTCCTCGATCGGGTGCTCGCGCACCTCGGCGATCGTCCGGGGAAAGTGCCGCTCGGCTCCGCAATACGGGCACTTCAACGAGGCGGCGCCGGGGTTCCAGACGACGTCCGCTCCGCATGCGGCGCACGGGAATTTCCGAAGCTTCGCCGGAGCGGCCGGCGCCGAGCCTTCCTCCATTCCGGATTTCGCGTCAGCGGGCGGGCGGCGGCGGAGGCGGCGGCGTGGGCGGGGCCGGAGCCGATGAGCCGGCAAACTCCTCGAACGTCGAGAGAGGCGCCCAGCCGGCGGCGCCAGGTTTCCACGCGAGCGTCCCCGGAGCCACCTGGCCGGCGGCCACCATGCTCTTCAACGCGTCGTCCGTATACGGGCCGTACGTCTTGCCGTCGATCGTGACCGACCAGCGCGGTGCGGCGAAGCCCGGCCCCGCGGGGGGTGGAGGCGCCATGGGGCCTGCGCCGCCGGCACCCGCGAAGCTTCCGCCCATCGCGCTTCCCATCATTCCGCCCATCGCGATGCCCGCGCCGATGCCGATGCCGGCACCCGCAGCGCCGCCGGGATTCGCCGCCGCGATCTTCATCGCATCGGCGGCCTGGAGCTGCGTGTACTGTCCCATGCGGTCGCCGAGGACGCCCAGCTTCGTGCGCTGGTCGATCGCGGCCTCGACCTCCTCGGGCAGCGAGACGTTCTCGATGAAGAACTTCGAGAGCTCGAGGCCGTAGGCCGCGAACTCGGGCCCGAGAATCTGCCGGGCGTGCGAGGAGAGCTCGTCGTACTTGGACGCGATGTCGAGCGCCGCGATCTTCGACTCGGCGATCGCGTCCGAGAGGCGCGAGAGAATCGTCGAGCGCAGCTGGCCCGTGATCTCGTCGGTCGTCGTGAGGCCCTGCGTCCCGACGATCATCGCGAAGAACGTCTTCGGGTCGGCGATCTTGAGCGCGTACGTGCCGAACGCGCGCAGGCGGATCATCCCGAACTCGGCGTCGCGCATCATCACGGGGTTCGTCGTGCCCCACTTCAGGTCCGTGAAAAGCCGCACGTTGAAGAAGTAGACGTCGGCCTTAAACGGCGACTGGAAGCCGTACTTCCACCCACGTAGCGTCGTGAGGATCGGCAGGTTCTGCGTCGTGAGCTGGTAGCGACCCGGGCTGAAGAGGTCGGCTGCCTTCCCCTCGTTGATGAAGAGCGCGGTCTGGTTCTCGCGAACCGTAAGCTGCGCGTTCATCTTGATTTCCTGGTTGTAGACGGGGAAGCGGTAGACGAGCGAATCGTTCGTGTCGTCGAGCCACTGAAGGATCTCGATGAACTGCGAGCCCATCTGCTGTTTGAGGTTGTCGAGCAGCCCCATGAAAGAACCTCCTTGGGACAAAAACAGGTAACCCAGTCTATCCAATGATATGGATCCAAGGGAGTGCGGGTTCAAGGCTCATCCGGAAGGACTTACGGACGGGGTAGGTGACCATCCCACCTTCGACCGTGCGGCTGAGGTCGAGAGGGTGCGGGATGGCGGGACGCCATTGCTCCCGAGCCGTGGGGAGCGCCCGGACTCGCGTGCGGCGGTCTCGCCTGCGTGTTCGGCTGGCGGGGGAGCACCCTTGGCGTTCCCCTGGAACCCCCTCGTGCCTCGTGCTGTCCGCGGCGTTCAGCCTTCTCCCGCGCGCGCGCCCGTTCCTCGGCCTTGCGGGCGCGGATCGCCGCGATGCGCTCGGCGATCGGCACCTCGAAGCGCTCGGTCGGGCGCGTCGTGTAGTCGAACTCGGGAACCGTGACGCGCGGCAGGCGCTTGCTGATCGCGCGCTCGATCTGTCGGAGATCCGCCTCCTCGTCGGGCGCGACGAACGTGAAGGCGTCCCCTGTCATCTCGGCGCGCGCCGTGCGGCCCACGCGGTGGATGTAGTCCTCGGGGACGTGCGGGACGTCGAAGTTCACGACGTGCGAGAGGGCCTCGACGTCGATGCCGCGCGCCGCGACGTCCGTCGCGACGAGGACCTTGAACTTCCCGTCCTTGAACGCGGCGAGCGCCTGCGTGCGCTGCGCCTGGCTGCGGTTGCCGTGAATCCTCTCGCAGGGCACGCCGTGGCGCGTGAGCTGGTCCGCGAGGCGGTTCGCGCGGTGCTTCGTACGCGTGAATGTGAGGACGCTCTTGAAGTCGCCGCGCGAAAGCAGCGAGAGAAGCAGCGCGAACTTCAGGTCCTGCGGAACGGGGTAGACCGCCTGCGTGATGCCGACGGCGGGCAGCGCCTGCCGCTCGACGTTGACGGTCACGGGGTTTTTCAGCATCTCCTTCGTGAGCTGCGCGATCGGCGGCGGCATCGTGGCCGCGAAGAAGAGCGTCTGGTGGTTCTGGGGAAGGTGCCTGAGGACGCGGCGGATGTCGGGCAGAAAGCCCATGTCGAGCATCCGGTCCGCCTCGTCGAGGACAAGGATCTCGAGACCGGCCAGCTTTGCGTAGCCGAAGCGGAAATGGTCGAGGAGGCGGCCGGGCGTCGCGACGATCACGTCCACGCCGCTCCGGAACGCGTGCTCCTGGAGGCCCATCCCGACGCCACCGAAGACGGCCGCGCCCGACAGCGGCGTGTGGATCGCGAGCGCTTTGAGGTGCTCGTCGATCTGCGCCGCCAGCTCGCGCGTGGGCGTGAGGACGAGCGCGCGCGTCGTGCCGCGCGGCTTCGCCATGAGCCGGTGAAGGATCGGGAGAACGAACGCGGCGGTCTTGCCGCTGCCCGTCATCGCGCAGGCGAGGACGTCGCGGCCTTCCATCGCGGGTGGGATGGAGTCGTTCTGGATGGGCGTGGGCTTCGTGAAGCCCATTTCCTTGACGCCGCGGAGGAGGTCGGCGTGGAGGCGGAACGTGGAGAAAGGCATGAGAGAGGAATCGCTTTCCGGGGCGGCCCCGTGCACACGCACGTCCGTCCCGTGGAATTTCCGGCGGGGCGGGAGCGATGGATCGCCGGTGGGGCCATCGCACGGACGCGGGCAGTCGATTCCTGACGATGAGTTCGACGCCGGGTCCAGTTGGGTTCGGGGGCCGGGACGCGTGAACGCGCCCGTCAGCCGAAGGGGAGGATCGCACGCGGGGCGCGCCGCGTCAAACGCGGGCGCTCTCGGAGCTTACGGGCCTCGCGTCTCGACGACGTCCACGAGCGGGCTCGACAGCAGCCGCCGCGCGTGTCCGAGGCGCGAGGCGAGGGAGTTCGACGCGCGCGACCCGCGCGGGAGGACGAAGATCGTGGGCGGTTGGGACGCCGCGAGCGCCACATCCGCCTCGGCAGCGAGCCGGACGTCGGAGATCTCCTCCTCGCGGTACCAGCCGGGGTGCGCGGCCACCGCGGACGGAAAGAGGACGACGCGGCCGGGGGCTCCGGCGCGCGCGAGGCGGTAGTCCAGCTCGGGCCCCCAGTAGCCCACAGCGAGGACGCGGCGTCCCGCCCTGGCGGGCGCCTCGAGAAGCCGGGCGAGGAGCGCGCCAGGCGACGGCTCCACGGCGCGCGGAAGCCAGAGCGCGAGGAGCGCCGTCGCGAGCGTGCCGGCGGCCGCGGGGACGAAGGGCGGCGCTGCCGCGAGGAGAAGCGCGGCGAACGGCAGGAAGACGAGGGCCGTGCGCTCCGGCAGGACGAGCGTGCCCGCCGCCCCGAGCTCGGCGAGCGCGAGAAGCGCGAGCGAGAGTCCGAGGACGCGGGCCACGGGCGAAAAGGCGCCCCGCCATGCGCGCGCGAAGAGGGCCGCGAGGAGGAGAGCGCCGGCCACTCCAAGAGCCGTCATCACCGGCCCGCCGGCCGGAGCGCCGAAGGCGAGATTCGCGGGAAAGTCCCGGAGCGCGCTCGCAAACCCCGCCTCCATCGACCACGCCATGGAAGCGTGAGGCTGCGCGAGGGCGATGGGCACCCACGTCGCGGCGAGCGCGGCGGCGGCGAGCCCGGAGAGGACGAGGGCATGGCGCGCGGCGGGCCGGGCGTCGAGGGCGAGAATCGCGAGAGCCGCGACGGGAAAGACCGCGAGGTAGTGGGTGAGAACCGCTCCGGCCGCCGCGAGCGTCAGGCCCAGAGCGGTGAGGGGGCGCGGCCTTTCCCGGAGCGCGAGCGCCCGCTCGAAGGCGAGAAGAGCGAGAAGCGACGCGAGCGCATACGCACGCCCCTCGGCCGCGTACGCGACCGCGAGCGGGAAGACAGAATAGAGCGCCGCAGCCGGGAGGCCCATCTCCGGGCGCCCGAGCCGCCGCGCCACGACGAAGAGGAGCGGCAGGTGGAGGAGGGACGCGACGAGGGAGAGCACGCGCACGAGAACGTCCGGGAGGCCAGGGGCCGGGCCGAACGGCGCGAGGAGGACGTGCGCGAAAACGTAGTGGAGCGGAGGGCCCGAATCGACGCGAAGGGCCGCGAGAATCTCCGAAGCGCTCTTCCGGGCGACCGTCAGCGTGAAGATCTCGTCGGCCCAGAGGGGCCGGACGACGAGCGAGAAGACGCGGGCGACCACGCCGACCGTGATCGCCGCCCACGCGAGCACACGCGTGAGGGGGGGACGCGCGCGGACGATCGCTTTCGTCAAGCGGTGAAAAGACTAACACCCGGGGAAATCGATAGACTGCGGCGCATCCCGCGAAAATCCGAACCGGGAGGATCGATGGACGCTCCCGAATCGAAATCGCTGCCCGAGAACGCCTACGAGACGCTCGCGCCCGGCGTGACGTATCGGCCAGTGGTGGCCGGGGAGAAGGCGCCGCCCGAAGTCACGGCTCGCTCGCTCGTCTGGGGGCTTGTCTTCTGCGTGATCTTCACGGTGGCGTCGGCGTACTCCGGGCTGAAGGTCGGGCAGGTGATGGAGGCGGCGATCCCGATCTCGATCCTCGCGATCGGCCTCGCCCGCCTCTACCAGCGGCGTTCGCACCTGCTGGAAAACGTGATCATCACGGCGATCGGTGGCGTCGCCGGCGGTGTCGTCGCGGGCGCGATCTTCACGCTGCCCGCGCTCTACTCGCTCAACCTGCACCCGCATCCGGTGCAGACGATCTTCATCTGCCTCGCCGGCGCGTGCCTCGGCATCCTCTTCCTCATCCCGCTGCGCCGCTACTTCGTGAAGGAGATGCACGGGAAGTTCCCCTTCCCGGAAGCCACGGCGATCACGGAAGTGCTCGTCACCGGCGAGAAGGGCGGCGCACAGGCGAAGCTCCTCATCCAGGCGACGGTCATCTCGGGGATCTACGATTTCTTCGTGACGACGTTCAACGTGTGGAAGGAGTATGTCGACTTCCAGTTCCTGCCGCTGATGAAGGACGCCGCCGAGAAGGCGAAGGTCATCGTGAAGTTCGACGCGATCGCCTTCATCCTCGGTCTCGGCTATGTCATGGGGATCCGGTCCTCGATGATCCTCTGCGCGGGCGGCTTCCTCGCCAACTTCGTCCTCGTGCCTCTCATCTGGATGGTCGGCCGTCATCTGCCCGATGCGGTCTATCCCGCGACGACCCCGATCGCGCAGATGACGGCCGAGCAGATCTTCCGCGGCTACGTGCGGTACATCGGCGTGGGCGCGATCGCGACGGCGGGCATCTTCGGCATCGTGAAATCGCTGCGCATCGTGGCCGGTTCTTTCGGCATCGCGGCGAAGGCGTTTCGCGGGGGCGGCGTTTCCCACGAAAGGACCGACCGCGACGTTCCGGTGATGGCGATCCTCCTCGGGACGATCCTGAGCGCGGTCGGCATCGCGGCTTTCTACGGCACGCTCGGGGCCTCGTGGGCCGTCGTCGCCGTGGCCCTCGTCCTGACGCTCGTCTTCTCGTTCTTCTTCGCCTCTGTGGCCGCGAACGCGATCGCGACGACTGCCCGCAATCCCGTCTCGGGGATGACGATGCTCACGATCATCGTGTCGTCGGTCGTCCTCCTAAAGTTCGGGCTCTCCGGGACGACGGGGATGTTCTTCGTGATGGCGCTCGCCGGCATGGTGTGCACGGCGCTCTCGATTTCCGGCCAGATGATCACGGACCTGAAGACCGGCTACTGGCTCGGCTCGACGCCGGCGGCCCAGGAAAAGGTGAAGTTCTACGGCGCGATCGCCGCCGCGATCGCCGTCGGCCTGACGATCGTCGTGCTGGCCCACGTGTACCAGTTCGGGGAGAAAGCGCCGGGCGACGCGCGCGAGGTCCTCGCCGCCCCGCAGGCCTCGATCATGAAGGCGATCGTCGAAGGGTTCATGAACCGGCAGCCGATCGCGTACTTCCTCTTCGGCACCGGCGCTGCGATCGCGATCATGCTGGAGATGGTCAAGGTGCCGGCGCTCACGTTCGCGCTCGGGATGTACCTGCCGCTCGAGCTGAACACCCCGGCGCTCGTCGGCGGCATCATCTCGTACACCGTCACGAAAAAGTCGGAGAAAGCGGGCGGGGAAACGGGGCGCACCATGCGCGAGCGCGCCGTGGTCATCGCCTCGGGCCTGATGGCCGGGGGCGCCCTCGGCGGCGTCTTCGGCGCCGCGCTGCGCATTCCCAAGTGGTATCGCGAAGACCTGATCCGGACGCCGTTCTACGGGAACGAGGCCGTCTCGCAGGGCGTGTCGATGATGTTCTTCGTCGGCCTCTGTCTTTATCTCTGGATCGATTCGACCCGCAGGGTCGGGGAGAAATGACCATGTCCTTGAACGCACGGGACGCGGCGACTGCCGAAGCGCTCATCGGAATCGACACCCTCTGGGGCGGCGACGTCATGAACCCGTCCGGAACCGGCCGCTTCATCGCCGACTGCTGGTTCTCGGACGAGCCGCTTCCCCCCGCCTACACGCACCCTTCGGCCGCGGCTCTGCGCGCGGGCGGCGGCGTCTCGGCGAAGGCGCCCGACGTCTCCGCCATCGAGACCTACCTTTCCGCCGTCGACGTGGGCGGCGCGATCGCGCGCGTCCTGGCGGAATCGCGGCGCCTCGGCGGCCTCCGTGGCGATTACCTCGAAGGGCTCGGCCTCTGCTGCGAGGTGATGTGGGACCTCGCGATGGAGATCCTCGGCAAGGGGCCGGAGGTCCCGTACGAGACGTGCGTGATGACGATCACCGGCTCTCTGCCGGAGCCCTCCGACCCCTCGGAGAAGGGCCGGCGCGTGGCCGACCTCCTCGCCTCCGCCGGCCACCCTTCGAGCGGCGCGGATTCCCTGCTCGCGGCCGTCGACGCCTGGCGCAAGGAGCGGCTCGTGCCCGGCAAGTCGATCCCGGCTCTCGGCGACGCCTTCATCGCGCGGTACGACGCGCTCGCCGTGCGAAACCTCCTTCCGTACCTGCCGCGCGAATTCGCGCGCGTTCCTCGAGCGAATGTCAAATTCCTCGCGATCGAGAACGCCTGGTTCTCCGGCTCGATGAACTACCTCGGCCACGCACGCAAGAAAGACGGCTCGCCGGAATACGAGGCGACGTACGAGCTGAACGCCGCGCTCCAGATCTCGGTTCCCGAATTCCAGCAGCTCGTCAGCCACGAGGTCGTGCCCGGCCACGTGACGACGTTCGCGTACCTGCAGGACCTCTTCGTCCGTGGCCTTGCCGCGTTCGAGGCGTCGGTCCTCACGATGAACACGCGCGCGGCCGTTCTCTTCGAGGGCATCGCGAACAACGGGATCCTGATCGTCCACGGCGTCACCGAGGTCGACGAGCTTTTGGACCCCGACCTTCAGGTTGGCGTCCTCCTCGCGCTCCTGCAGGACGACGCGAAGAACCACTCTTCGTACCTCACCTGGAAAGAGAAGCTCCCGCAAAAGGACATTGCCGCCACGCTCCGGAAAGACTTCCTCGTCTCTCACGAGCGCGCCGACAAGCTCTCCGGCGCGTGGGGCCGCCACCCGCTTCTCGGCCGCATGTACCTTCCCGCGTACCGAGCCGGGACGGAGCTCGTCGCGCGTCTCCGGCGGAGCCACCCGCCCGAGAGGATCCTCCCCGCGCTCTACGGCGCCTGCGGCCTCGTCGACGCGTTTACGCTCCCGCGCGCCATGGAGGAAGCGTCCGTCTCCCACTGACGCGGTGCCAGAGACTCCATCTAGCAACTGCGATATTTCTGCTATAACTGCGAGATGGACGTGGCGTGGCTCCGGAAGCTGGGGCTCGAGCGCCGGGTCGGAGCGCTCGCGGTCGGCCTGTTCGTGTACGGCTTCGGGCAGGAGCTCTGGTTCCGGTACCTCCCGGCGTACCTGCGCCTCCTCGGAGCGTCGACGTTCGCGGTCGGCGCGTTCGGGACGCTGAAGGACCTGCTCGACGCCGCGTACGCCTATCCGGGAGGAGTGGTGAGCGACCGGCTCGGAAGCCGCGACGCGCTCCTCCTCTTCGGGCTCCTCAGCGCCGCGGGTTTCGGCCTTTACCTTGCGTGGTCGTCCGTGCCGGCGCTCTTTTGCGGCCTCATCCTCGTGATGGCGTGGCCGTCGCTCGGCCTGCCGGCGTCGTTCGCGCTCGTCGGCGAGGAGCTCCGCACAGGACGCCGCGTCGTGGGCTTCACGGTGCAGGCGGTCCTGAAGCGCGTCCCGATCGTCCTCGCGCCGCCGCTCGGCGGCCTCCTGATCCAGCGGCTCGGAATGCGGACCGGATTGCGCGTCGGATTCGCCATCTCCGTCGTCCTCTCGATCGCGATGCTCGTCGCGCTCCGCCGCGCGTTCCGCGAAGGGAAGCGGGCCGCCGAGCCGCGCGAGACGGGCCCGAGGCCCGCCGTTCGCCTCCATCGCTCTCTGCGGCGGCTCCTGATCGCCGATTGCCTCGTCCGCCTGTGCGAGGGGCTGCCCGACGTCTTCCTCGTGATCTGGGCGCTCGAGGTCGTGAGGGTCTCGCCGGTCCAGTTCGGCCTCCTGACATCGGTCCTGATGGGCACGGCGATCCTCTCGTACGTCCCCGCCGCGGCGCTCTCGGAGCGTGCCGAGAAGAAGTGGTTCGTCGTCCTCACGTATCTCTTCTTCACGCTTTTCCCCGTCGCGGTCGTCCTGTCGCACTCGTTCGTCCACCTCGTCCTCGCCTACGTCGTCGGCGGGCTGCGGGAGATCGGCGAGCCGGCTCGCAAGACGCTGATCGTCGACCTCGCCGAACCGCTTCTCCGGGGGCGCACGGTCGGCCTCTACTACTCGATCCGCGGCTTCGCGGTGGCCGGGGCCGCCGCGATCGGCGGCGCGCTCTGGACGGTTCAGCCCGCACTGACGTTCGCGGTCGCGGCCGGACTCGGAGCGCTCGGGACGCTCTTCGCGGCCGCCTTCCTCCCCTCGAGCTCATCGGCGCCTCTCGCGGAGGCGACGCCGTGAGATGGGTGACGCGCAAGCGGATCCACGTGAACCGGACGGCGACGGGCTGGCTCGTACGGCGCTTCCTCGATCCGGACGCGGAGATCCTCTTCGTGGAACCCGAGGAGGTCCGGGGCCTCGAGGAGCGCGAAGGCGCGCTCGGGTTCGACGCGCCCGGGGCGCGCTATCCGCATCGCGACAAGAACGGGCGCTGCTCGTTCGAGCAGCTCGTCGACGAGCGGCTGTCGGGCGATCTCGCGCTCCGCGCGCTCGCGACCATCGTCCACGGGGCGGATTTCCCGGACGAGATCGGCACCGCGCCGGAGTGCGCGGGTCTCTGGGCGATCAGCCAGGGTTTCACCGACGTGTCACGGAATGACGTCGAGGTCCTCGATCGCGCATCCTTCCTCTACGACTCGCTCTACGCTCACCTTCGCCGAACGGTGGAGAAGGAGCGGTCGCGGAGGACGTGACGATGCAAGAGAGCCGCGGGAGTAGACTGAACCCATAGCAAGAATCGTTCTCGCCACGATCCACAAGGAGGATTCATGAAGAAACTCGCTGCCGCCCTTTCCGGCTTCGCCCTCATCGCGCTCGTCCTCGTCACGGCCTCGCCCGCCGCCGCCGCCGAGCAGACCTGGAAGGACGTGACCGTCATCGACAAGATGTGTTTCGCCAAGTTGAAGGACGCTCCCGAAAAGCACACCAAGGACTGCCTCCTGAAGTGCGAGAGCTCTGGCTATGGCGTCATCACGGCGGACGGGAAGGACAAGAAGTTCGTCAAGTTCGACTCCAAGGGAAACGACCTCACCGTCGCGGCCCTCAAGACCGCGAAGAAGACCGAAGACCTCAAGGCCACCGTTGTCGGCGAGATGTCCGACGGCATGATCAAGGTCAAGTCGGTCACGTTCGACTGAGCGGAGAAGGAAAAAGGGGTTAGCCCGATCCGAGCTAACCCCTTCTATTGATTGGTTGCGGGGGCAAGATTTGAACTTGCGACCTTTGGGTTATGAGCCCAACGAGCTACCAGGCTGCTCCACCCCGCGTCAGGGAGGGGGAAGATAACGGGACGGGCCCCGCGAGTCAAGCCGGCCCGCTCGCTGCTAACCTTCGGCGGCGGAGGCAGTATGGCTCTCTTTTCGTCCACATCCCTCGAGCCCGGCGTGGCCGCGCCTGATTTCACGCTCCCCGACCAGCACGGAAAGCCCGTGCGCCTCTCGGATTTTCGCGGGAAGCGCGTCGTTCTCTACTTCTTTCCGAAGGCCGACACCCCCGGTTGAACGATTGAGGCAAAGGCCTTCCGGGACGAAGGCCCGAAACTTCCGAAGAACATAGCCGTCGTGGGCGTGTCGAAAGACACCGTCGAGGCGCAGGAGAAGTTCGCGAAGAAAAACGGGCTGACGTTTCCGCTCCTGGCCGATTCCAAGGGCGAGGTGATCCGCCGCTATGGCGTGGACCTCGCCTTCGGCATCGCGAAAAGAAAGACGTTCCTCATCGACTCGAAAGGGAAGATCGCGAAGATCTACGAGTCGGTTACGCCGAAAAAGCACGCGGCCGAGGTGGCCGAGGCGCTGAAGGACGTCGGCTAGAGGGGCGCCTTTGTTCCCGGGTCGGTCGCGCAAACCCATACAATAATGTCGCCTTAAAAGCGCCATCCTACCTTCTTGTAGCCAAAGGACACCTCTGCCGCGGCCCTGCTGCGCGGCGCCTAGCCCCGCTTTTGGAACGACTTCCGAACCGTCCGCGGAAGAAACGCGAGGCGGCACGCGCCGTGCGAAGGGCCGGCCACGGGAGGGTGACTGTATGACGAAGAAGAAGCCGATTTTTTTCCTCGCACTGGCCGGATTGCTCCTCGTGTCGTGGGCGATCCTGGCGGATGCGACCGGCGACAAGACGGGCGGGATCGCGAACGTGCCCGCGAAGGTCGTGGGCAAGCCCACGCTCGAAGAGATCGGAGCGGCCGTCGGCCAGACGCGCGTGTCGCTCAACTTCGTCTGGGTCCTCGTCGCGGGCTTCCTCGTGATGTTCATGCAGGCGGGCTTCGCGCTCGCGGAGACCGGCTTCACCCGGGCCCGGAACGCGGCCCACACCATGATGATGAATTTCATGGTCTACGCGATCGGGATCCTGGGGTTCTGGGTGGCCGGGTTCGCGCTGCAGATGGGCGGGTCGGGCGCGCCGATGGGGGCCTCCCTGACCGTGCCAGAGGCGATGAACAAGCTCATCGGCCCGGTCGTCGGCGGTAACGCGTGGGGACTCTTCGGCGGGACGGGATTCTTCCTGACCGGCGTCTCCTATGACGTCGCGGCGTTCGCTCTCTTTCTCTTTCAGATGGTTTTCATGGACACCGCGCTCACGATCCCGACCGGCGCCATGGCCGAGCGGTGGAAGCTCTCGGCCTTTGTCATCTACGCGTTTGTCGGGTCGGCCCTCATCTATCCCATCTTCGCCTGCTGGGCCTGGGGCGGCGGCTGGCTCTCCACGCTGGGCAAGTACGTGGGTCTGGGGCACGGGTACGTCGACTTCGCGGGTTCCGGCGTCGTGCACCTGACCGGCGGCATGATGGCGTTGACCGGCGCGATCGTCCTCGGCCCGCGCATCGGCAAGTACGTGAAAGGCGAGGCGCAGGCGATTCCCGGCCACAACCTCCCGATGGCCGTCCTCGGATGTTTCATCCTGGCTTTCGGCTGGTTCGGCTTCAACGCGGGCTCCACGCTGGCGGGGACCGACCTGAGGATCTCCGTCGTCGCGACGAACACGATGCTCGCGTCGGCCTCGGGCGCGTTTCTCGCCTTTCTCTACACGTGGAGGAAGTTCGGCCGGCCCGACCTGTCGATGGCCATCAACGGCATGCTCGCGGGCCTCGTCGCGATCACGGCGCCGTGCGCCTTCGTGACCGCTCCGTCGGCGGTCCTCATTGGCGCGGTGGCCGGCGTCCTCGTGGTCGCGGCCGCGCTCTTCATCGAGAACAAGCTGAAGATCGACGACCCGGTCGGCGCCATCGCCGTGCACGGGGTCAACGGCGCCTGGGGTCTCATCGCGCTGGGTCTCCTCGCGGACGGCACATACGGCGGCGGGCTGAATGGCGGCCCGGAGGCCGGCGTCGCGGGCCTATTCTATGGAGATCCGAAGCAGCTCGTGGCGCAGGTCATCGGCCTCGGTGCGAACCTCCTCTGGGTGGGAGGCTCAAGCTTCGCGCTCTTCAAGATTATCGACCTGACGCTCGGGATGCGCGTGAAGCCGGAGCAGGAGATGCAGGGCCTGGACTTCAACGAGGTCTCGGCGCCCGCCTACCCCGGCGAGGGCTCGCCCGTCCATTTCCCGGTTTTCGCGAGCGCGCCCGCGAAGGTCGCGTCCACGATGCTCGTGGCACGAACCTCGCCGGCCGGCAGCAAGTGAAAGGAGCGACGATCCCATGAAAATGATCACCGCCATCATCCGCCCGGAAAAGCTGGACGATGTGAAGGCCGCCCTTTTCGCGGCCGAGGTCGAGGGACTCACGATCACGCGGGTCTCCGGCCACGGAGGGGAAAAGACGGTCCTCGAAAGCTACCGGGGGCATCCCCTCGTCTACGAGTTCCACGACAAGATCCGGCTCGACATCGGCGTCTCGGAGCCGTTCGTCGACGTGACCATCGAGGCGATCGTCAAAGCGGGCAAGACCGGTGAGGTCGGCGACGGAAAGATCTTCGTCATGCCCATCGAGAAGGTCGTGAGGATAAGGACGGGCGAGCTCGACCGGGATGCCGTCACGCCCGTTCACATGCTCGCCGAGAAGAAGTAGCCGGAAGACTGTCCGAAAAACGAAAGACGTGCAGCCGGGCTCCTCCTCGCGAGGAGCCCCTCTGCAAGGAGTGAACTGATGTACTCGCTCATCCGGAACCGTTTCGCGGCAGGCTCGCTCGCGCTCCTGCTGCCGGCCGCGGTCGCCCACGCCACGCCGTCGACGACCTTCTGGACGCCGATGACCCTGGATATCCAGTCTCCCGGGGTGTTTCACCTCGGGATGG